>Ga0209367_1005670_pt1 | contig 17297 bp, 11 predicted proteins | sample WorMetLIZISLAND2_FD_187412 | JGI IMG/M metagenome (GOLD analysis project Ga0209367, IMG submission 187412) | Marine gutless worms symbiont microbial communities from Max Planck institute for Marine Microbiology, Germany - Olavius geniculatus... ... | reverse complement strand
CCTTATAGGTTCGCGCTCCACGCGCTCGCCATGGCCCCGGACACTGCTTGCTCCCCCAACTTTCAAATACTTCCAACGCCCATGCCGGTAGCAGCGCGGCCGAACTGATTTTAGTAGCCCAATTAGCTGCACTTCAGATCGCCGAACTGCTTTTAGTAAATTCTGATTCTTTCGACTCAGTTCGGCGAACTGACGATAGTTAATTTTGATCACCAATCTTTCAGTTCGGCGAACTGACCGTAGCACTGAGCAAACACAAAAGTCTTACTGGATGGAATGCAGATCACAAGAAGAATAAACGCCGACAACAGCAACTCTGAATGCATTTTCGCCAGCAGAAGACAACTATTTACAACTGTGCAAAATTCTACGGATTCATAGTTGGAGAAAAAATTACTTTAAACGATAAAACATCAAACAGCAAATGTCGTACAGGTAAGACGATAAACACCGCCGCTATTTAATGGCACAGTGCCGTTTGGCATCTATAAATATTCATATAGCGTTGCCTTATAGGGTGTGTTTACACGATCCGGCAAACGTCCAGCATTAGCACGTGTATTTTGAATACATTTGCTGGAAGTTTGCTGGATCGTGTAAACACCCGTCTCCATTAGACTCGCCGCAGTATAAGGCGGATTCTCCAGGTGCGCCAGGTATTAGCCAATCAAACAGTTCGCCGCGGCGCAGCCACGGTTTCATGAATATTTATGCTGTGCCACTTGTCGAGATCGTGTTTGTTTAACTTTCCAATTAACGGCTCCGCGTCAGGTGTGCTAATCTATAAATAGTGCACACTTCACAGTCCACTCCACGTCGCTCATCATCGTCGTTATGAGCAGCGACGTTAAAATCAAAATACATGCAAACAGTCCACTCCATACGTAGTTGAAAAGAAGTAAGCGAGTTTTATCAAGTTGTCAACTTGTCAAGTAGAAAGCTCAAATTTCTCGCCAAACGGCCTTTAATAAGATCAGATGTAAAGTGACTGAAAGGGAGTTACTGAGTCTGATGCAACATGCTATAAAGGCCCTATAAGATAGGCTTTCCTCATATGCATCCTGATTCAATATTTCTACCTTCATTCGATTGTTCAAGTCCACACAAAGATAAGCGGTAATTATTTCACATCGTTTTGAAATGTTCACTGAACTTGTTTTAAAATATAATTTGGATATAACTCGGGAAAAAGTATTAATCAAGCATACAGCAATAAAGCAGTACTCACAAATAGCCTAATTCCAGTAGGCTACATAACAGACACGTACGTTTTACCATTATCTATAATAAACTATACTTTTACTGTGCAACAATGTAGTACCTGCAAATATTCCCAAAATACACGTTTTTGTTTGAAAAATCACGCGTGGAATTTTCGAACATTCCATCATAAAACTTTCACGTTAACCAAATTGCACACAATTTTCCATCAGCATATCCACATTAGCGTCCAGGTAAAAGCGGTAAAACAGTTACGCCCTGAATTTTAACCTGTTGCAAAACATTCACAATTTGGGGTTGGAGTCTCCCATTTTAAAGTAATTTTAAGACAAAGTTAAAATTTTGTACTGTAATATTAAATCTCCATTATTTCAAATCATTTTCTACACATGCAATACGAGATTTATTTTGATTATTACTTCATACTGCATAAACTTACGTGAAAAGGAAATTATTGATATCAATAAACAAAGCAAAAGATGAATGTATGCCTAGTTTTATTACTCAAAATATCAGCTGACAGCAACTGCAAGCTGAACAACAGTTCAAAATAGCACAAAACAGCTATTATCAACATGCCAGAAAAATACTGAAAAATTCACACAAATTTCACACACAGAATATGTTAGGCTATCAACTAGACATAACGTAACGAGTCTCAACGTATTGTATAAACAATTACAAAGCAACAAAAAAACAGTGTCTGCATTAGCGAAAGACATAGAAACATACACACATCGACTGCCACACAGCGACATCGTGGACTAAAAATGTAGGGGGGCAGTTCGATGTTGCAATTTTCCGACAAGACAACTCCAAATTTCTGACAGAGGAGACACGGAAGCCCAAACTTTCAATTTTGCCGTTGAAAATTTAATCAAAATGGGATTTCCAGCCCAAAATTTTGTATTTAAAAAATTTATATAAAAACATTTTCTGATGGGCTGAAATTTAGGGAAGAAAGTTGCCCCCTGCAAAGATGCTCCTAATGATACATACATCCCAGTGAAGAAACATTGGGGGTACCAGAATGGAGCATGGGGGCAAATGTACATTCATCGACAGCATTTGTTGAAAAATTAGAACAACGTTGGTGCAAGTTGTAACAATAAATGTTTTTTAATGATGAACTGTGCAACAGTGCAAGAATTTTGGCTTCAACGGCTAAACCCAAGGAAAAGACTCATGCCTAATGACACCAAAATGGATTAGAAGAGGACCCAAGAAAAAACAGAAGGGCAAAATAAAAACAGATAAATGATGAGAGACAAAAGGGCAGAATCTGAATAAAAGAAAGAATAGGCTGACGGAGGCATAGGCACAGTTAATGCAAAATGATGCATATTCTACAGCAAGAAACCAAAACAATTCAAGGTCAAATGAAGCGATGTACGTATTATGCAATACAGCATCATGATGCTCAATTATCTTGACCTACAAGTCACCTTCAACAGAAATTCAAGTCACAGCAACAGGGTGAACACTTCCCAGTACTGCAAAAAATTCTGCAGGAAATTTTCCGGACATTTTGCTGCTTAGTTCCCCATGTCACGCATGCTAACAGTAAGAAATGACACACAGTGCAATGCACCAACAATGCACGATGTTAAAATCGTGCACTATGCTGCCACTATCCCATGAGAAATCAGCATTGCCTCGAATGTAAGGTTTGCAATAAACAGTTTTCCCTGACAAGATGTCTCCCTGAAAATTTCCCAATTTGTATGACTTTTCTCAACTCTTGGACATTTCCAAATTTCCCAAACAAAATTACTACAATCTGCTAATCTGCAATCAGGCTACCAGAGCAAGACTGGCATGCAGTGCCAGTCAAACCTCCGGAGAAAATACAGCATCATAGCATCGTGTCAGCCAAGTAAAAATATATTGTGTGGCCGTCTGCCTAGCTACACACTGCATGGACAACCCTAACACGGACCTAATCAGATGGAAATTGACATATCAGTTACTACTCATCTGGAGTATGATTAAGTTATTCTATGACCCTTTGTTTTTAAGTCAGGAGCAGACGGACACACAGAAAGATGAGGCCTTAAAAACTCCGGTTTCCATTCGTCCCTAGAAAAAACCTGTGTTTCTAAAAATTTTATTGAACCTTAAAAATATCAGTGATTATCAGCATGTTTTCAAAATGCTACTGAAAAATACTGTTTGCATTTAGTCTGAAGTGGTGCAGTAACTTCCCTTAAGCTCTCGTATTATTTACTGTGTCAGTTTGTTTTTTACGAGTTGTTGGGTAACACTACATGACTTGTCGTGATATAAAAATAAATGATAAAAAAATTTCCATCACCCACATCTCTAGTTTTTCTGGCTGCAACTGGAAGCAGAGGTTTTTTAAGCCTACTAGCACGGTCACACAGTAGCAATCACGGAATGATACAATTGGCATAATCGGAAAGACATCGCATGTAGTCCAAGGCTTGCAGTAGATACTAGCTTGCTGTTGACTGCACCGAACACATCTGATAGTAGCGTAAGTCATTCGCAAACTGACTCACGTTATGTGTGAACGACGGCAGATCCTAAACACGCAGCAACGACTACAACTACTACTGCTGCTACTCCTACACATGCAACAAGTACTACAACAACAACATGAACAACAACAACAACATACAACTAATACACTACATTCACACACTGACTCATTTTGCAGATCCTACACACAACAACTACATGTAACATCAACAACTGCAACAACAACCCAAACAACTACAACATACAATATACGACTACTGTACATATGCACAATGGCATATGATATGTGTAAATGACGGTATATCCCACATGTCATAAACAACAACTACAACAACAATGACAACAAATGCTGCTAATACTACTACTACTACTATTACACTCAAACAACTACCGAAGAAGAAGAAGATTCCGCATAGACAGCTAGGTCCATTGCGAGGGAGCTCATGCCCTTGACGGCACTTTGAGCCGGCGAGGGCGAAGCCCAATTAAGCTAGCATACAGCCCAAGTCGGCAAGGGTTAACCGACTGGATCGGTATACTTGCAGTCCTGGCCACAGGGCCTACTGTTGCGCAGAACTCGCCGTTTCTTCCCTAGCGATGGCCTTGACCACCGCCAGTACTCATTTTACCATCCTACGGAGGGTAGAAGGCTGAGTCGACCTAGTCGGCTGGCTCCATACTGTAGACAGTCACCCATCTAAGTACTAACCGGGCACGGGGTAGAGTAACTTCGTCTCATCCGAGACGCGTTACCAACTACGCCATGCCACCAACCAAACAACTACCACATACAATAAATGCATGCACAGAACTGGAACCAACAGTCCAGTACATGTCCAACAAAAAAGACTTGTTGGTGTTTCACCATGATGCGGCATAACAGTTAATCAAACTAAACCAGGCACTGACAACTTTTATAGGTCAGCTCAGCCTGTCATCCCTCTGAGGTGGGTAAATCGAACACCAGCCTGCATGGTTTTGTAAACTGGAGCACATTCATCTGCATCGGCTGGCAGATAACAAACACTGGGCGATTTCACTTTTTGACTTAGACTTTCGCTGAGACTTTCGCTGAACCTAAACTTCGGTCTAGGTACCTACTTTAGTCAAAAAGTAAAGTGATTTCAAAAGTTTGGTCTAAGTAGGTACTTAGACCGAAGTTTTGGGTCTAAGTACCTACTTATTCGGTCTAAGTACCTACTTAAGTACCTACTTTGACCAAAGTTGAGCCAAACTAACCTGGCTAAAATTGGTTCGATTTGCATGGAAGAGATAGCTTTAGCCCTTAAGGCTAAACTTTCGCTGAGCCTGAATCCACTTCAACTTTTGACTTTAGCTGAGCGAAAAACCTGACGACTATTTACAGTCCTATAACTATGGATAGTTTAGTAAATTAAAGCAGTCTGGTACCAAAATAAGCACCGTAATGACTACACAATGACGTAAAACATTACATAATTACACCGTTTGCGTGCGCAGAACAATTAAATAAGCAAGTCCAAACTGATTGATTTATTTCCTGTTAAATTTACCATTTTCCCAATATTTTTAATCATTTTGGTCTAAACTTTGGTCTAAGTCCAAAGTTTAGTTGAACTTTGGTCTAAGTACAGACTTTAGTGTTCAGCATTGGCTTTAGCTCAGCATAAGCCTAAGTCAAAAGTCTAAGTCAAGAAGTGAAGTCGCCCACTGACTGATCCTATAAGACAGTGAGGCACAGTAGCCACATGTACAAACTTGAGTTCAGTTGCATTGTAAGGACTGTACAATGTGAATAAACTGGCAATTCAGTTTATTTCAGTTCAGTTCACTTCGCAAAATAAAAAAATGAAGTTTAGTTCAGTTCAGTCGTTTCATTTGCTCTGTACGCACCCCTAATCTTCAGCATGTACAGACATAAATCAGACATCAACAACAAGAAGAACGACTCCACCACCTCTTCAGCGTGGAAAAGTGCCAGCAGCTGTGTCGTATGCTGTGAGTCTATGCCGGCTGCAGTCGTGTGTAGAAAATGTTGCAGAAACTGAGCGTAGAAAGACGTGAAGTCGACGGCGGCCATGTTATAGACGGTCGTAATGATCTCATCGTGCAGCAATGCATGAGATCTCTGTACTAACACCTGCCAATCAGATCCAACATATATACACAGACACAGGCTTCAGATGAGCCTGCAGCCACATCCAACTCACGACGTACAGGTTATAGACGATCATCATAATCTAATAATGCAGCAATGTATGACAACTCAGAACTATGTTAGCTATATTTTTAATCTAGGGCCAGCAGTGATCAAATCAACTTTCAGTATTAGGTAATCCACTAATTTCAAACAATATTTGTAGTTGACCAAAAAGACGATGAAAACTGCAGCACTCAACTACTGGTAGTTTGTCTTGAATAAACTGAAAGAAAAATTGGAAAAAATGGCAATGACACAGCTCATGTATGTTTAGTCGAACAAGCAGTCTTACTGTGACAGCTTTTATGGTGCAAACTGCAAAACTACAAACAGTGGAAGTGCATCGATAAGTGAAGTAAACGCTGTTAAAAACTCCAAAATTTTATTCAAATTTTAGTTGATCAAACAATTATTTGTACAATTTTTGTAATGATTCTTCATATTCAATCTGTTAATTATTAATTTGCATAGCCCTGTAATTAGTTGATTGTTAGCAGCAAAGAAAAACAGACACAGACAGACAGACAAAGAAAGACACAGGCAAACAGACAGACAAACAAAGAGAAAAACTAGAATGTCAAGAACTACCTGGAGTAGAACAGTCAGTAGACAAGCTAACAGCGACTCTGAACGCATTATCTCCTGTAACAACATCAACACGTTACACACTATGTGGTATCATACATGAAGCGTCCCATAGTTAGCATCGGCCTCTTACAGTTCTGTGACCATGGGATTGGTTGGTGCTGAGCTCCATTTGCTGGCCCTGAGGTAGGCAGTGAGCTTCATACAAAGATCAGTTATATGGGTGGAGAGCCAGACTTTCCCATATATCTTACTTTACTGTTACCATCTCGGCGTTCAGGCCGATACCAAATTATACTGCTTAGTGACAGAAGCACATGTCTGAACAACTTGTACAGTGTTGTTACCTGGCAGTGCAATGGCAGGGAGTCGAACCTATAACCTAGAGGTCACGAGTCTGATGCACTAACCATTACACCACCAAGCCATAAAGCTGATTATTAGAGTGTCATTATTAAATTGTTACTATAATAATGATAAATAATATAGAAATACATAAAGTGTGCAAAGTCAGTGAGCTGAATCTGAGGTGCCGAGTCCAGGCTGGGTTAAAAATTAATGGGCCACGCCAAAGTGAAACTAGAAATCAAACTGATTAAAAAGCCAGGCCAGGTTAGTCCAAAAATGAGCAGACCGAGCCAGGACCAAATAATTCTCACTTACGCAAAGGTCTGCTACAGACCAGCCATGACAAAACAGAGGCATTATCCATTGATAGAAGAATTTTTGTTACCAATCAAAGAATTCCAGAAAAAGCTGCAGGGTTACCTTGGAGTAAAGGTGATGGGTTGAGTTAAGGGAATTGAGCGCATCAAGATTCTGTCGGAACAGAGCAATGTCAGGCTGTAAAAATGATTCACCAAACGCCTAAACATATAGCCATCGTATCTTTGCTAAACTGTGAACGATTTTCAAAATTCTTTGACAGATAAGACTCCCAATGGAAGGGATTGTTTTTTAAAGGACACACTGTAGTACATACACGGCAGGACTCCACTATGAACGCGTTAGCAGTCAACGTTCACACAGCTCCAACGTTCTTAGCGCAACTTTAGCAGCATTAGCAAACTTGTTCATGAAACTAAACTCAAACTAACAATACCTTTAAGATATTTTTCTTATTTGATTGAATGACACTGACAGTTTGCTCACATTAAAAGCATATACACATGAAGAATGGTAGTAGGTTTTTACTGATCTCTTTGCAGTGATTCAACACAAGAATAACATCCCATCATAGTCAACCCACAGGCAAAGTTTGCACATGTGATCTGATTACTTATGATGTGATTACATGTGATTACTTATAATCAACCATCGATCCACCCAGACAATTTGCTCAATTCACAATGCAGAGCCTCAGTTAAAAACAACTGAACTATAATATTAATTGGTGTTATCTCAAAAGTTGCTGGAACAAAAACAGCCACTCAACACTATCATACATCAATAGAAACCAAAATTAAGATATCAAGACTCTATGTGCCTGCCCACCATTCCGAAGGTATGCCATTTCAAAACACCGCCATAGTTAGGGATAAGGTTAGGAATTGGGTTAGGGTCAATGTTGAAGTTTAGATTAGCATTTAATAAGTACGGTTTCATCATCGTCTGAAACAGGTTTTTGTCGACATGTTGGAACAGTGGGCCTTCAGAATGATGGACCCAAATCAGTGTGCCATACAACATGGCTGAATGTTTGCATTTACTAATGCCCAGCTGGCTGCCACTGACTGATGGCTGTACATGCTGCTTGCAACATTTCAGACACAAATGATTGACTACATTCTATTCTAACAAATATCTTATGTTACTTTTTCATGTGGTTGTCATAACAGGTAGCAATGCGAGTCTTGCCGACACATCCATCCGTGCCATCCAGCTTTTAGCTCAAAAAAAGAAGCAAAAAAAATTGATGCAAACATCCCCCATGATGGGAGAAACTGGAGTGCCAAGTTTCAGTTCAAAAAGTTCAGGGTTATGGTTGCCACATAATATGTCAGCACTGGGCTGACATGTTTTAGTGTTATTGGCTACCTGTATGATGGCGACAAACTCGACACGATTGTCAACATTCTGTGACGGAGTTTCACCGGTCGTGACACCCTTCACTGCCATGACGGAGCTACGGAAGAAATATCTCCAGTTGTACTGCAGGAATTGAAACAGCAGCTGATATAAGGTCTGCTTCACATCTAGTGATGGGCACTGTATACACATACATACCATTTCATGCATGTGTATTGCTTATCACATAATAAGTTGCGTTTTTGTCTATTTCCTTGTAATACCTGTGAAACTGTCATTTGTAAATTGAAGGCAACTTATTTATTTACTTACTCTATTATATCACACATAGTTGTGCTCCCCTACAAACCAACAAAGCTGACTCCTTGGTATTGATCCTCCAATAGACAGCATTTTAAGTTTAATGACTGTCTGGAGGATAATGAAAAAGATTATTAGAACTGTCATTACTGTTACATATGCAAACTCATATAATGGACAGTTCTTACAATTTTAGTCTTAGGCTTAGGACAATTTTTTATGTTCTGTGTTCCATGTCATATGTTTTTCTGCAAAGGTTAATTTTTCTGTTCCATTATTACGCAATTATGTGTGCACTGCCTGGAAAGGCCATCCTCCAAATCACCTAAGCTGCATTTTGGATGACCTAACATGTTAGGTGTACCATAGCTAAATATATTATAAATATGCTAATAATAATAATAGTTTTAATACTTTTAGCTAATAGTTTTAATTTCTGCTGACGGCACGGCAAATGAAAAATTCGAAAGAGTTTTGTTTTGTTGTATTGAGGCAATATACTAGTAAATTTGTTTTTTTATGCTTCAGCATAGACTATTTAATTTGACACCTAACACGTTAGAAGTAGGCCATCCAAAACACAGCTCTATTATGTGGGAAAAAACTTCTACTCACTCACTCATCCAAAAAAGCTGATGTATGACGTAGGCAACTTAATGTATAGGCCAAGCCTGCTTGAACCAGCCCAATAAATATTTATTCCAAACCTAACCATTTGCTTATGGAATGAACCAATATAAGACCAAAAGCGACCAGAGATCTCAAACCTCCAAAGAAACGACGCTCCTACCTGGCAAACATAACACAATGTCAGTTGTTTACTGACAGAGTTACCCGAGTGATTACGGGGCAGACATGGTATAGGCAGATGTTGAGAACTGTAGGCAAAAATGTTCGGAATAAAGCACTCGGCTCAAGTACTATCACTTGTAAGATCTTCAGAAACCTATATGAGTAACACACAGACACATCTTCTTGAATACTCCTCATAGATTGAGACAGTGACTAATAAGCTACAAAAAATCATAAAATTAGAACAGATCTGTTTTTGTTAAATTATTGCAGTTTTGGAAACCAATGTTGCCTGCCTGAGAAAGATTTCTCTTTGCCACAAAACGTTGCCACAGTGAACAATTTGTAACAGATATAGCAGCAAATAGAAATCATTCCAGAAAAAGCAACAGCACTTTCCAAAAAGCATTGACAAAGTTTATCAACAAAGTTGTATCGACAAAATTGTAATTCGATGAATTAATACAGCTTATTGTCACACACACAATGCATACAATGCCACTAATATGGAGGAAAACTTTAATAGGCAAAAATTGTAATTGACCGGATGCCTATCACAGAGTGTGACCAACAGCAACAAAAACTGCAAAAATAAAAAAAATCTAGACTAGAAACCTTGGTTATGCAACACACACAATCTGATTAATGTTGGTGCATAGTACTTCGTGAAACAGCAGCCACAAAACTAAATAAAACTATGCTGACAGTGCAGTCAAGTGTTTAGTTATTAGTCCAACAGGACACTTACTTGTCAACGAGTCGAAGTCCGGCGGCATTGTCTTGTTGTAACGTCTGCTGCAGCTGTTGTCTGTTATACAGGCATGCAGTTAAATTATGACTAGTTGAAAATTAAATAATTGTAATTGTTGACAAGTAATTAATTCCCAGATTAGAGGTCACTATTTCAACATTGCTCTTAATTCATCATTTTTAATCCAAATAGACACAAACACGGTAGTGCACCACTACACTTATTGTAAATGATACAATAAGTTTATTATAAAGACGATGAATCACACTATCTTTATTATTACTATAACTTGCAACAATTTGAACTGCTGCTATAAGCATTTACTGCATTTTAGTACACAATAGTTCATGGTAGTAATTCCAATAAGTTAAAATTTTAACAATAAATGTTGTGTTCCTGAAAATGTTCAAAAAATAAAACTGAGTTTGATCATTAGATATGCATGCCCTGTTTGGTATCACGGTTTAACCAAAAAGTTGTCCAAGGCAACTTAATAAGTACAAAAGTGCGCTAAAATAGTATACAGTATTTGTCCTTGCCAGAGACTAAGAAATCAACAATATCCAGCTCAAATTCTCTGGACTATCATCATGACATAATTACACAAGATGTTGTCAAACAAATTAAATATTATTATATCAGCTGTTTCATTCTTATCTATCTTAGCTTAGACGTTCCCGCCCTCTCAACAACCAGACATGTGGTAGTACCTAGTGAAAAGGCTGATGAAAAGATGAAGCAGTTTTTCAGCAGCCACAACTCCCATCTGAACTCTGAGGCAGCGGAACACTGCTAGGAACATTCCAAGCAGATGATCCACCACATCTGTGTACATAAACCATTACAAACCATCACATACACATCAGCAGTAAAACAAATATGGTTCACACCATATGCTAGGACCACAGTGGCTTGGCTTGGCTTGTCAGCCTGATGTTTAGTATGCTGGACTAATGACCCGAAGTAGGGTTTCCATTCCCGGGCACTCATTTCCTGGGCACCCGGGATTCCCGCAAATTTTTCATTCCCGTTTTCCTGGGAATGAAGCAGCCAGATTCCCGGAGAAAACGGGAATGTGAAAATCGCCATAAAATAGCCACAGGAAGAACGACAGACGACGCTGTTTCATCGCAGCACGGCTCACGCTGCTTTTAATGCTGCATGATGGAGTGCGTGGGAGGCAGGGGCTGGCTGCTGCTGCACTGCACAGTTCCCCAGACTGACCACGGCACTTCTAAGGTGCTTTGCAGTCCAGGGCTCCTTGACTGGATAGTGGTCAGCACTCAGCTTATGACTCAAATCAGCCTCAGCTGCCTCTCACAGACTCACAGCATGCCTGCATCTGCAATACCACCTGCATGTTGCTGTATCTTCTCAATCAGACACCGCTGGTGTTATGTACTACAAACATCAATAGCCAATTATGCATTGCCACCCACGTCGCCAAAATGGCCGTCTTTCAGTCGATCAGCAAATGAAGCCGGTGCGTCGAAGCAGAGTACAGATACCTGCTGACCTTCCCAACAACTTCAGTGGAGGCAGAGTGTGCCTTTTCTGCTGCGGCGCTGCTTTGCACAAAAGTGAGATCGGGCCTGGACGACTGTTCAATTGATGCACTGTGTTTCCTACGCCCGTACTAGGCCCTATATAGCAAGGCTCATCAGTGAGACACTGACCGTGGCTTGTGACAATTGAGTAATGTGTAGTGATTAGTGAGTAGTGAGTTTGAACTTTGAGGACAAACTTTGATACATTTCTTCATTCATGTATGCAAGTTGTGATGCTGTAACCTGAAGACAATATATTTCATGAAAACTTAACGTTTTATATTTTTACCACTAGGCCTACACATTTACAACAACTAACTGAATTTAGCGGCAATGGATTCCTGGGAATGATGGTTGTATGGGTAACTGTCTGCGAACAGGTAAACTATCTCGTACCGGTTTATAACCAGTCACCAAGGTCAACTTAGCCTTCCATCCAACTGATATAGGTAAATCGAGTACCAGTCTGCTTGGCTGGCATTAAGGCAGGGCACGTTCATCTTGTCGGGTGGCAAGTGACACTAAGTGATCCCATATGGCAGACAATCAACAGCACTGCCTGCCAATGTCATCAGCAGCTGAACACACACTGCAAACGTCTGCTTGACTGATATGATTACTATAAGTAATTGTATCTGCTCAACAACATATCTGCCACAGCACATCAAAATTTCTTCACCAAATGACAACACACAAATGCTGTTATTATGTCGGCTAAGCTCAGCGAGTGTGCTACGTCCATCACTGGTTAAGTCACGAATAGTCTCAAGATTATTAGATCAGCTAGCTATCAGACAATCTCCTATTTCGCCCTATTTTTTCACTATATAAATTCATGATGTGTCTACTGGGTTACTCACCAAGATATTGCATGTAGACGGTAAGCAGTCGGCCTGCTGAGTCGATGTAGTCAGAGAAACAAGCATAGCAGAGTTGTTTACTACGACTCACACCGTCCACGCCCAGAGAATCCACCACATCTGTTATCAGTATCACTGCTCGGTGTAAGCAGTCCTTACCTGCATAAATTACAGGATAAGATACGCATTAGAAAACAACAGAAATGTAGCAAAACTAACTTATCCAGATCATAAAGGTGATTATCAATGACCTGTGGATCGATGCAAGTAAGTTTTTGTTATTGGCTGGAGTTCATCAGCTCGGTCAATTCATCGAGTTTAACCACGATTCACTGAGTTGAACCGAGATCAAAATTTTATCAAAAGCCAGATGGCAGTTCAAAGTCGAAACAAGTTCAGCTCACGTTCCGACTTCTTCCATGCTGGTGCAACGCAAAATATAGATAAACTAAAACCAAAGTCAGATGAACTGTGTTGATTGAACTGGGCTTTGGTCACAGTGCACTCCATTCACAAAGCCTAAACAAAGAATACCTGTAGCAACTGCATAAACTGTTCAGAGATAATGTCAACATAAATAATAAATTTTTACATTTGAACAGCTCTAGTTACACGACACCTCAAAGCCCCAGCTATTTTCTTTCGTAACTCAGTTATTACTCATTTTGTATTGCTCATTATTATGATAGAATTTTACTTTAAAGTGCTGCAATGCCACAAAGCAAACTACAATGACACCTAATACAATGTAGATGAAATGGCAAGGTACGAAGAGTTAAACGTTTGTTGCATAAACTTGAATGCCTAAAATACAAGAAGAAACATTCACTTTAATTGCACTGTGTGAAAATTTCAAGTAACGGTGCTGATGCCTATTGTTACATGCGACCATGCTTCACACAGACCAAAAAGTATCACACCTCTGTTCAGGAGGTCAGCTGGAGGTGTCGACACATGCTGCTGCTGCTGCTGATGGTGATCTGGTCTAACCAGCTGATGAGCTAAGACGACGTAATCATGTAACGTCCTCTGTAAAAGCAGGGTTAATCTGGCCGACCTCTGCTGCCAATCCTGCTGCGTGTCGGATAGTCCACCAAACCACGGTAACAGCAGGTAGTGGGACAATGCTCTCAGTACTATCAGTTCCACCTGTACGTAGCCCAAGTAAACCAACGTCAGTCAATGTAAAGTTACTGGTACTGTGAAAGTTGGCATACAGCTCTTTATAGAAATCTTATCTCAAAGCTACAGAGCATCACCTGCCACATGGGATCACATGGTGTTACATGCTACCCAACACAGGTAAACGCAACCTTAACCCCACCAGACAGGCCGATACAATTTACCTACCCAGAGGGATGAAAAGCTGAGTTGACCTAGGTGCTGGTTGTATATCTAAATGGCAACAAGAATTACAACAACAACAACAACAACAACAAGGTGACTGTAGTCCTTACTGTACCAACAAGTACAAGTTCAAGTACAAGTACAAGTAAAAGCATAAAGTATCATCGTTTTGGGGCATCTGCCCCACCCTGGACATGGACACCGCTTGACAGGCTCAACATGACAACAACAACAACAACAACGACAAGAACAACAATCAAACCTGCTGTGGACAGTCACTGACGGTAATGCCGTCAGCATAGAGCTTCTGTATGAATGTAGAGTTATAGAGCTCGGCTGGTCGTACCGACGTCAGCAGAGACAACAGCAGATGCGCCGCTGACGTTAAGATCTTCTCAGGCACCTACACGATATATTCATCAAATAAAAGTACAGCTAAAAGCACACAAAAATATTTTTTTAAAATACATCTACTCTACTCAGCACATAGAAAGTCCGACATACAATCAATATCAGAGATATCAAATAATGCTAAACTAACAAATACAAATTTTACACATAAAAGCTCTTGAATGATACAAACACAATCCAGTTCTTGATATTGTGGTATTTTCCAAAACTTTCTAACATCTAAGCCTGACTCCATGACTGTCCATGCATGAAGAATTCAAATTTTACCTCACATAACTTTTAAAAACTTTCCAGGATTTATACACACTCAGTTCCAAGTAACGCTAAAATATTGCAAACCAGCCAGGAGCTTCATCACCACAGCCATGAATCTTAGAGGATAAAAGAGTGTAATATAATATCTGAAGCTATAGGATAGTAAACTGTCAGGACATGAAACCAAACACTTGTAAATACTAGAGCTGTCAAAGCGTTTTAAATGCAATAACGCACTGTGTTAATCTTTTTAATGCATATATTAACGTGTTATTAATGCACCCAGGCCCATCGAGAAGGAGAGTAGGGGGTAAGTTACCCCCGGGCCCCGCAACATTTGGGGGGCCCACCTGTATAATATTGAAAGCTAGAAACACATTTTATACGTATAATCAACAATAACTGCCGTCATAGCTAGCATAGAAATCTATTAGCCTGTCGTGGAAATAATTATTTATTTACAGTAGTGATGAAACGGCAACTACAGTTCAGTTACTTGAATTCATTCGATTGTCAAATAACCACAGTTTAATGGAATATTGTAACTTTTGCTTCACCAAATACAGTAAATTAACATAAATTTACGCATATGCATTAATTTTTTAACATGTGTTCATTTTTTTAATGCATGTTAATTTAATAACGCATTCGCACATTAATTAATGCATTAATCTGACAGCTCTAGCAAATACTGATACAGAAGAAACGAGACGTACTGTTCGTTGAGTAGTGAAGAGTGGAACTGCCGCATCCAGTGTGCTAGCAATCATTGCATTGCACAGCTCGGATGATGCCGCTCTGTGATTGGTCAGTGCTGACAGATGCTCCGATTGCTGATTGGTCGATGCAGTCTCACTGTTGCCACCACGATGTGTTTGTAAATAGAACAATGACAGCCACGGCATGTAGGCCTTCACGGCTGCCAATGACTGAGCATGTCTGTACAACACACACAGAAATGTGTATTGCAAAATAAATCCAGTAAGATGGGCCAGCTAAACAAAAAAATGCGAGAAAGCTGTTACATACACTTGAGTGAAGTCTGAGCGAAGGACATCTTGTACAGCACAGCTCGTCTCATAGAGGCGCAGCCTCGTGCCATACACCGCTGTTGTTAACAACCTACCATACATCAATACACATGCATTAGTAAACAACACACAACAGCAAAAACACATCGCATAGAGACTGCAAGAGTTCAGCTGGTTCATGTGCGACTGGAGACCACTGGACCAAGCCAATCAGCTTGTGTGACAAATAAGGCAACTATAGCATCTACAGGGTCATCATCATCATCATCATTTCTGGCAAGCACCACTAAGAATGCGTAGCATCGAACGTAGACATCAATCTCCAGAGTGGACGATTCTGAGCCAAGTCAACTGCATCGTCCATATTAAGGTCGCTGGATTTCAGATCCTGCTGAATGGTTTTCATCCATGTAATACGAGGACGTCACAGTGGTCACGTCCAGTTTCCTGCGGAAGAAGCTGTTAAGATCTGTTTTGCATCTGTTTCATCAGGTATTCGTGCAATGTGTCCGAACAGGGACAGGCGCCTTGACTGGACTATGGCTAAGAGATGGGGCTGCTTGGTTAACCTTCTTACTTCGTCGTTGCGCACATGCTGGTGCCAATCTACAGGGTGGGCCATAAAAAATGTAGCACTTTACTTTTGTCCATATCTTTGCCAATTATTAAGCGCTTTTCAAACTTGCAACAACTACAACTAACAATAACGTAATTATATCATATATCCCACCACAACGTAAATGCGTCTCTACACTACCTTGTAAAATATCAATAAAATATGCATACATAACAATAATAACAAACAAACATTTTGGTAAAATTGAAAAAAACACTTCAAGCCGACATTACAGTGGATGATCTGTATGACACTAAACTGTGTAGATATAACACAGTCATATGAATCATTCATCGCAATGTTGGTCTGGTGTTTTTTGCATTTACCTAAATTTTTATTGGTATTGTTAGGTTTTGCATTTTTGCTTACATGTATATTTCACAAAGTAGTGTAGAAACGCATTTACTGTGTGGCGAGATATATAACAACCACACTATTGCAAACTGTATGCAGAGTGTGCCAGTGAAAGAATTTTGAAAATCAATCAATAATTGGCAAAGATATAGACAAAAGTAAAGTGCCACGTTTTTTGTGGCCCACAGTGTACATTCACCATCACCATTTAAGTTTATTACTAAGCTTGAAAGCTGACACCAGTATACATTTTAGCATTGTGCAAAAGCCAATTTGACCTGGAAGCTAATTATATATCGTACTCATGGTACTGAGATGGTTTCCTTCTCAAAAACAGACATCAAGCCAAGTAATAAATAGGCCCAACTTTGTTGATCGAGACCATGCTAACCACTACATCAGCAAGCTGCCATCCATGCAATATGGGGTTGTCCATAAATGACGTCACGCGATTTTAAGGAAAAATTTACCCCCTCCCCCATTCGTCACACATCCCTAGACCCCCTTCAAATATGATG
>Ga0209367_1005668_pt1 | contig 17302 bp, 7 predicted proteins | sample WorMetLIZISLAND2_FD_187412 | JGI IMG/M metagenome (GOLD analysis project Ga0209367, IMG submission 187412) | Marine gutless worms symbiont microbial communities from Max Planck institute for Marine Microbiology, Germany - Olavius geniculatus... ... | reverse complement strand
GCACCCCCCAAAATTTTGGACCAGCATTATAAAATTCGGCCTAGTACTGACCATCGTGCAAAATTTCACGCCAGTCGGCCCACGCATCTCGGAGATTTTGTGAGTGGAAAAAAAAATTTTTTTTAAATAAAAAAACATCAGGGGTAAAACTTAAGTCCGCTCCGCAAGCTATCGCTTTCGGGCGGACTAATAATAATAATGTTGTATAATGATTGTGTGTCTATAATCCGAAGGTTCGATAGACTATTGAACCACTGGATTATCTAGCTGCCCCGGTTTAACAAGGGCATCAGCACCTATTGTAGGGCTGTTGTGATTGTCATCAGTGAGCACATCAAACACGGCTTCAGCAGCAAGCATCCCACTCTTCATTGCTGTATGAGTGCCTTTGATCTTGGCGACGTTCATGAAGCCAGGACTGCAGCCGACCAGACACCCGCCTGGGAATGTCAGCTTCGGCACACACTGAATACACATGAACAGACGAAACATCTACCTCCAGACAAACAACAGAGCTAATGTATCGATTATAATAATAATTAATCAATTACTAAAATGATCATTTTGGAAAAAAATCATTACGAAAATAATTAATTAAAATGACTAAATGATCAATCGAAACTGCAACAAACCACTGTGCATTTCACTGAAGAAAATTTCCATCATCCGTGCAGAAATTTAATGAGAAACAATACATGCTCATTGACAATACCATCAAACGCACAGCAATATTAACGAAATAAAATACCACATGCAAAAGTTAAACAACCAGTAAGTTAGGCAAGATTATGGAAAGCTGGGTAAAAGAATTAACTTTCTAATGCCAACAGTGACCAGTTTTGACTTACTTCCTTACTGCTTCAACTAAATGATTATCATCGATTATTTGCAATGATTAATCAGTTTCTAAAATATCACACTTGCAGCGCCAGTAAACCCCGGCAATAAATTGTTCTATCTACAGTCTACTGCTTTCGGCTTCCATGTGACTTGGCTATTTCACCACAGTTAATACAAGTCAGGCAGTTGCCGACTTGAAGTCACCAAGAAAAAACTTCTGAGCCTTGCCATAGCAGTTAGATATTCTGGTATGCTGATTTTCTGACATCACTGCATCAAAGCACTGAAGAAAAAGTTTGTAGAAAAGAAAACTACCAACAGCCAATGGAAAGTATAGCAACAACAGTGACAAGCACTGCCCTGCTCATTTGCAAATTTAAGTACATATCGTACCTTTGCGACGCTACAGTGGAAATGGTTAAAATGAGTGACAACAACGAAAATAATCCAGAACACAACTGTCTAAGATCATGTTCATGCTAATTCACTGCAGCTTTATTAAACACACAATTACAATTACAATTACAATTCATGTATTAGAAAATTGATTTTCAAAGTTCACCGAAACATGCCAAAGCAGTAGATTAATTTCATGTGGTATAACAGTATAGCAAGATTTCATCTCATGACCACAGCATCAAGTCCTGCGTAAAATCTTTTCACTAAATAGCATAATTTAGCATCAGCAAATGCTTTTGTCAGATAAGGGTTGAAGTACATATCAGTATATGTAAACTGAATTAGCAGCAGGCTGAGTACCTGTATGCCACCCTCATTCAAAGCCCGTGCTCCATATCCAATTCGTTTTCCACTTTGCAACAGTGGCTCAATGCTTGGATGATGTTTGAACTTCTGGAACTCTCGGAATGGACTGATGTATGTGTTGGCATAGTCTAGCGCCACCTAGAATACAACAGCAATTCTTCGCAACTCACACTATTAACATCAACCACCAAATGCTACTCTATTTCACACTCACTGTCATTATTTGTAACGAAATACATTAAACACAATTTTTGGTTTTTATTTAATGAGCCTAATTTTCCAAAGATGCCACAGGTTAGGTAAGTTTCTTTTGTAAGTAAAGTGCTAGTGGCTTAGAAACTAGCATTAAAGCTTACAACGTGGACATAGTTACTTCTGTCAGTTAAACAGCATTTTATCAGCAGATATGCAAACAACAAGTTACTGGCACTATGTTATTACTCCATACACTAATGCAATATAACTAAAAATACTCATAAATGATAGTGAAAGAAAATGAACACTAACCAATGACATTTAAGACACAGACACACTACTATAATGGCAAGCACAGGACTAATGAAGATATAAGATAAGCTGCAAACGAAAGAAAGCAGCATTAGCTGCAATCAGAAAGAGCCTTAAGGCTCCAGCTATTTGAACATCATCATCATCATGAAGTAAGCCCCTGCTGGAGCATAGCCATCTCCACCACTTGGCGTCAAAGAACACGGTCTTGTGCAGACAGCCTGGCCATCCACAGCCCAATAGTTTACTGTCGGAGATCCTGCTCCTCAGTGCACAGCCATGTTTGTCGAGGATGACCGCGAGGCCATTTCCAGTCCTTTGGCGGGTCCTGATGCAGGCATTGAGTGCTAGCTGGTAGTCCTGTACAGGATCAGAGCGGGCAATGTGCCCAAACAATCTGGCCCTGATTTTTTGTGCAACTGGAGGTTGTGCTCATCTGCGATGTACCTCCTGGTTTGTGACATAAGGGTAGAACAGAATTTGTAGCTATTTAAACACATGTGTATAATTACCACTTAGTAAACCACTTAGTAAAAAGCCTTTTAGCCCTGGGGTGGTCAACATTGAGCATCATCCACAAAGACTTGTATGGATGTGCGTTGTGTAATAGATGACATTTTGAAGCGTAAATGTAGTTGAAAGATAGAATTTAGTAAAGATACTTTGTGCCTAATCTCTGTGATAAGTACTAACCATAAAACTGTTAAAAAAAATTATGACTCACCACAAAACCTATTGAGATGAGAGGCTGATCACCGCCAACATGGTAGAGAAATGAACCTCCATACATTTTATGATCCTTACACAAACATCACAAAAGCAGAATTCGAGTTAGTCAAATAACAACTTTGAAACACCAGTTCACACAAACATTAACAATCTGTAAAAAGATATAAATCTACAAAGGTATGTACAAAAAAACACTACCTGGCAATGTGAAAAAACCATGCAATCAACTGTGGCAAGACTATCAGCAATGCACGAATAAAAATCTTATTCCAACTCAAACAGATAAAAAAAATTTCTCGATTCCAGTAATGTTTTGTCCATCAGAAAATTTGTACCAGTGGCCATCCAACGGTGTGTTCAACGCGACCAGGTCGATGTAACGATGGATCAACTTCCCACAGTTCCTTCAAGCCGATGCCGTATGACTGCGGCTCACAGTTCTCGCGTAGATTGAAGCGCTGGAACAGTTGCTTTGCGAGACTTCCGTGACAGCCTTCGGCAAACACTGTACACCGAGAGTGCAGCTCCATTCCACGTGCAAACGAATCCTGCAAATAAAAATTACATCATTTGAACGTCATCATCAACAAACAAACAACAGCAGAAATAACAGTAGTGTTCTGCAAAGCAGAATTAAAAAGGTAAAATTGATGCCAAGACTTTTTACCATCACGTGGAAACAAAAGACATTACAAAACCCACCTTGGGAGATCCATCTTTGTGAATTCCAACGTCATTTGTTGCAATGCCTTTAACACTGCCATCTTCATGATATAAAATCTGAAATAACAAAGTCGGGGTATATTAATTATAACCAAAAAATACATACATTGAATAAAAAATGTCATCTACCAAGACTTATCTTTTTGTCAAATCCTACCTCAAAACACATGCTATTGATACCCTCTTGACTCATTTCGTGGATATCCAGAATATATATGATTTACTTTACTTGCAGTTTTTTCATCTCAGTTTTTTTCGTGTTTCAGTTAGTTCTTTCCTTTTGTAGTTGTTTTTAAACTCTGGCCCCAATCTTTTTCACAAACCTCACTGGCAGCATATCCCGGATAGACCTCAACTCCAAGAGCCTCTGCCTGTTCACCCAGCCACTGCACCACGTGTCCAAGACGAACCACATAGTTACCCACGTTGTGAAATGGAAAACCTGCCAACCAACAAGAATAAATAAGTCAGTTTCACAGTTTGGCAATCATAACCATATAGAAATGTCATATAAAAATACCAAACAAAAAGAATCTATACAATTTGATTCAAAGTATCCTACGCCTACTCCTACTACGGCTACTTTTGCTTTTTCTCTAACATGCCAATTTTCCACCACTTGCTGCAGTTTAGGCCAAGTATCCTATAAGTGAATTTCCAGAAATTATTGAAACTTGGCACTTTTTACAATCTGAATGGCCTTCTCATTGGTGAATCAACAGCTAATCCCATGTGTTTACAATACATGATTCATAATACTCAAAAAAATACATATCAACCAGCAGCACAATGTGTGAATTACTCAACTCAATGTTATTCCCCTTGTCCTCCAATAGACAGCATTATGAGATTGATGACTGTCTGGAGGATAACAGGAAAGATTATTAGAACTGCCATTACTCTTACATATGCACAATTATAATTGGCAGTTTTTACAATTTTAGGTTTCCATCGTTTTTTTGTGTTTTGTGTGTTATAAAGGTTAAACTTTCTGTAAAGGTTAAACTTTTTGTTCTGTTATTATGTGCATGTGCAATTTTGCCTGCAAAGGTCGTCCCCGAAATGACCTATGCTGTGTTGGGTGGGACGTTAAACCACTACTCATTCACTCACTCAACTCAACATTATTCATAGCACAAAAAAATGCTAATGCACTATGCTGCATATTTTGGTTTCAATAGTGCAAAATATATGTATGATTCAATATAAAAATAAGTGGCAATCAAAATAGTGAAAAGTAAACAGTCAACTTTCGAACAAAAGATCTGACAATTTCAATCTACTGCAGTATGAATTAAATCAAAGCGTGACTCATTACCTGGCAGCAGAGGAAATGGAATTCGTCGTTTTTCCGTGAGAAGAGCAAATTTATCCTCGGTAACTGGAGTAGTCAATGGAGCCTGTAATTCAACATAACCATGTAAACCATGTAATATGTAAACTGTACTCAACTAATTGAAGCTAACATAAACACCATAAAAAAGCATATGAAAAGGTGGTAGAATGTAATGGTCCTTGATAGTCCAAAAATGCTCGAATCTTAACAAGCTAAAGACATTGCCCTCATAGTCAAATAGCTTCAGCTGGCTAATATTAGTATTTTCACATTTATCAGATAAACAAAATTATCGGTACAGTATGCAGTTGCAACAGAGTAGAACGTTTTCACTGAAGTGCAGACCATGAAAGCAAACCCAAAAATTACAACATTACAGCAGATCACCAACCATCAGTAACAAAATAAACTTACTCCTCTTTCTTTCCAGTCTGGGAAGAGCTCGTTCAAAGCCGTCGGCTCAATGCAAGCACCAGACAGCGTGTGACGGCCTCAACAATCAGCACAAAATCACAGCTAGACACTACATCAGAAATTTTGGCTAATAAACATTCTATCATCACTGAATAATGGGCATCAAATGTTAACTATCGATAAGTAATTAACTGGCCAGATAAAATTACTGTCACAATTAATTTATCTGCTGATATCACACGTAACACAAATCTGTAATAAATACATTGACATGCCGTCATCACTTACACACTATATACTCAGTATCATCATGTGTTTGAAAGTCGTTAAATAACACACTAATTTAATGAAAAATAATTTCAACAGTTTTCCACACTGACTAACACATACAGTATAACATTCTTAGACATAAGTTATAAACGTATAAAATATACAGGATAATGACATACTGTATACTAATGACATAAACATTTTAGAATATTACAAAATCCTTACACTAAGAAGAAAACCTGAGACAAACCAAAGTTTGAGTTCAAGTCATGATCAAAAAAACAAAATGTTGCTGATCTGATCAAAAAATTTACAACACGACCAATAGCACCTACACTATACGTTATACATTACATAATGTTGCTCTATACACTGACGCCGACAGACTGTGGTTCCTTAGCAAGCCTGTTGCCTAGGAGACTAAGTGGTTAGTGTATGACATTTACTTTGATGCTTTGTCATAGTTAGTTGGACAACAAAAAGGAAAACCAGCTGCCGCAATCTAGCATGCACTGCCTCGATGAGATGACCTAGTCTAGCAAGATTTATTGCAGAAACAAAGATACAGACCGAGTTCAGAGCCTTTCTCAACAAGACAAACACGTAGTTCTTTGCCACTGGCACCCGCAAGCTGCTTGAGATGACATGCAGTTGACAGGCCGGCCGGGCCACCACCAACTATCACTACATCAGCTTCATCCGAATCGCGCTCCATGCACACTCCTAACAAAAACACAAACTCTGTCAGTGCTCTACCAAGTACATCACCTTTGTAATAAATACATTGACATGCCATACATGTACAATTGCAGGTTCATCACTGTTTACTAAGATATTTACCATGCATCATTTGCCTTGCTCTCAGCTTGTATGCCTTCCTGAGTCTAGCCCAATCACCTGGGGTGGTCAGTAGACTTGATACTTTCTTAGTAGTATATATTTTAAATTAATGCTGTGCTATTTGGCATAAATTGTGAAAAAAACAAGCAGGTAAGTGAAATCACTTGTGACTGATATATACAGTAACTGCTGCAGACTGCAGACAGACAAATAACATGTGGCGAACGAATGCACGGACAGATACAGACAGCCACAGACAAAGTGCCTGACATTAAGGGTCACTTACAGCAACTGAGAGCCACTTCTGGCTACATTTGAAGATGTAAAATTTTGTAAATTCAATGTACCATAGAAATCTATCCACAGAGAAGAGATATTATACTGAGCTAAATCAAATTCTCCATCAATTCCATTCTAACCTCTGCACAAGCTAAAATCAACGAAACTAGAAATCTAGGGAAGGTTGTACTTAATCACTTGCTATTCCAACTTTTGACATCTCGATCCATTGCAGAGATATGGGTGGTCAAAGTCTAACATTGTCCGAAATCGTGCACAGTGTTGACTTTGAGTGGGTTGGAATAAGACAACAAAACTTTTTTGCTAGTAGACCGAATTTCACAAATTTTTTTGTCCAACAGGCTGTAGTTGATCACTTGCTATTCTGATTTTTGACATTATGCTGTGTTTGAGAGACATTCGGGGTCAAACTCAAAAGTTGTCTGAAATTGCACCTAATTTTGAACGTTTTTTTGCTTTCCTAAATTTTAAGCAGGGTGGTGCCTCCAAAAGTTGCACCTGCATTATCACCCCCACTTAGAGACACATCACTTGGTAAAGTTTTGTAAAACATCAAACAGAAACCCTCAACTTCCAGTAGTATAAGTTGCCTCAAATGACTCCTGACCTGTATCTGGAACCTGGCATTCATCTGGGACACGGCTTCAACTCATTACGGTACACATGTATAGCATGTCACTAAATGCCATCTAACATATTACAATAAATGACTATTCAAAAAAGCATACATTAAACTTGCATCAATTGCACTAAAAATTTTACATTCAGTGATGTGAACAGTCACCTTGCCATCGTGGGTCTGTCTCTCTAGGCACAATGCTGTAGTGAGTTGTGATACGCTGACTGGAATACTGGCGAATAAAATACCTGCCTGCAGACAAGATACAGATAATTTAGAGCAAATCTAAACCAAAAATATTTTTATCAGCATTTGTAAACAACATTTGGTAGGAATAGGGTTGAGGCATGATAGTTAGTGCTGGCACTAACATTCATAGCCAGTAAACATTATTATCAGCCCGGGCTGGACTGACACCAAATTTTATTTTCAGTCCAGATTCATACTGGTGGCAAATTTTATTTTCAGTGTGAATTAAAATCAGTACCAATGGCAGATTATGTCATCATTTCAAGCACTACTTGTTGGCAAATTTGATCAGCAGTCCACTTAAGACTCCAGGCTAAATTGATCGTGCCAATCAGGCACTTGACAGCTTTGCTTACCTTTGACACTGCCACTTAAGCAAATCCAGTTATTGTCCACTGCATTTACGGTAATCCTTTGAATGACTGCCACGTTTCATGAATAGCTTTTGCATATACCTGGTAGCTGCTGCTCGTTTAGTTGTCCTAAAATACCGGGACTACTGGCGGCAGTAGGTGTGATGCTACAGTGCAGGTATAGTGATAGAGCCAGCTGATGCGCTGTTGTCTCGGTTGGTCAAAATGATGTCGTTTTCATTGCCATCTTGTTAATTGTCACCTTGACTTCCAGTTCTTGTTTGTAACTTAATATTAAACTTGCATTCAGGCAGGTCTGCTGCTGGTTCATAGCATTGCACCGGCGTACTCAAACTTTGTGCAGTTAGCCTGAATACTAGCCTATAGCTACCGCAACTGATAATAAAATCTGGTGTCAGTGCAGCTCGAACTGATAATAACTTTTTCGCTCATAGCCTAACCATAACACTTTACTCAAACCATAGAACTATAGACCGCTGACATCAGGCCAAGCGCGATTTGGTAACATGTATAAAGCTTATAATTTTATTACTAAAAACTGCAGCATTACCAAACAAATAACACACAAAAGACAAAATAGTTAAATGATCCGAAAATGACAACAAGGGGCGTGGTCCGCGTAATGTGGACCAGGGTGCAACAACAGATCATCGAAAAACAGATAAAAACACAACATTTCTTGCCATTTCTGCCAAATATATATTTCCCACACGTATTTGCCATCTAGAATTATTACAATTCTGCCACCAATAATTCTGTATAACGTTAAATAAACACGTCAAACATTTTCGCACTAGTACAGTAACTTTGTAATGTTTGTAAACAAACTAGTTTCTGGGTCATGGTCTGGGTCATAAGTCATCTGCCGAGATGTTTCTTTTCGGTCCTGTGTCACTTCGTCCCCGATGGTTTGCTTGTCCATGATTGTGGCAGATGACAATGACAAACACGCTGCTCAACTGAAGTTGCGCGGCGTAAAAATAAATATAAACAGCTTGAGAATATGAACAGTTAATCGAGTTGATTGATTTTTCAGTCGAGTTGAGCGATTGATGAGCTGGGACGATCGACGTACCGGATAGTAGGCTAGTATAGCAGTACCAGAGGTCAACTGTGGGAGCACATACCCGGTAGCCCGGGCGACCGCTGTTCGAAACTGTACTGACTGTCACTCATCAGTCATAATCCTTCAAACTGATAAGCTGATAAGTTGATAACGCCCAAAATCTTTTCCTGACTATTAAATTTTCCTCGAATATAGGCTATTGTGTTTCTCCAGTAAGCCTAGACATGGCAGTAGTTTCAAGTTTGCATTAGTTTGGCTGGCCGTTCAAAAACCCCTGATTGATTGATTGAGTTTTATAGTGAACTGAAATTGTCAAGACACAATTTTAATTCACACAAATAGGCCCAGTGGCGGATCCAAAGGGGAGGGGACGGACGTGCGCCCCGAGCCCTTATCCATAAGTAAACAGCTCTGCTGAACTGCTAATTAAAAAGTTCGTGTATCAGGAAAATTATTAAAATTATTGCCACCAGATGATATTTTAAGGCTAAAATGTACCAAATTCGATTTCGGCTGGGTCTCCGGCCCAGACCCCGCTGGGGAAGCTCACAGGGCTCCCCAAAACCCCCTAGTTGAATTCAAGGGGTCCTACTTCTAAGGGAAGGGAGAAGGGAAAAGAAAAAGGGGGAAAGAGAGAAAAGGGAACAAGGAAAAAGGAGGGGAAAGAAAAAAGGGAGAACGATCGAGGAGGCAGGGGGATATTCCCCCTCCTCCTTGGCTGAAGCCTAGATCCGCCTCTGAATAGGTTTATTAAATAAAAAGAACAGTCCACTTCCATGTCAATATACGACGTACGATTTACAGCCTATAGGCCTACTCTCACGTTGTCGAATGTACGCCTAATTTTTTCAATATTTTTGCAGCACAAACCGTGCAGCTTTGGCGCTGAAAAAAGGCCGAAATCCTGTATCAATAGCTTAGGACTTAGGCTACTATACTCTGCTGGTGAGGACGTGTTTGCGGGAAGGCTACACGAATACACGTGGGCCTGAGCACGGCCTCTGCGCTAGTCTCAATGCCTGCCGAATGCTCGGATGCTGCGTGCAATGATGAGAACTGGCATCCACACCGTGGCAGAAGCCCAGCAGTGCAGCGGCTTCAGCGGCCAGCAAATAACAAGTAGTAGCCTACCAGCCAGCTACCAGGGCCGCAACGAGGTCTGCTACTCAGCGCAGAAGTATAGGCCGATAATGGACCGTACCCCGAACTAATCTCTCCCTTTCTACCTATCCCTCTCATCTCCTTCTCCCAGCATCAGCAGCAGCAGTAGCGTGCAACCAACTAGTAGCGTACAGTACTACCGCAGGCGAGCAAGCGCGGTTGACGTAGAATGATATAGGCCTACAGTAGCTATATCGATAAAGCTGTGACTGCGCTGCATTGAAGACGATAGAGTAGTGCATCCGATTAGGTGATCGACGTATAATAGTCGCTGTTAGCAGCTGAGTAAACGTTTGCAACAATCTACGACTGGCTGTTGTAACTGCGAGAACTATGCTCGTAGAAAAACTCTAGCGAACGAGTGAGCTCCGGCTATTCGTAATTCGAATACATTGTCTCGATTTCACAGACCTACACGTACGTGTTGGGTGCGCTACACGCTAAGAAGGCCGCGTAGCGCAAACATGCGGCTGGAACTTTAAAGGACGAAGTTAGCGGCTGCACGGTCTTTAAAATCCAACAAACTGTATCAAACGTCGCTGTCGCACTGCTAACTTAGCTGACCGGAAGACAAACTTTTGAGAACCGACAAACTGAAAGATGGCTGAAGGTTCAAGTCCAGTCTATTTTCTTGTCTTCTTTGGCGTATAGGCCTACAGTATGGCTATAATACGTCAGTGTCGTTGAACCTTGGTTTTGTTGCTTAAAGTTATAGATTCGGCCTGAGAGTGTGCCTACATGTGCGACAAAAACTCGCAAGCGACAATAACAGTATAGCTGCGTGTCAATCAACTCGGTTTTGGCATGAGACGCCACTGGTGGCATTGTATTGCAATTTGACATGTGCATCAAGTCATCCAAGTAATACTAATCACGAAGCGCTTTTTAGCTAAAATGCACCAAAATACATCTGGCGTCCGGCCTTCACCCCAAACCGCCAGGGAAGCTAAAGGGTTGGGCCCTTCAGGGAAGGAAATAATAAGTGATGGAAAAGGTGAGGGAGGAAAGTGGCAGAGAGGGAAAAGTAGGAAGAAAAGCCAGAAAAGGCTAGTAGAGAAAGAAGGAAAGTAAGAGGAAATACGGGAGAGAGGGGAAGATATAGAAAAAAAATCCGATCGGATCGGCGTTTATCTAACGACGTTGACCTCTGGATGTGCGCGCTCGCTTGATTGATCACGACGTTGGAAATAGAAAGGAAATGGAATGGAAAGGGGAATGGGAAAGGGAAGGGATCGACCGTAATGAAAAATTCGTATTTCAGGGCCTGTTAATAGCTGCATCTGTCTGTGGATGAAACACGATGAGTAGCTTATTCTGTGTGGGAATGAATGTGGTGCAGGATCTGCAGGTTGCATGGGATCTGTATGTCGCTGTCTGGCCGGCATTCCGTGCGGCGCTCTCTGCATCTTTCTGACGTTCATGTTTGCAGTCATTGCCAGCGCCAGTTCACTGATCGTCGCCATTCAGCGCACCCGTACAGTCCTCGACCTGCATGACCAGTGAGCTTACTTACTTAGATACTTACTTAGAAATTTGTCATGAAAATAATTACTAACGTTTACCAGAAAAGGTTTAGTTTAAACCCCTAATTGAATAGCAATAGACTTTATTTTTGTAGCAAAATTATAATGCTTTAACTGTGCTACCAGCTTTGATTGTGCTAAAACTTAATTAGTTTGCATACAAGTTTAGACTTTGTTCTGGTTAGTTAATTTTCGTTTTGTTTTTATTCTGTATGCTTCTGTTATATTACGATGATTAAATTTATGTTGTTATACCTCAGTGCTAAATACTTGCATGCGATTGGTCCAAATCGCGTCATTGTCATTCACCAATACGCAATGATGCCCGCAAGGGCAACATTGAAGTTAAATGTTGCCCGTGCGGGCAACATTGAGCGGCCAACATTGAAAACGTCACTGCTTTTTTGTTCATATAATTGTGTTTAATGTTTTTGATCTTGGTTTGAGGAAACATTTTACGAACCTCTGGCAAAAAATTTCAGTGATGACCCCGACGCCGGTCGCTATTTGTATAATGGTAAAGTGTGGAATTACGAATTAGCCAAGCAACCATTAGCAACCATTGTTGCGTGTTGGCAACGGTGTTGCCACTAATCGCTCAGACGAGACGAGCTGCAGCTAAGTGCCAGCTAAACTGCAGGGAACCTGAGGTCCCCTGCGGCGAGTGTGACTACAACTGACTAACTTGTGTCATTTTGCTGACGAGTTTGGCAGATGCACTGCCGAAGTGCCGATCATCCAATGTGGTGGCTCAGCTCAAAGGTTTTCGTTTGGTCCGTCTGTTTGTGTTTGCCCGCTGCAGATGGCCGTGGCTAATGTACGCCTGTATCGGTGTGGCGGTTGGGCTACTTTTGGTCGCAGTTCTGTTTCTGATCGTAGCAACCGTTTCGGCGAAGTTTACTGCCAGCCGACCGTTCGTGTCAAGTCGTCAGCTGCGCTGCCTCCGAGCCACTAACTGCATGGTACGTTCCTGCTGCGTACACGCACGCATTCCACACCAAATAACGGGACTTGTAACAAGCACTCATCGTACAGCAACCTGTACTAGTACATGTAGGCCTACAAAAATTTAAAGAAATATTAAGTACGAGAATTTTGAGAAACCCATCGCAGAGGTATGTAGTGTCACATGCCATATGGATCACGCAGTGTTATCTGCCTCCGGACACAGGTGAACGCTCCCTGCCGTAACCGGGGCCAGAAATCGATTTACCTACCCCGGAGGGATAGAAGGCTGAGTTGACCAATTTTTATCTCTGTACAGTCGCCGGTGTTTCACTTTAAACTGCAACAGGGGCCAAAGTCATTTGACATCAGGCCAGGCCGCATATCTGCCGCACGCGCGTCTGTATATCTACAACTTGCAAAGCCAATTTTGACTGGGAGTTACTGTTCTCAAATTGTCCCTTCCCGTGCGCGGAGCCGCGTTCCGGGTCCCTCTATGCAATAAAATGCTACGAGCTTCTGGGCCAATTTTTGCCACATAGAATGAAACGGTATCTCACTAACGAACTGCAGTTAACAATCCCCCAGCAGTGTTATTTATTGTAGGATTTTAATTTACGTTAGAGTCACTAACCGGTAACCACCGCGATGTATATAGGCAACACGAAACTGTTAGAACGTCGGAGACGCTATACAATAGGGGCCTACGTTCGGGGGATTAGATAAACATGTTTTACGGGAGCCTTATACACCGGCTGGCGGCGATAGATTGAGTGCCGTCCGTGGCGGAGAACTACTATAGCCAGTTAACCGGGGCTGCTGCCAAGAAGCTAAATACTTCCATGTCGATCACCAAGAAACAACAAAGCTGTGCGAATAGCGAAAGCCGGATTTCGTTTGACAGTTCCTTTAAGAATCAGCAGATGGATTCTTTCCTCCGCATGGCTTCCATGTACAAAACCGGCCAAGAATCCATTGCTGACCCTCCCTTTCCCCACCAAACGGGAACTGACCCCTTTCCGAAATACTCGCTAGCCCCCTCTCCAAGAACCCCCTTTTCGTTCTCAGCCTTCGGCCTCGAATATCGGCTCTTCGGGTTTCAGGATTGCACATCCAAGACAAACTTCTGGCTAAGCCATTGTTCATGCTCGGCTGCGTGTTTTGGCGTGCCTGATGAGACCGATTTCGTGCCGCGATTATACAGAGCTCGGCTGCGTGAAATCAGTTGTGTTCGATTAGTTCAAGGTGACGTAACAAATTGGAACGGTATGTTCGGTAAACTAAAGGTGTGGTCACACTAGCGGCCGGAGGGCCACCCAAACGGTTGGAGTTTTTAACGACCGTTCGAACGGCCGTCAAAAACACCAACCGTTCGTAATACGGCTGTCCGGACGGTCAGATCGAACCGCTAGTGTGACCGCACCTTAAGGGTTCAGCTGGACTGAATGACTGCAAGCAGTTGTCTATCTCAGTCAGCATATGCACGGGCTTGTCGCGTGCAGCAGGCAGACCGAACATCAGATACAAATCTCATACCGGTAGAGCCTACACCAAGTTCACCCGTTTTAAGGAAGCTTCAGGGGACACCTGCTTTACTTAGGTTTAAAATCACCGCCATGACCGTGAGACCAGAAATTTGTATATACAACTAGAAAGCAGTCATAGCCCGCAGATACCTCCGCCAAGGCAATGTTATTCGCCATGTGGCGTCACCATCTTCGGTTTTGCAGCGGTTCCCTTATGCCCCCTTTAACGCAATGGTAACGAAAATTTTAAAGTGATCCAGAATCCAGGATTCTTGCCGGATCACCCCCAAAATTGAATCACGGGTAGTTTGTGCCATTCCCGACATACCCTCAAAATTTCAGAAAGATCCGTCCATAACTTTTCGAGTTATCTTGCTGACTCACAGACAGACAAACAAACAAACAAACAAACAAAAACCGGCAAAAACATTACTTTCTTGGCGGAGGTAAAAATCGTTTCATGCACCGTGACCTTAATTTTTGTGCTTTCTGGAGTACTATTTTTGATATTTTTGTATGAATCCAAGCCTCCAATGTACCCTATCCTGTTGAATGCTGATGAATGCTTGAATTGTCAAACACGTTTGATATTTCAAGCATTCGTCGACTTGCTTCGACATAAACCCAGATCGAACGAGTGCTTGACGCACGTTTGATGTGTACTAGACATGGGCTTGATGAATGCTTGATGAGCGCTCGCCGAGCGCTTGTCGAGCCAGTTGAACGAGCTGCATGGCTTTTCGAGCCAATTTAATTGTGTAAATGGGGTATTACTGGCATGTGACAGACTGTCGTTTTCAAGTGCGAACAATACAAGAGAGCCCAGCTGTCACTAGGGTAGATGCGCTGCAGCATGTACAGTTTCTGTTGCAGTACTGACCCTCAGGGTCATGCAGATCGACAGGTTTTATCTCAATTTAAAGAGCGTATGCCACTTTTATTAGTGATAGTAATTTTGGCCCAATATCCCACTGTTTCCGAGATATGGCCAGTTTTCCGTTGAAAACGCATATTTTTCCTACCCCCATCTGCATTCAACCCCAAATTTGAAAATGTTTCCCTTGCACTGGATCGCTGAAATTTTGCTTGCCTATGTTTAAGACACAGGGCTAATTACTCGTGTAAAAGTTATTCTATAAGCCACAATACATCCGTTACAGACGGACAGACAGTCGGACGGACGACAAACGTGCCATAGACGCGTATAGCATAACCAAACTTCGCGGGGCCCAGGAAAACTGTCCTCTTCTCCCTCTCTTGGTCTAGTCTTGTTTGGGTCTAGGCTGAATCTGTCTCATGCACATGCGTGGAGTCAGACTGATGGCGTGGTTGGCGTTGCAGGTGATGGTGTTTGCAGTACTGCTGCAGTTGGTGTGGGTCGTCGTCACAATCGTCCTGTCCGTGGCCGTTCTCTATCTGCTTCTTATTCACAGACTCATTGAAAGTGGCGCCTCTTGCATCAATCTCAACCACTTTGGTGAGCCGATTCATAATTTTAACGACTAATGCTAATACTTTTTAATAAGTAATAATAATTATTATTATGATTATTATTAGGCCTGTAACAATAATTTTCATATTTTGTACCTATTCTCTTATTCTATCAGTGGTCTTACGGCGCTGATGATGAAGATGCATTTGTCTGGTGAAGCAAAGTGTAGTCTAATAGTATGAGCGTTTTCACTGAAAACAGTAGGGTCTAAAAAATTATGTGCTTCCGGGTTCCGTCCGACCTCAAAGAGATCTGCGTTTTAATTTTTTGGACCCATAAATTATTGGCGCAAAGTTTTACTGAAAAACTGCTTGCTTTTGAATCGATCATGGAAAATACGCTTCAGATAATTTGTTAGTGCTGTGTTTCAAATTATGTTCATATTTCGCCTGTTCTTTTGTTGATGTTGTGGTGATGTGTTGCGCATTCCGTAGCCGTTCCAAAACGGCCGAGGCAGCTTCTGTGCACCGATGACGTGACCAAACAGGACAATTTGACCCCATTTAAGAACGATATTGAGGTATGCTGTTTTTCTTTGACCTACAGGAACTTATTTGAAGAGTTGTACATGTATTTTTATTATTCTTTACAAGAAAAAATATACTAAATACACGGGACTGAAGAATTTTTGTGCTGGAATAAGAATAAGCCTGCTTCTACAGACGTTTTGTGCATGACTATAGTTTACGAGACGTAACTACGCCCCCTCCTCAATGTACAGGGTGGGCCAAAAAATGGCACCATTTTTTGTACACCTCATAACTTCACCAAATATTAACCGATTTTCAAAATTCTTTTACTGTCAGAATCAGGAGACAGTTTGCAATAAAACTGTTACTACAGATCCCACCACACCCAAAGTGTGTCACTACATTATCTTGTGAAATTTCAGTATCTTAAGAATAACAATTAAAAACAAGACGACTTTTGTAACAACACATTTTAAGAAATTAACAACAGAAACAACGTGTTTTTGTCTCAGTTATTGTCTAAAAATTACATCTTTACAGTTTTCACATCAAATTTTCAATGTGTCCGCCTTGCTGCTGGACGATGCATGGAAACCGGCGACACCTAGTGGTGTTCCGAATTAACCTAGTGGTTAATTCTCAATAGTGAGATTAACCAAACGCTGTGGCACTTTGTCCAACTCAGCGACAATGGCTTTCTTTTGCTGGTTGACTGTCGTGAATCGTCAACATTGATACGCCATTTGTTGAAGGGCATCCCAAACAGCATAATCGACTGGATTTAAGTTTGGGTTGTTTGGGGGCCACATGCCAGGCTCGATCAACGTTGATCACGCAACTCGTCAGTGGCGTCGCCGGCTTGAGTGCATCATCTGACATTTCACAAGGTAGCGTAGTGACACACTTTGGGTGTGGTGAGATCTGTAGGTAGGGATCAACTAAATTCACGATTTCACGGCCGTGACATTTTCCGTGAAATTGGCCTTCTTCCATGAAAAACGCCGATTTCCGTGAAATCCGTGATTTTTCGTGAATTTTAGCGCTTTTAGTTTAATTTACGACAATTCCAGAGTTTTATCAGCAGCTTTTGTACGAATGTTGCTGTTAGCTACGTGTCGCACTTCAGCACTAAGTAGTTGACATTGACTGTCTT
>Ga0209367_1005667_pt1 | contig 17304 bp, 7 predicted proteins | sample WorMetLIZISLAND2_FD_187412 | JGI IMG/M metagenome (GOLD analysis project Ga0209367, IMG submission 187412) | Marine gutless worms symbiont microbial communities from Max Planck institute for Marine Microbiology, Germany - Olavius geniculatus... ... | reverse complement strand
CAGCGACTGCTGCATCGGTCTGGAACAGTTTGCCGGAGTCAGTCCGGTCATCGCCGTCGTTGCAAGTTTTCCGCAGCAGACTGAAAACCGAACTTTTTGCCCGGTCTTACAGACATGACTAAGAACGTCTCATTGCACTGACTACTATTACGTGACTTCACTGTTTTAAGCTTATTGTTACGTGTCCTTGTAGTCTTAGGACGTAACGCCACGCTAAAGTTTATTTGTCCTTCATCATCATCATCATCTAAAGAATGCAATCCCGGGATCCCGAATCTCGGGATCCCGGCCGTTTTTGCCAATCCCGAATTCCGCTGTATGATAAATAAAATATTTTATGTTCGCTAGAGTTCTGCTTTTTGCTGTGCATTGTAATTTGAATTTTGATGGTCACCGTCACTCCCTCCAGTTCAGATATACCTTTCATAGGGGCCTATACTACATCGTATGCAATTAAGTCCATTGGGATTACCAAAATAACGACTTATCTGTAAACCTAATCCCGAAACGGGATCCCGGAATCCCGGGATTACAAATTTCTCAATCCCGGATGCGGGAATTGCAATTATATACTAGACGTGTCGCTCTTGTCATTCTAAACACATGCGGTAGCGGAGAAACCGATATATGCGCCATTCATTCATACAATCAGCAAATCTGCCATAAACTTAGATATTACAATATTTGCCCTACTCCATCAATACGAGACAAAATTATGCATGTACAGCCAATTTTGGGTGTATTTTCGTCGCCTGTGCGTCAAATCACTTCCGCTTCTGTGACGCGCGTGCCTGTCTCGCTCACTGCAAATTATCTCTGCGTTTGCATCACAGGTTGTTGAATCGGTAGGGCCTAAATTATAACACTGTGATATGAATTTTTGAGTATCGTAATGCGATGCACGCAAAATGTCAGTTTAGTGTAGTTTTCTCAATTACACCTAGTTGAGACTTGAGACGAAAGATGTTTTTACGTCTATTTGTGGACTGAACGTTCAGGATGACCGAACAGAACGATAAACGCATACGCTCCCACGACTGCATATAGGCCTATTGGTAACACTGACAATAATTTTACGGTCTCACGTTGGGCTTTGCTCCAAATTTTTAGTATAAATTTTTTTATATAAAAAACAGACACGTTCTAGCAATTTTTAATTATAAAACAGTTTTTTTAAATATTTAATAAGCGTTAAATGTTTATCGTAAAATAAACGTACAAAAAGTGATAGCATGTTTTGTACTTTAATTTATTTACAAGTTACTTATACATGTACTTCTGGAGAAAAAGTGATGAATATGAAAAAAATACGAAACACTGAATTGAGTCATTGCATGCATTAAGTAAAAAGTCCTGTTTTTCATCCGACGTTGAGCACGTTTTTTTTTGTTTTTCTGCAGAAAAAAAAACACATTTTTGACGTTTTTATTTCTGTATTTTTCAAGGCTTATTGTATAGATTTCATGGAGCAACGCGCGTAGTTTGCAGTGTCATGCGATAGCCGTTGTCATTCACACGGACATGCGTTGCACGAGCGCGCAGCACAGCGCAGTGCGCGGCGACTCACATCTCACTGGCATTGATGCCATTGACTACTCACTTACTCACTCACTCGCTTGATGCGGTGCCGGATAGAGTCGTCGTTCCGTTCCTTGCAGAGCAGAAGGCGCTGCCGCTGTAGCATTTGTCAACCAAGCTGCCGCCGTCGCTATAGTGGACACTGGTCGGAATAGAGTGGAGATAACGTCGCGATACCGCTGGTCGCAGAGCCCGACATCGTAAGCGTGTAGTAAACCCGACAAACGAACGACGGATTTAGTCTTCAGTCGTCATAAACGGCCGACTCGGCGGTTCAAACTGCAACCATAGTGAGTGATCAACAGTAGGCCCCTACTACTGGTTTAGTCGTTGACTGTCAACATCGTTGCACGATGACGCGCAATCTCCTGACACTTCGAGTGACGCTTCTTCTACTGAACACGCAGCCGCTCGTCTACGGTAGTACGTTCGTTCAGCCTTTACATCATCATTATTGTGGTCATCAGAATCATTATCATTTTATTATTATCATGCGCATGCTCGTTTATCAACGCTTTATCTGACAAAACACAAGAACGCGCGGGTTTACAATAACGTAGATGGACTAGGTTTCCGACTGACAGTTTGACAAGTTCGTTTGTTGCAATAAACGTGTCATTTCGACTTTAACAAAAAGAAACAAAATTGCCGTATTACATCTAATTACGAATAACTGCAGCAAGAGTTCATAATGCATCGTCATCGTTGTCGTGGCGCTTCTTAACTATACGGTTCATTGGAAGTTTACCGTGCCCGGAAATCGGGCGTTGGCGGCCTCAAATACGAAACGCCGATACTGATCACGATTCTCCGCTAGGCTTACGATGTCTACCAGCCTTTTGCCTGACCATTGCGTTATATCATCGAGCCACTGACGCCTTTGTCCACCTTGCTGCCTCATGCCCGGCACTGTGCCGAGCGTGATGTCTTTCTCTACGCAGTTATGCCTTGTCACGTTCCCGAAGTAACGAACAGTGTTCAGCGGAGATAGGTTCTCCTGAGATAGGTTCTCACGGTTCATAGACACCGTGCAATGGCAAAACATGGCGTGATACTCGTAGCCTAAACTGGTCACAAAATGCAAAAAATGACTATGATTATAATTCTCATCATTTCGTTTTTTTTGCTAACTGCTTTTTAGGTTACGTACCGGACGTGCTAGTTGCTAGTTGCTTTTTCATGTATGCGCTATCGTAGAAAATATTTTTTTGATTGAACAGATTCATTTTAGTTTAGTTCGGTGTATATTTTTCTCAGTGCTGCTTAAATAATAGCTTTGCTGTGTTGTCTCTATTAATTTGTAATATTTACGTGATCGTTAATTTGCTGTTAATCAGAAAAAAAAGTATTTCACAGTTTCTTCATAAATAATTTTCAGTAAAGTCCCTGGTATTGATCTATCTCCGCTGAACACTGTTCAATACCCGAGACTCAAAGTCACGTTGCGTACAGAAGGACCTAAAAGTTGTCAAAGTTGTCGTCAGTTGCTGTTCGAGGCACATCGTCATTACAAACACGTTCACGCTTCACGCTACAAGTCTCGTTTGCCATCATCGCCCGAATCAGAAGCCAGCGCGTCCAGTCCGCTCGACTGATTTGACTACATACACGGATTGGCGCACACAAGTCAGCGCTAATTTCGCCATGAAAGACTGCAAACGAGCCTGTTTCGGCGGCGCCGGACGACGAACGATGGACGAGGGACGAGAGAAGGAGATAGAGTCCCGTCCATCTACTGGACCATCCAAACTACAGTAACGACGATCGTGGGCGAATTCAACCTGTGCAGTTGGGCTGGCAGAATGCAAAAGAAATAATTTACAGCTTTCTGTAGGCAGATCAGGTGTGAAAAATGTCGTTTTAACGTCGCTGCTTTTGCGGTAAGAATTCGGAAGAATTTCGGAAATAATTTTGTTGACCCACACTTGGCTTGCACTGATTCTGCTTTCATAATTTTCCGCTGCAGTCGCGCGTCATAAAGCAAACGACAGCGTAGTCTACGCAATCCGAGCGGGGATTAAGTACGATACAGCACTGCCTGGAGTGGTATAAGTTCGTGCTGCGTACTCGCTTACCCACTCTATCAGTGTTGTAACTACGTGCAATACAGAAAACGTCCAGCTGAGGGTTTCAAGCTGCCTGTGTGGCCCTCCCCGCAGCCGTTCCTAACGACAGTTTTTGATGGGAAAGTCTGGCGAGCGGGCTGTCTATTGACGACGTCGGCGCGACGATACCGAGCGAGCACGACTAGTAAAGCACATTAGTGCACAGTAGTCGCTGGCAGTGCCTAAGCTGCTGCTGCTGTCGCTGACGTGATGGACATATTTACCGACCAGTGACGGCACGCACACGTTGATTACGCGGGCTTTTCACAACGTCGAGTTTAAACGTGTTTCAGAACAACCGTACGACTTTTAAATTACATTTTAGGTACTTAGTTAAGAATGTGCTCGGGGCACATCACCAGTTGTAAGCTGTTAGTATGCGGATGATTTATACCTGAGCGGCATATAACGTAAAAGATAAAATGTTCAGACGCGATCATCTCATGCAAGCATAAGTTATGGGAACTCAGTACTTATAGCTACGGAGCGTCACTTGCCGTATGGAGTTCCACAGTGTTATCTGCCATCTGACACAGATGAACGCGTCCCATCTTAATCCTAGCCAAATAAACCGGTACTCGATTTACCTACGCTGAAGGGATAGAAGGTTAAGTTGACTTTGTGGCCTTTTCTATGTACCGAGATGGTCAACCATTCAAGTAGTAACCGGGCCCGGCGGAGAGCAACTGCGTTGATTAGGATCTGACTATACACTAAGCCACCATCTGCACGCGTATGCGGACGACAGCTGGACAGCTGTCGTGGGTCGATTTGAACCCTTTCAGCCAGTCTGCCGTGCAATCGTCTGAAGTCGATGTCACGAAAACGTAATTGCTATCAGTTGGTTCGAGGGCGCGCTGCAGCTGCACTGGACAGCAACGGTTTGTTCTGTACAACGGTTTGGAGAATAAGCCGTCACGTTCGAGTGACGCGGCTTTACCTTCCTGGCGAATTATTTGCTCCACGCCGGCCCGGTAATTACCTTTCTACGACCAGTATATCTCGCAGAATGTGACATGTATAGGGGCCTATCGCCCACACGCAGTGTGGTATAGTGTGAGCGATACGAAGTAAGTCGTACGTGGAACTTCGACGTTTTCAACAGTAGCTGTTGATATAGCTTGAGTAATGTTCATTCAAAGCCATTCTGCATCGCGTGTGCACTGTCTATAAGACGTGCAGAGATTTAATTTACGAACAAAACGTGATGATATTCGGAGTCAGTGCCATACAGTCTTAGATCGACTACTATCGTTGGTTAGCACAACTTTTAGTGACCTTGAATGACATTTGCTGACATTTTCTCACGCACATTGATATTTATAAATATACTGTGCCAATCGAAGTAGTTTGCATTTATTAATAAAAATGTATATCGGTCGTTAAGACTTTAAATGCATACTGAAGGTCGTTTGAGTAAAAATTAAAAAAAAAACACACAACGAACTTTAGAGACAAAGTAAAGCGCACGATGACGGCAGTGTATATTTGTAGAATGTCAGTGAAAAAAATACTTGATTAATTTGGTAAGTTTATCTAACATGATGCATAGGCACGCCGAAAACTTTACTAAATTCTGTTAAGATGCAAAACGCTGTCGCATGATCTTGGCCTGGTTGCAGACGCAGACAGCCTATAGGATGTTGCGCGCGAGGTGTCACTTACTACTGTTGCCGTTTTTACATCTCGCTTCCAGCGCGCTGCGCCGGCGGTGGTCGGTTTATTACGATTTATTTCAACTACACAACGCGAAACGATTACGCCTCGTCTTTGAGCGGAAGCACTGGCACAGCGTGCAGTGAACGGCGTCGACGGGGAACGACCGAACGTCGCTAAACGACTTATTGCGCCATTATCACGCCGCTGGGCGAGATGGTGCGACACGACTCCCGTGTTCGGTGTCCGGCAGGATGACTGGGACTGGCTCAGTAGACTTCACACGCCGAGCACTGTGTTTCGTGGGATAGATCGTGTGACATCTTGGGCGGTATGACGTCACCTGGGGACGGACACCTTGGGTGGTTCCTTGGCGGTGGGTCTTTCGTATAGAAAAGGTCGACATTAACCAAAACCAAATAGCAGCTGACGAGAATAGGACTTACTCAACATTCAGAGACCAGCGTTCTAATAATTACGGTCAAAACCGTTTTCACAACTTCAAACATTTCTGGAACGTGTTAGTTGCTCATAAGTAATTAACAGCAACAAACAGTGGCTTCCATTGTTCCTTAGGAGCAGACACCCTGGGTGTTAGGACACTGTTGTGAAGGACGGCAGTAGTTGAGCAGTAGCACGGACGCTTTTCTACCCAGTTGTTGCCGTGTGCAATAATTAACTCATTCTAGAAATGTTGGACGCTATGAAAACGATTGTGATTATAGCAATTTAAACGCTAGACTCTTAAATTTTGAGTACTCTTGCGCGTCAGCTGATATTTGGTTGGCTTCGGTTAATGCCGACTTTTACTACGAAAGACCCCTTCCCCAAGAAATCACCTAAGGTGTCCGTCCGCAGGTGACGTCATACCACCCAAGATGTCATACCATCTGTCGTATTTGTCTGGCGACTACCACTACCTTGCGTGTCTTCTTGCCGTCGTCTCGTCTCGTCACCACTGACGTCGATTCATGCCCGCGTGCACCGGAAATGTCCCCACCCGCCCGTGTCTCTATTTTCTACGTCTGTTCTGTTGTCGTCGCCGGTGCGTTGCTTACGATTCGTCGTCCGCCGGCGTCACATTAAAATATCTCTCCCATGAAAAATCCGCCGGGCAGAAATAGTCACGGAATTCAATATGTCTCCGACTTATTAAAATTTCGCCGGCCCCATAAAAAGTCTCCCCATTATAGAATCGTCTCTCCCAGAAAAGTCTCCCCTGGCCGACAATTTACCGGTAAAAATCCGTTCCGCCTGGGCGGCCGCCGGGCGGCGCGGATTTTTCGCCGGTAAATTGTCAGCCGGGGGAGACTTTTCTGGTAGGCGATCCTATAATGAGGCACCGGCGTTAATGCTTCCGGTCTGTTCGTCCCGGTGCTTGCTATTAAGCGGTCGGTCGACACTGACTGAACAATGGACTACTGGCTCTGTGACGTATTAAATGGCGTCACATAGCAGTCGGTGCCCGTATGCCACACGCAGAGTGCGCAGTCTCTCTTGCGTGCTAGTGTCGCCTCGGCAGCTTCGTGCTTCAATGAATTCTATAGACCTAAGCTCGCACGTGACCGTTAACTCGCGTCTTTTGTTGTCGTTCTTGGCCAGGGCCATTGGATGTCGAATCTATGTACTTCGTCGCGGCTTTTGACGGTTATATGGCATTAATGTATGCGAGCCGTATGATAACGCGGTTTCAGCAGCGACTGATCTCCATGGCAACGTTACTGCGATTATAGATGGATGCAGTGAAGCCGGAGAAATTTCAGCGCGGTGCTGCTAATCTGCTACGTGTTGCGTTGCTCGCAGCTATGAGTAATAGTAACACGGCGCTGCCGTGAGGCTTCTGCTATACTGTCACATCCCGCGTCAGATGGACAGTACTATCACTTCGTCTCTGAACTTGTGTCAGAAAACATCACGTAGGCTATCGCAATACAGCTCGGCTTATATTCGGAATTAAATTCCCTGCAACGACAGTTGAAAGAATGAAGCCATTTTGTAACTAAGTGACGGCATCATTCTTAGAATTTGTGTTTTGCATTATGCGTATAATGTGTTGTGTTGCTATACGTATAGGCCCGCTAGGTCTATCGCCATTTGCCTATTTAAACATGTAGTGAATCTGTAACTCTTATTAAGCATAACGCTGCTTAGTATTTTGTCAAATGTCAAAATGTAGGCGTAGTTTTAATATAAGTCTAACATATCTTACGTTATTTATGTAATTATTTCATATTACTATCGTGCGAACGTGTCTAATATAAAATTCCATATTGTTTACTCTGAATGCCCGGAGTTATTTGATTAGCAGCTGACACGTGGTTAGGGCCTATCGGCGGCTTGGCCAGTAGCCTACCTTTACTTCGGGGGACAAGATGGCGCGCTGATGGGATAATTGGGATAGCCTAAAAGAACGACTTGCCGGCAGGTGCGTCCAGATAAATTATTTAATGGATTATTGTGCATACAAAGGACGAACGTACTGGCTGCATTGCCGACAAGGTGAGCGGAAATTCGGCGGAAACGCAGCGCCCACTCACTTTACGAGTGCTATCGATTTGTCCGCATCACGTGACCCAAATCAATGCGGTCATTTAATTGTCAGTGCATTAATTCACAAAGCGCGTGCGCAGTGCACACCGCTTAATTACCGTTCGATACTCTCACGAAATCCTATCCAGACGGCCGAGTTTAAGTCATAACTGTGTCAGAGTTCACTTGAACTGAACAATTCTAATTATTCTCAAGCTCACATTTGTGCAGCTCCAAGAAATTACTCGAAATTTTTCTCTGTAGGCCTGCAGTTACGGATTTGTCATCTTATTTGCAACAGCACAGACGCAAAGAAAGCTTGCTTTGCTACCGTTTCATGTCCAACACGCCTCCGTAGAACTGACATTCGTTCGTAGCATAATGCTTGTTTTATGCGCTATCAGTAAAATCGGATAAATTTGGTTTCTTCTGTATAATAAACGTCAGATTTTATGTACGACCACGTCTCCACTTCGCAATACAAAGGCTTAATCAGGAACGATCTAGAAATGCGTTATTTTTAGTGTATATGCACACTGTTCGTTGAGTTGTATCGGATTGCATTTTGACGTGCAATTTTTTGTGCAGACAGATGTACTGTGTGTGTGTGTGTGTGCATTTCAATTTTTTTCTTTAAGCATGTAATAAGAATTCAACAAGTTAGGCTTAAAAGTCTTCGATACTTTTTGATAAAAGTCCTCGATGCGCCCGGATTCTCCTGTAAGACTTGGGGCAATATAAATTGTTACACACTTACTTACTTACTTACTTACTTCAGTATTAATTTTGTTATCGAAAATTTGCAGCCATCCGTCAAAAATGTTCCAACTTTGTACTTTTTTCATCACTTTTTTAAACCCACGGCGCCGCTGATCTTTTTTTCATTATTATTATTTATTGCAGTTGTTTTTCGTTGAGAAATGCTCCGCGGCAATAAAAGGAGATGCGTGTCGGTTTCATTAAGTGTCGAAGGACAAACTTACATCCGCGGTGGGTGGGCTGGCAGGCGGCTAGGCGACTATTAGCGCCTTGCGGACTGATAGTCATCTAGCAATCGGCGCCGACCGACGACAGCTTAGTCGACGCCGGTCACAGGTCGCCACTGCATCTTGCTCGGCGTTGTCCAGTCGATAAGAAAGACAATATCGAGCCAGCGTTGGCTGCGAACTCTTCCGGCTGAAAAAATGCCGAACGTAGAACATTCAAATGTCCTCAAAATGCGGTATTTTTCGCAGCATGAATGAAATCTATGGTGCGGCTTATGAATACATATGTAAACGTGATGTGCATAGGGCCTATGTATACTTTCGTACAACAGTTACTGTATTTCGTCAGGATGCTGTTTGTAAGTACCACCAAGATAAGCAAAACACTATTTATTCACACTAGATGCCAGTAAAAATTGCTCACAAGTAATAAAAGCCGAATTAATACCAGATTTGAGTGTTACTGGCAGACTTAAAATATTAGTGTGCATGAAAAGCTCCGTTAATGCAAAGGGCAACGCGCAACAGCGGCGCATGTTTGAAAGCCCAGTAAAACAAAATCAGTCGCCAGACGGCGTCAGACAACCGGCGGCCAATTATCTATAGTGTTTTACTTGGACTCACTAGAGGGCGTGACCTGTTTCGCACTGCCAACGCCGTATCGGCTAAAAAATCGCAAATTTTTGCGCGCCTTCAATCGGGGTGACCTTTTTTGAATTTATGTAAAACCTTTACGGTTCCTGAAACTAAAGTTTTCCAGGTAGCCGACGGTGAAGATCTGGTGATCCTAGCTTGCACCGTTTTTGACTGATCCACCCGTGCGACGGACAGACGGACAGAATTGCGATGGCCAAGAGGCGCTACTGCAGTAGCTGCTGTTGCGCGTAAAATGTGAAATACTGTGAGAAATGTCGAAACTACCAGTTCAAAATTATCACTACCAAAGTTGGCTTATTTGGCGCTTTAAAATGCCGGCTGGTAACTTTTTATCGAGACGCCATCTAAACAATGCTGTTTACCAGCGCGTTCGACAGTCCGAGTATTGTGATCGGACTGTCTTAGTCTGGCAGACACTTAATCCTGTCGTGTTGTTGTTTAGTTGGACAGTGACTAATGCCATCGATTCGGCGTTATTTGCAAATAGAACTTGCAATCCGCAATTTTTACACTTTTGAAAGTCACACAGCAGCAAATCAAACGTAAAACAATGCAATATAAATGATACGTAAGTTCAAACAATGGTTACAGTTACAGTTGAGTATTAGTTTTTATTAACGCCAACTTTGCTCAATATTTGGATTGCAACATGACGTTATTGAAGAGGACTGCTTACAATCTCGTAAGCGTTATTATGACCATTACCCCACTAAGTCATAAACCGACAAAATAGAACGGAACAGAACTGAACTGAACTAGGAGTTTATTTCAGTTCTGTAGCTTTGTACACGTCTTTAGTGTTAATTTTCAAACTGCTTAGGCCAATTTTTCATTTGGTAGGTAACTAGGTATACATTGTTGCAACAGTAACACTTTAATAATCGTTTGTCCATCTACAACGAACATAAAAACTTTGTCGCTTAAATGAACGCGTCGCGTTGTTCAACAAGACTGGTCGGGCCGTCGATTTTATAAAATATAAAAATTCCTATTTTTATAGCCATCACTTTGCGCGGCTAAACGGTTGAAAACCAGCAAAAGGCTTTCTCTGTAAATGTATCATCTGTTCGCGGAAGTGCGATTCATTTGGGGCCCACTATTGCTGTGCTGCTACAAGCGGCGTGCTGCTTACGTCAAGGACAGACTCGTATAGGCTGGCGTTCTGCTGACCACCCATTGATTAACTGCTCTCTAATCCCCACGACCTTGCACCATCAGCTTACTTCAGTCAAGCTCGTATATAAATGTAGTGCGCGACTGCAGTTACTTCGTCCATACCTAAATCGCCGACACTGCAGATGGTGTGTGCCACAGTGGTGAATTAAACACATTTTGTTGACTAAAATGCTGACATATACATGACTTTACGACTTCAATAAAAGACATTTATAACTAGAACATTTTTTCTTCAAAACATGCTGTTAATATTTTTGGGGAAAGAAGTTGAACAACATGTTTGTCTTATTTTCTCTTTCCAGTGGTAGACCTGATATCGCGCTTTATCTTCTTATCTCTGTTCGTTTGTGTATGTTTACCCTGCATTATTGAGCTAAGTCTTAATGGCGAACTTTACTACGGTTAAGCTCTTGTTTCAGAAAAAAAAATGGAAAATTGTAACACTGTTTTAGAGGAAAAATCAACACCACACGTGTTTCGTAGTCGATAAAATTAGTTTTCGGTTTGAAATGATATTTAACAGGAGCGGTGTCGTGGGCTTAAAAAATAAGTGGAAGAGGAAGTTGCATGCAGTTTCCTACAGACGCTGCAGATTTCCGACAAAAGAAATTATAGGTGTTCTAAATTTTTATGTCGCCTTTAGATTTTTCCTAAAATTAGGGGGTTTCACTTCAAATTTTGCCTTATATTGCGAAAATTTTATGACAAGAAGAAGATTGACAACTGTCCGACGATCCACAATTTAGGGCAGGCAGTTGCCGTCTTTCTTTTGCTCTCCTTCGCCTTGCCACGACGTCACTGTTTACGGGTGTGATATTTGGAGTGGGTGGGCGTGGCGATGTGCATACAGGATGGGCCAAAAGGTAAGCTAAAAGTAAGGTAGTGTAGCTACATAATTATAGGCCCAGGTGTGACTGATGTGTATGCCGCTGAGTAGCATATTTCTCACAGAGTCTACTGGTGAAAAAATTGTGAAAATTGGTCAATATTTAGCGAAGATACGGAAAAGTACAATAACTTACTTTTTTGCCCACCCTGTATATATGTTATTGTTGTGGACAGCTGTGGGCGTGTTTCTGCGGATGTGGACGCAAGGCCAGGTCCACGTGCTCAACGCCGGGCAGTCGGTCGACCTCGACTGCGAGTTCTACGCGGAGGAGTTCAGTATGTTCAACAACCCGGTCATCTGGAAGAAGTTTCAGCGCCAGGAGCAGCTGGAGGTCAACATCATGGGCAACATTCTGCCGCCGTTCTTTTCCACCGGACGATTCCGCGTGGCGCTGACCACCAACCCTCCACGCTACCGACTTCAGCTTAGGATCGCCGGTTTGTTCTACACTGTGTCCCAAAAAGCGTCCCACTATGTGATTGTCTATATCTTCGCCAAAAATTAACCGATTTTCAAAAAAAATTTACTGTTGCATTTTGTAGACAATTAACAATAAAGTGATTATCGAATATTCCGCCACACGTTAACTGTGTTGCTACACTAGCTTGTGAAATATAAATGCAAGTTAAACTAACAATAATAGACAGCAAGCGTACAGTTTTTTCAAAATTCTGCTAATATTCTTCAAAAACTGTATTTTTTGAACCGGTACAAGTTCTTAATCAGGCACATTACATCAGCGGTATATCGTCAGTGCATTAAAATTATTATTTACGACAATATCATCTGCTTTTGTTTACAAACATCAGAAATGCATGAAAAACTAAATAAAATTTAATTTTTGTATAAAAATTAGTAAAAATTGTTTCAGAAGATGATTTTTTTTGCATATGTATTATAGAGATTTTAATGATTTTTGAAAATTTATGTTTCACATGGTAATGTAGCGACACAGTTAACATGTGGTGGGATATATAACAATTACTTTATTGCCAATTGTCCGCAGTATGTGTTAGTGAAAGATGTGTTAGTGAAAGAATTTTAACAAGTGATCTGCTAACGCAAACAGAAACGCGCAACAGCCGGGGTGCATGTTTGAAACAGTGTAAAACAAAGTCTAAGTCATTCACCAGAAGGCGCCAGACGCCAGACGACCCGCGGCTATGGTGTCTATAGTGTTTTATTTACTTGTACTCACCAGAGGTCGCCTCTATCACTCTGCTATTGTCGTATCGGCTGGATATAGCAACTTTTGCCTACCCCCTCTCATTTAACGCCCTCCTTCGGGGTGACCCCTTTCGAATTTATGGAAAAGCTTTACGGTTTCTAAAACCAGAGTCTTCCAGGCAGCCGAAGGTGAAGATGTGGTGATCTTAGCTTGCACCGTTTTTGACTGATCCACCCGTGTGACAGACGGACGGACAGACAGACAGACAAAATTGCGATGGCTAAGACGCGCTACAGCAGTAGCTGCTGTTGCGCGTAAAAATCGGTTCATATTTGGCGAAAATATGGAAAATAACGAAGTGGGACGTTTTTGTACTATACCTGTCTTATTACACTGCATGTAATATATTGTGCTCTACGTATCTTATCGGTTCGTTTGTTTGTCTGTTTGTCCGTCCGTTCCGTACGGGCTTCCAACTTAACAATAAGCACAGCTGTCGCTTGGGTGGGCCGACCGTACTACGTATATTTGAAGGCCAGCGTGAGTGAGTGAGTAGTTTCTTAACGGCACATCAGCACAAAAAAGCCATCCAGTGCCAGAAGGCCAGCGTCTAACTTCCGCTCATAAAAAGACAGCGATTTCTCAGACCGACTGCAGTCCCATACACGATATGGTGACGCACGGTAATTCGGCGCACGTGGATGATAGCTGCAAGCAGCAAACGTGCATTCAAAATTGCGACCAAATCGCTGCAGATAGACATGTTTACCATAAGCTCTATACTAAAGAGTGACACGGGGATGAACTGACATCCCCATCTCCACCCCATCCCCACGCATCCTGTCCCCATCCCCATGCACCCCATTTCCACACGTTTTGTTTCCATTCCCATTCCCATCCCCATTCTTATTTTAATGAAAGTGATTGCCGCTAATAACCCGTACATTTTACTACTTTTGCTTACTAATGTGCTACAAATTAATAACGTTTATAAACTCCACGGTTGACAAGTCAAGCTAAGAGTAACAGTCAATCATCAAAATACACAGTTATATGTCTTCAATCAAAATCTATGTACCGTTGAAGTTGTAGTTACTGCGGGTATACCGCAAATTCTATTCCCAACCTCGCGGTATTACCGTGGCTCCTGTCCCTATTCCCGCGGGAATACCGCCGTTATTGTCCTTATTACCGCGATAATTACCGCGGTTACCGCGGTATTACCACCGTCTCCATCCCCATATGTCACTTTTAACTCTGTACATTCTAATCGCTGCATGCTTGTGTTTTTTCCGGAACTCTTTTGATGACAGCAATAATTGTGATAACGACGATGACAAATTTCGCATAGACTGTTTCACAGTACGATGATATAGTTTCGTGTCGATGGTGCTATATTTTATTTACCACTTACATTTCAGTTTTTAAAACTTCGTGTTCGTTTTTGTCTAGTTTTCCCTGTTGTCATGCTATATCGTGGTGCACATTCATTTTTTTTCTACAGAGGTCTTAAAATCATCGATGGTTGTATCGCGTGTCGTTCTTTTTCATTTTCACTGATCCAGACCAACGAAGCGAGTTATTTCGACATTGCAGGCTCATGTATTGGTGCAAACGTCGTTAAACGACAATCGATCATTTAATCATCTGTTTGCCGATGCCAGTAAATCGGTTGCTAGCAGATGTGTTCGGACGAATGCGTACAATTCGTGATGAGTTTTCCATCGTATGTCAGGCTACCGCTAATGTTTTCTGCAGCGCAAAGCAGCAAAAGTAACGGAAACTGTTGGAGAAAGGTCACAAGGACCGAGAAGCTGGAATTGAGGCCCAAAGGCCGAAAATTGAAACCAAAAGCCGAGAATGGGGTGGAATTATTGAGGAGGGGCACTGGGGCAGCGAGCCTTTTTGTCCTGTTAGCTAGTGAAATTTAAGTATTTCAAGCTTCTCCCGACGCTAAAAACGTTGCATTACTATTCGTGGAAAAACTGGACGGACATACTGGGGAAAAATGTTTGGTAGATAAAACAGCACAACGCAGCGACGGATATGCTCGCTTCAGTCGTCTGGTGTTAGTTTTTGGTCGTGCTTTTAATATGGCACGAGCTGTCGTCTGTCAGTTGTCTGTTTGTCTGGCGTGCATTGTGACTAAACGGTACGTCGTAGAGAGGTCGGCGACGGTACCGTTGGATAGGGTGATGAAGAGTGTCTTAGCCAAGTCGCTATCTGCAGCAGTTTGGCCGCAATTTGTAACACAAACTTACTGCCTGCATCTGTTATCGACGTGTGCCGAATTACCGTATCTTAGCCTAGCGTTGGTTAGGCCCTATAGCGTTCTACAGCACGTTAACATAGTGTGTATGGGAGTGGACTGTAGTCACCTTTGGAAAATCGCTTTTACTCCGCGACCGCGGAAATCGGACGCTAGCTTTCGGACATAGGCGGTACGGTCGACCCCCCTAACGACAGCTGGGCTTCTTGTTAACACACAGTGCAAAGTGTGACTAGATGCTTATATTGTGTCGTGCGTATACGCAGATCTGTCGCTGGAAGACAGCGGCAACTATACGTGCGAAGTTCGAGGACCCAAGTCCAGTATCATGGCCGCCGTCACGCACTACATATTCATCAGAGGTACAACAGATACGGACGTTTTGTTATTTATATTGTTAACGTTATATCTAACCGTGCCACACGTGTGAGCAGAAATCGCAGCCGCGTAATCGGAACCGGAAACGTTTAGAAGTTAGGCCATGACGTACGGTCCAGAGATAGGCGCCAACATTCGGCGCCATAAATCCGAAGTCAATTTGTGGCGACAGTTCATTTAGTGTGTGTACTGTGTGCCATGAGTCTTAGGCCTAGAGCCGAACCAAAATATCTGTTAGCCAGGTTAAGAAAAAGTTAAATCTAAATGATTACTTGCTGCAATTCGTTTTACAGCTACAATGTTTTACGCTGACAATAGAGGCGAGTCTCACAACTACTCCTAACATTTTCTGACCGCATCACCTCGTCGATTAAACCCCATCAGTGCCGTATGCGAGTACATTCCATGCAAATATGAGCCGTATTTTACGACTTAGCTGGGATTTACGAGCTATAAAAGCTATGCTAAGTGGCTTACCGCCATATACTTGCTTCTGTTTTGTCCGGCTTCTCATTCGTACTACTGTCGTAATTAATTTTTTTTACATTTTTTATGAGTAACGTTATAGAACGGAATGTTCATTTTGTTTGCAGCTCCCGTGCAAGAAATTTACTTCGTGAAAGAAAATGCCACAACAGAAAACCAACATATACCGTACACTTCGCATCTTCAAGACGTGAGTTGGACTATAGGCCCAGTTCGTTCTTGCACTCACTGCCAATAAATGTCAGCTGGATTTATAGCAGTGTTTAAAATATTTAAGGCTAAGTCACTAATGTCTACCGTGGCAGAAACTATGCAAGGATTGCCAGTGCGGACAATGGAGTATTTAGAAATGTGAAAGCGGAAGCGTTTTAATATTCCATAGGTATATTTTACGTCGGGTGCGGCCTACCATTTTTTCTTATGATTACTTTTTCACTTTTGAAAAATTCGTTTGCAAACTTTTAAACGGGACAGGCGTTTGGCTCCGTAAACGCGCCAATAAGTGAATGTATGTTAGTGAGTCGACGAATCGATCTGTCTTCAGGTAACTTTTCAAGAGAACGTGAAGGGTCGGCTGCGGTGTGCCAGCGTGGGCGGTTACCCGCCCCCGGAGCTGTCGATGTTCGTCGGTGAGCGTGACGTCACGCCGCTGTTCACACAATCGACCGCCGCCACACTACACGGAGCCCGAGGTCTCCGCCTGATGGTCCATCACACCGTCGTGTCACAGTCCCCCGGGTAACGCTCCGTGAAGCCCTGGGTCTTCCTGGGTCTGCGGTAGCTGATGGTCCATCACACAGTTCTGTGGTCCGATCAGCTCGTCGTCACTGCGGCGGACGACGGAAAGACGGCACGCTGTGTCGCTACCGTTTCCGGTCTCGGAACGAACACCACTTACATCAGAATCACCGTCAACTGTACGTCTTCTTTTTCTTTAGACGTCTATCTTCCGCGCTAATTTCCAAGAGCCTTTGTCTACTGCTTGGTTCTTTAAGAATTCGTAACAGGTAGTAGTCACATAGTATTATTTAGTCACGAAATGTCTGTGCGATTGACACGTGCAATTAAAGGCAACTTACTTACTTACTTACTTACCATGGATCAGGTTGTTCAACATCTGTAATTTTTTCTGTCCGTAGTTTGTTTGCTGATCATTTTCTTTTTCCGGTCTATCTGGCAGTAGTAACACGTGCCAGGTGACGTGACGCTACGAACTAGCCGACAACAACGTCGAGATTTATTGGTCTGATTTCGCTTTTGCATTTTATTTAATTGTCGTTCGGTCTATTCGTGTATTTTCGTTGCAACTTCCATCGTTCACTCCAAACTTGACTACTGTAACTCTCTATACTATAATCTTCCTAAGTCTCAATTAAATCGTCTTCAACACATCCAAAACTCCCTTGCTCGTGCTGTCGTCAGAGCTC
>Ga0209367_1005665_pt1 | contig 17305 bp, 15 predicted proteins | sample WorMetLIZISLAND2_FD_187412 | JGI IMG/M metagenome (GOLD analysis project Ga0209367, IMG submission 187412) | Marine gutless worms symbiont microbial communities from Max Planck institute for Marine Microbiology, Germany - Olavius geniculatus... ... | reverse complement strand
GATAAAGTTCACCATCGATGCAGGGCAGCTATTCAGCAACTTACAGCACCGGTTGTGACAAACCAGTTTGTACTCGCGCCACGCTATGACGTCAGCATTACATCACAACTAGCAAAGAATATTTAACTAACAGCCATATTTTGTCCATATATTTTGAATTAGCATTTCTTCAGCTACATCTGGTAAAAATTTCGTGTAAATTGATCATCACTTGAGTGAATTATGAAAGAAATAAAGGGTGCCCGTTTTTTTGAAACACAGTGTATTCGCCAGGAAGCTGCAGCAGTTTGCAGTTGCATGTTTTGGCTGAGATCGACTCCGAAATCTTCCCTTCCCCTAAAGTTCAGAGACCACATCTAGCACAGTTATTGTGGCACTAGACCCCACAAGTGTATCTGTAAAATGCCATGTAAATCCGTCTAACGGTCTAAGCAAGTGGATGGGGCACGAATGTGACAGACAGACGAGACATACAGACAACTGGGAATTCAACGCTATCATACGGTGAAAATCCGGAATCTCTGTCTTACTTCAGTTACCAGGGCTTTTGATCGGTGCCGAGGCGTGACACCAAAGCAAACGGACGGACAAAAGGACAAAATTACGAAAGCTAGTATGCAGTAAAAACTACGCAATTTTAGTACGTTCGTGTAGTCGCGCGTAAAAACGATGATGACGATGATGATGATTTCAGTGATGACGCTGACTGGGCTGTCTGTGTGAATTGCTTGCAGGCAAAGTTCGAGCTGCTTTTGATGCCGTTTCACTCTGCGCAGATTACCGGCCTTGACGTTTGCATGCGTAAGCCCATCTTCGCAACCTGCTCCATCGACAAGTCCGTAAGACTCTGGAACCTGGAAACCTGGTACGCTGCCTGCCTGCATCCGTATAGAACACGCTTCGTTATTATACTTGCGTGTTTACTATTGTTTACGTTTAATGTGTATGACCGAATCTATTTATAGTCATTGTCATAGCTTCTTTTAATGTGCCAAAGTACTTATTTTTATCCTACTTCTGGACCAGTCTACCATCACATGTCTACCGTACCGTGCCGGAGCTTTCAGCATACTGAAGTTGACAGGTATTCCGAAGGAGATTGTCCTCATAATTATATAACCGGCCCCCGCCGCTAATATTAGTACGTACGCGGCCGTCCATTACGCGTCTTGCCTGCCGTCTTGTCTGGCTATCTGTCTGTTTGTGACGCTGTCCGTTTCTCCTGTATATGAAACTCCTAAGATCAAAATTGATGTGAACTTATTTCCGAAGCACGAGTAAACGATGCACCAAATTTTCCGTCAAAAGTCAGAAGTCAAGGTTACCAAAACCAAACAGTTGCTGCGTATCTCCAGTCGTAGACGTTGACTTAACGGACCACGGGCCGGACAGCTGATGCACCCACTGCAATCCATAGGCTTAACATTTGTGGGATTTTGTGCGGTGACATAATTTACCATTATGCTATCAACACTATCAATCAATTGGCCGCATATCATGTCACGAACTTTGCATCGTAGCTCATTTAACAGTGCTGATAAAGATTCACAACGAACCTTTTAAAAAGATTTTTCCTAAATGATTGTGCGTAAAGAACGACTTAACTGGGCTGAACTGACACGGTTTAGTTTTTGACGAACTGGAAAAATGATCGAGCAGGGCCAGTACTCACGTAGTCACCGACGCCGTTAGACGGTGCTTACTGTAAAATGCTTTACTGCTTGCCCATTGGTCAGTTCGTGAAAAATAAACCGTGTTAGTTCAGTTCAGTTTAGTTACGTCGCTCTGTTTTAGATCTACGTGTGTGCGTGTGTCTAGTACGCAGGAATTGTATCGTGAGTTCACTGAGGATGCGTACAGCGTTGCTCTGCACCCGAGCGGCCTGTGGGCGCTGGTCGGCTTCAGCGACAAACTACGTCTGATGAACATCTACATCGACGACATCAGACCCGCTCACGAGTTCCCCATCCGCGGCTGTCGCGAGGTAACTCACCAGCGGTATGATCCGTGTCTGTCATCAAGATCTGTACATAGCCACAGAGATGAACTGAACTGAACTGAACTGAAATGTGTCAGTGCTGCACCAAGCGAACGAACTGGCAGTTCAGTTGAGTTCAGATCAGTTCATTTTCTGTTGACTGATATATCTGCAAGGTCACGACTGAATCTGTGGTGGCGTGGTGTAGTGGTAACACGTTTGATCCGATCAACGAAGTTACTGTACTCCGGACCCGGTTAGTACCGCGATGGGTAACTGCCTGTGGGCAGGTAAACCATCTCGGTATGTAATCAGCCGCCTAGGTCAACTCAGCCTTCCATTCCTCCGGGGTAGGTAAATCCACTACCGGCCTATCTGGCTGGGGTTAAGGCGGGGCGCGTTCACCTGTGTTGGGTGGCAGATAACACTGTGTGATCCCATACGGCGGGTGACGCTCCGTAGCTCTGAGATGGGTGTCCCATTAAAGGCTATATCACTACCTTTAACCTTTTAACCTTTAACATTGATTATAATCTATCTTATACGCAGCTGGACAGGGCAGTAGCCTAGGGCACGTGTATGTTGAACCAATGTTTGTAGTGGGATGAATGACAGTGTTGAAGCCTAAATTACACTACTTCGATTTGTCGCGGACTTGTTGGACAATAAGTCATAGGCAGTATCCACTCCAGGCGGCACCGGGGCAATACCCTCACTCCCAACCATCCAGGATTGGCAAAACACCAAAAACCACATCGCATCGAATTTGTCTTTAACCATATCGACCGCCTCTAAAACACGCGTAACAGTCGTTTGCATTGCACGTAGGCTAAACGAATAAAAGTGTTATCGTGAGACGTGTTTTCAGAGCACAGAAAGCGTAAAGTGCGTTTGCGGCCGGGACTCTGTACGGTGGAGCTTAGTGCTTACAGCGCTCCCGAGGACTAAAGGTTTTCAATTTGTTGTAACTGTTGTATATCCATATTGTGGGACAACAAATCCAAAGCAAATCAAACGAAGTGCAGTTTGGGTTTGAACATTAAACGATGTCACGCTGACTAGTTTCTGCTTTTAAAGAGCTATTACATTGGGCGGGGCGGTTGTGTATGGACTGTAGTGCTGCTTCAGTAACGGAGGGCACCAGTTCGCGGCGGTTCAGGGCAACGTGATTCAGATCTACTCGATGGTTACCTACGACATCCTGGTCAACCTGAAGGGCCACAACAACCGCGTGCGGGCCGTAGTCTGGACGGACAATGACGCCGAAGTGATCAGTTGTGGCGCTGACGGAGCCGTGTACCAGTGGAACGTGGCCACCTCACGCCGTGTGAGTGAGAACGTCATCAAGCAGTGTCAGTACAACGGAGTCGCGGTCAGCAAGGACATGCGCAGTATCGTCGCCGTCGGCTCAGAGAGCATCAAAGAGCTCGCGGACTCGCAGGTATATATGTCCTGTGTACAACCAGCTTATAGTGTTAGGCCCCGTACGGCCACTAAAACTACGTTCAATGCCAAAACATAATATTACGTGATTATATTTCTGCCGTCTACGCAAGAGGTGCTATGTAGACCATATTTGTACAGGCATCTGTGACAATGTGCCGATAAATATGACTATAAAAGTGTCTCTATTCCCATACACAGTTTATGAGCATAGGGCTGATCCAGATTTCTAGGGCTGACTATCTCGCCGGTGACTTAAACCGCCGGCGGTAGGCGGGTTCATTAGTTTACGCTAGATTTGCGGTTACCTTTCTACTGTCTAGCCGCGCAAACTTTGTGGCCGCCAGCAGGTAGCACTGTATATGAACATTGAACAACTTGCCCAAAGTCGTCACATGGCAGCAAACCGGCCGCGGGCGGAACCAGCGATCTTTCTCTCGATAGCAAGTTCAATGCTTGAGCGACTACGTCACTAGACGCACACGCTAGTTTGCGTAGGCTAAATGACTTAGGGCATATTAACTTTTGAACACTGGTGGATCGTATGACATCACTAACGCGCCAGCTGTTAACCTAAGACTGTTTCGTCGCCTGCCAATGCGACGTGTCAGCGTGTCACGTGACGTGCAGGTGCTCCGATCGGTGGACTCGCCGGGTACGGTCATCACGGCGGTGGTTTTGTCTCACGGCGGTAGGATGCTGTTTGCCGGTACGTCGTCCGGTGCTGTGCGCACCCTGCGCTTCCCGCTGGCGACTCCTGGCGAATGGTCCGAGTTCCGCGCTCACGGATCGGCCATCGGCAAGGTACATTTTACACGATCAGGAAGAAACACTTCAAAACTCACATAACAAGGCATTTTTCGGTGAGCGATAATACAGTCTCAGGACTAAAACTAAGATCACAGAAGTCGAGACCTTGATCCAGATCAAAACTTATGGGGATTGTAGGCTTTAACAATACCGTCATTAAAATAGTTGATGCGCGGGCACCACTGGTCATTTTCTGTAGGGTGGTTGTTTTTGGTCTGATTCATTGAGTTGATTTAAAAGCAGACTTTTCGTATTCTTTAGCGGGTTAGCTGCAGTAAGTTTCCGTAGCGCCTGATTGTTGCGTGAACTAAATTGAGATGATAAAACTTTGAGTTAAACGACTTTTACTTAATAACGATACATGCATCAATAAGAGTATTTCGGTTAATGGGCTACAGACAGCCAAGATCGACCGGGAACAGCTCAGTGTTTCTCTGCTCTAGATTGGTAAATATAATCACCGTCATAATAATAAATGTTATAATGCCATACCTACAACACAGAGACTCACTTGTTTCCCAACCGACTTATAGAACAATTGAGTCTTGAGGACTTTGCGAAAAGCCGGAGCAGAATAATTTTAATTATTGATGTTTCCGATGTGAGGAGGAATCTGATTTTACACTGTGTCCAGAAAAAAAGTAACCTCCTAGACATCTTACAATAGAAATGTTAAATCTGAACGAATTCGAATAAAATTTTGTACACGTAATTCCCAATAAATTGCTAAAGTGTTCACTGAATATTGTTAAAAATATTTTTTATTAGCCAAGTTATTAATTGTTGATTATCAATAACAAAATTTGTCCGTTACCAGTATGGCGTTACATAAGTAAACCCCTCTGTAGTCTGTACGTTTGCGTAACTTTAACAAACAACATCTGCTTTTGATAAAATTTTACTTTAAATATGCATCATTTATTATCAATCAAAATGCCAAATTTTAGTTAAATTTGCCAACGCAAACAATAGTTAAAGCAACTTTTGTGAGGTCACCCCAAAATGTGGAGTGGCCAGTATTAAACTACCATTTGTTTAATTCTTCCAGTGTCCACACTTGCTGGAAAACTCTACGGAAAACTGTTTAGCACCATACCTTGTTTCTTGTTTCAACAGCTTAATTAAAACACGATTGTTTGTAGAAAATATAATTTTGTTATCATTTACGTCTGACAGTAGATGTAACGCCATATTGGTAACAGAGATATTTTGTTGTCGATATTCAACAATTAATAAATTTGCTAAGAAATAATATTTTTTAACGAAATTTGGTAATCTCGTCAGCAGTTTATTACAAATTAAGCGTACGAAGTTTTATTCAGATTCGTTTAGATGTGACATTTTTATTGTGCGATGTATAAACGGTTACTTTTTCCGAACACGGTGTAGACTTTTGGACCACAGACGGAGACAAGAAATTTGAGCTAATGCTCACGAGACGCGCGAAAGCCTATAGGAGTTCCTGTTCGAAAACTGTCAGTCTGTCTCCAGCTATTTCGTCGCAGTTTATTCTTGGAGTGTGCGCTGCAGCCGAAGATCGCAAAAATCAATAAAACCCCTTATTTTGGAAGTTCAGGGTTTTTCATAGACATCGATGTTGATGCGACTAATAAGCTCGTCACTAGTTCTTGCTGTGATAAGCATCATGCCCATGGTAATCTGCAACCGTTTTCACGAAAGACTGGCCAACAACGGTAAAATAACGACTTTTACGGGGGTACCGTTAATTGATGCTCTCGTGCGCAGTCTTCCTTGAATTGAGAAAATTGAGATGGACCGTCGAAATCTACGTTCAATGCTGAAAATTTCATACGCAGTTTGTCCATGTCTAGGCCTATCTCAATTAATTTCGGCGCAATTCGCTTTTGAAATGTGTCTCGCAGTCCGAAATCGCCAAAAAAATCCACAATAACCCTTTTTTCGCGTTGAGGTTATCCAAGGTCATTAAATTTGGTGCCAACCGAGAGCCAGTGTACGACTTCCTATTAGTGATTTATAGTAACCTAGACTCTATCTCGCACCGTTACTGGGATACAGCGACTTATTGGCTAAAAATCGCAAATTTTTCTACCCCGTCTCATTTAGCGCTCTCGTTCGGTGTGATTTCTTTCGAATTTATAGAAAAGCTTTTCGATTCCTGAAACTAAAGTCTTCCAGGCAGCCAAGGTGAAGATTTGTTGATCCTAGCTTCCACCGTTTTTGAATGATTCACCCATGTGACGGACAGACAGACCCACGGACAGACAGAATTGCGATGGCTAAGACGCGCTAAAGCAGTCGTTGCTTTTGCGCGTAAAAAATCGTTTTCTGAACTGGGTGCGTGTCTTCGTCACAAGAGCTGCGTTGATTATTATTGCTATTTTTCTCTAATAATTCGTTGAAGTTAGCCCGTCTTCAGATCTGAAGGTTTGCACTGTCTGAGCGCTTTTTAGTGTTGTCACTGATGATGATGACACAGCTGTATCGTTGATGATTGCAGATGAGGATAACTCATGATGACAAGTACCTGGTCACTGTGTCGGATGATTTCTGCGTCGTTCTATGGAAGGTGATTGACAGAGACGGCAGAGGCAAGAAGGTCGACCGTGAACTCGCCTACACCCAGGAAATACTCATACCGAAACCTGATCTCCAGGAAAAAGTATGCTGCTGTCATTATTATTATTATTATTATTATTATTATTATTATTATTATTATTAATCACTAATCAATCAATTAGTCAATTAGATAGTGAGTCAGTCAATTCAACTATCAGTCGTCCGTCAATCAAAACACATTATTATGTAGTGAGCGAATCTGAGATGCACAGTTGCAAAGACTGAATAGGCAGCGTGTTCTAATGGCGTCGGCCGCGAAGTCAACTTGCTACGCTTGGAAAATGAAATTGCTATGAATATGATGTCAGCACTACGTTGTCCTGTTTATTAGTATTACTATTATTCTTATTATTGCTAATATTTTTCTGCAGTCATTCGTTGAGACGTGTTAGTTGGTGGCAGAACACGGTGATCTTTGAGCTGAAGACGCGAGTCGACGAGCTAAAGATGGAGAACGCGTACCAGCTGCGACTGCGTGACGTCAGCTACAACGAAAAGATCAAGGAGTTGACCGAGAAGTTCGTCCAAGACATGGAACAGCTCAAAACCAAGATTGCGGTACGTCACTGGCATCAGTGCTTGATTGAGTGTGTGCTTTTAGGCTACAGGCGTACGTGTGTCCAATAAGTTGACTGACTAAAAGCATAATTATCGTTGCTGTAGCTTATTAAACTAAGCAGCACATTTTACTATGCCAGTAACAAAATTGTCGAAATATATTACGCTTGCAGTAAGAATATAGATAACAGCAATAAGTCAACTGCCGTAAATGTGTAATAAGTAAGCCTAATTAAGCAAGCAAGCCTTTAATTGTCAATACAGTCTGCAGGCAAGACACACATGAAGAGGCATAAACAATATATACAATAATATACAAGGAGCCCAGCTGTCGCTAAGATAGCCGACCGTACTGGTTGTCGGTTACCTTCAAGGTCATCTAAGATCGATGATTTTTATTTCATCTGAAAGGGCGAATGCCACTTCCTATTAGTGATTAATAGTAACCTAAGCCCTATCTCTCACCGTTCTCGACAAATGGCCAGTTTTTCGTTGAAAAACATACATTTTTACCCCCTCCATTTAACCCCCTAATTTGAAAATGTTTCCTTTCAACTAGGTGACTGAAATTTTGCCTGCCCAAGTTTAACACTCATGGCTAATTATTTGGGCAAAGGTTTTCCCCTACGACCTACCTGTTTGCCAGGGTACATTCGTTACAGACAGACGAACAGACAGACAGACGACAATCATGCCAATAGTTCGATCGTTACTTAAGTACGGTCGGCTAAAAAGCTATCAAGGCTTATAATTAAAAGGAGTTTTTGTAATGAATTTTTATCAATTCGGAAGTATTGAGTTGACCGCCGATAGGTATGTAGTATTTGGCATGCGTCAAGTTTTGCTCTGCTGGCCATAATCATGAACGTGAACTTGACAGTAGTGATAGCGATGTCGTATGTGTGGAATGACAGAACATGAAGACGGAAGCTGACCGCGTGGCCGCTAAGCATGCCGATGACGTAGAGGAAATGGCGGCCAATCACAGCAAAGAACTTGAAGACGCCGGTCTGTCCGTCTGTCACTCACAGTATTCATGATAAGCTTAGCTCCCATAAAAAAAATTTAAAGCCAAACTTGACAGTCGACAGAAATTTATCAGTGTTATCATCTGACCTACTTACAAACAAGTCGTGCGCTAAATATAATAAAGTGCTAAGCTGCGCCATCCGACGTCGATTTAGTAAACGTCCAGCAAACTTCCAGCAAACTTCCAGCAAACTTCCAGCAAACGTCTAGCATTAGCACTTGTATTTTGAATACATTTGCTGGAAGTTTGCTGGACGTTTGCTGGATCGTGTAAACACCCCATCAGTCTTATCCTCAGTTTCATATACCTGAGTAGTAGCTTACGGGCTACGGGGTGAAGGCTGAAGGCTCTATGGGGCGGTGGTATGTCTTCTAGCTGCAAACCAGTCTACTGTTGAGCGAGCCTGTGCACGGTGCAGTTGTTTGTGATACGTAGAGCTGTTGAACAGTCAGAAGTTGATGCTCGAATACGAGAAGTACAACGAGTTGCAGGCCAAGTCGCAACGCATGCAGGAAGACTATGAGAATCAGATGCGCGAACTGGAGAAGAGCAAGCAGGGTGGATTCGAGGAGTTGACTGAGTACTATGAGGGCCAACTGCGTGAAACCTGCCTTCGTCTTGAACAGGTTGACCGACGTTACTTGCTAGTGGCGTCGCAGCAGAAAAAGGGAAAGGGATTACACACCCTACACACCTGCGGATGTCGAAAAATTGGCAGAAAATTTTTTTCCCGTTGGAACATTTTGGTCTAAAAATGCTAAATTTTGGACTGAAACCATTTATTTTGTGGAAAATTCTAGAACAAAATTTTTTTTCTGTCGGAAATTTGTAGTTGTCTGTCGAAATGCTGTTGGAGATTTGCATCGTCTGTCGGAAAAGCGCAACGTTTTAATACTTTTGTAAGCCATGCGCGACGCCGCTGCCACTTGCCTTAATAATTGTAAAAGTTTATGAAATTAACGCTTTTTGGAAGGGCTTTCATGTTACCTTTCGATGAGTTTGTAATATACTGAAAAGTATTGAAATGTAAATCTAATAATTATTTATCAAAAGAAATTATTGTTGTAGTGCGAATGTTATTTCTTACAGAATTGGTAAAATGTCATCTGACAAAAATAACAGCGCACGTCATTTTCCAAACGAAAAAAAAACTCTGCCTCGGGTATTCAGCACGGGGCTGTTTTACTGGATGTGATTAAAATGTTGTTGACGAGTATGTGAAATTGTGTCAACTATAAAATTGTGCTGTTGTTGTGCATTTGTAGTCGCAGGAGGAGTTTCGCCAGTACGTGCGTGAATACGAGGAAATGAAGCGACAGATGGAGGAAGATTCTGACCGCGAAATTCTCACGCTTAAAACCACTTACGAACGAAAACTCCAAGACGAAAAAGTTGCTTTGCACGTACGTCTAACGCCTTGGTTTTCTAAGACGTTTTTCCTTTCAACAATAATTTTTGGCTTGATTTGGAATTGGAGTATAGTAGCAGCAGCAGCAGCAGCAGTAGTAGTAGTAGTAGTAGCTTTGGGTCTAGTAGGCACTTGCTTGCTTGTTTGTAGTACTATCGGCGGCTACAGACATTTGCGATCTGATCTGCTGAAAGTCGACAGCTGAATTACAGGTTCCGCGGATCAGACTAACAATGTATGAAAGACAATATGGCCAATCTGCTGGGAACGTTCTTTTAGATTATCTCAAAACCAGCACGCACATGCACTCTTTATTTACTTCTAGACGCCGTCACAAACATTTTTACTTCGCTTTTTACTAACACACCAAGCGTGAGGTTTTATCACAGTTAACGCACTACACAATTTCTTGTTTAGGCCTACTTACGAGCAGTCAGTCGATGTGGACGATGCTGTTGTATTGTTATAAAACTTGTGGTGATGTCCGTTGTGCATTTTTCCTTCTAACCAGTTGGAAAATTAACCGAGTTAGTGTTATGTGCAACAGAAACTGAAGAGCGAGAGCGGAATACTGCGGAAGAAGTTTTCGAGCCTGCAGAAGGAGATGGAAGACCAGAAGGAAGGCGTGCGCAAGCAGCATGCTGAGGTGACGAAACTGAACGCGGTCATCCGCGACATGGAAAAAGACATCATCGTTCTCAAGAAAGAGATTCAAGAACGCGACGACACTATACAGGACAAGGTCTGCTATATTCACAGAATGTCGTCCGCCGTTCGCTTCTGTTGCGCTGTTTTTCGTTTACCCATTTCTCAAACATCAATCGTAATGTGATAACAAATACATTTGAACGTACCGATGACGATGATGCGCATAGCGAGACCCCTGATTCATTTGTGCATATTCACGTCTGACGTTTTAAATCAGAATCATATTCAACAAAGTCGATGTGCTTGATGCACGAACAAGATCTTCGCTGACACAGCTCATATAGGATAATGACAGCATGCGGATGAAAGCTTATTTGATTCGAGGTTATGCAGCGTGCCTTTCGATGTGTTGTATTTGTCTGTTGTTTTAATAATCTGCTTGACTTTGTATAATTTGTATAGGCCTAAGTTATCTGCTCGTCAAGTTTACAGCGCGTGTTAAGTATTTTGTATTGGCTTTGTTGAGGCAGATGCAGTGTCGGTCTAAGGTTGTATGTCATTTAAGTAGTTCGTGTTGTGTAACGGGATTTTCACGGAGGCGTTTTTGCGCCATTGTGCAGGAGAAGCGGATCTACGATCTGAAGAAGAAGAACCAGGAATTGGAAAAGTTCAAATTCGTTCTTGACTACAAGATCAAAGAACTGAAGAAGCAAATTGAACCCAGAGAGAAGGACATCAAACAGATGAGAGAGCAGATCGTCGAGGTTACAATCAGTCACTTTTTGTAATAATTCTGCGGTCTATTCTAGAGCTATGTGTTAAAGTAAAAATCAAGTAAAATTTAAATTTATATAGTGCATAACGTTAAATTAATCTCTAATGCGCTCAAGTTGAAGTCTATTGCCAGACTTTTTTGTTTTATGACGACAATGGTGACTTCGCGTCAAGAGTATTTGCTTTGATGTGAAATAATTTATTTTTTCACCAAACTTATCAACCGTTAAACCGTTACAGAATCTTTTGGTAGTTGAATTTCTGCCGCTCGTTCTTGCTGAGTTCTTTGATGCCCATGGATGTGGTCTCGGTCGAGACGTCTCGGTCTCGAGACGGTCTCAAGACGTACTAACGTCTCGTCTCGGGTCTCGGGTCATTGCGTCTCGTCGAGACGTTTTGTGCAGGCGCGCGCCGTGCATAATGTAGCTGCAGTTAGAGCGCCACTAACCAGCATGATTTTTGTGTCTTAGACATATTCGTTTACAGTATTTTTACTTTTTTATTTACTTATTTATCATAAAGCAGAATTATGTCATGTCAGTCTTTTTTCGTCATAAAAAGACAGTCGCAATGAAGGTAAAGTGTATGATGTCAGAATGAATACTATCAACCAATTGCAGACGAGGTAGGCTATAAGGTTATAATCAGCTGTAGTTTACTAATTTCAGTTGCTTCAAATTGCGATAAACATAATGGCTCATGTCTACAGCACTGCAGTTGCAATTCTTTATGGCGCAAGCCGTGAATTATTCAGTGATAGTTGTCAAAATAAAGTGCAAAAACCCACAATATCACAAACAGAAAGCGCTTACCATGGTGCGAGTTAATTAATACGTATAAGTTTTTTCCTTGTCAGTGTATTTTACTATACGTCACGGAAAACGTCTCGGCGAGACGTTGAAGCTCTCGAGACTCTCGAGAGTCTCGGGAGCTTCAAGGTCTCGGCCAGCGTCTCGGAAGCTGCAACGTCTCGTCTCGGTCTCGTCTCGGACAAAATTTTGAACGTTTCGGTTTCGTCTCGGTCTCGGCTCAGGCCACATCCCTGTTGATGCCACAAACACAATCAGAAATGCCTACGTGCTCTTTACACTCCAATTTTTGTGAATGGGCAACAATGCATTTTGGTCCCTTAAAAGTGTTTCACATATTTGGTGTATCGTAAATGTTCAACCAAAGTTAGAGACATTTTGACATACATTGTTTTTGTTGTTTTTATTATCGAAGTTTTTGCTGATAATGTACGCCATATCACATGTGCTATAGTAATGAATAGCTCTATGTTGATATAAATTACTAAACTATATCATCAGGAAACGTGGCCCCTGCAAAAATTCGCATGGCAACACTGCATAGAAGCGTGAAATAACACAACGGTGCATCGTCTTTTGCCTCCAGTAATGTATCTAACATTGAGTGCGTATGCAGTAGTATTAGTTGAGTCGGTTTATGATGACAAACAATCAGTCAATATAAGTCCTGTGAGGAAAAAACAATCGTGTTTGTTTGACACAGTCAACGCTCGCTTGCATGACAGTCATAGGATATCGTTGAACGGTTCGAATATTATATTTTATGCGTATTCTAATTTTTATTTTCTTCATACTTCAGTCAGCTTTTTAGCTTTTAAGCTTGTCGCCAAATGGCAGAACGCGCAAAATGCAGTTAACGCGCTACAGAAATTACTTTGCTTGCTTGTTTACTTACTTGCGTGCAGATGGAGATCGAGTTGAGTCGGTTCAAAAAGGAGAACAATATTCTTGAGCTGAAAGTGGTCGAAGAGCACAAGAAGCTCAAGGCAAAGGAAGAGGAGATGATCATGGAACGCACCAGGGTATCACCGGCTAATCACCGTTATCATCATCATTATCATCTCACAACTCACAACTGTGTTAGTTATTTTACTGGCTCGCGACTGCTGTAAGCGACGCTTATTGTCAGACACCGGGTCTGTGGCTGTCTGCGTCTGTCCTCGAGGCTCGAGTTTGTCGGCTTTGTCCTTTGTCTGCTGTCCAGAGTTCCAGACTAACCGGCCACAGGTCAGTACTACAACAGGAACTGCATAGGCTGTAGCGCGTTTTTCTTAGCGACCGCTAGGTTTCTTGTTCTTGTTTCTTATCTTAAGTTTGACGTTCTGCTATTTTTGTTTTTTTTTATTTAGAGCAAATACAAGAGCAGTTTCTGCATGGTTCCTGCTGCTTTACTGCTTCGTCGTGATATTATGTCTACTGACTTTGGCAAACTACAAAATGCTTGTAGGCCTAATATGATAATGTCAGAAGCGCATGCGATTAATGTGTGAAACTAGTTGTTGCTTAATTACTACTTAATCGCTTGCAGAGCGACGTAACGTAAACTGAACTGATATGGTCTTTGACGAACTGACCAATTGGCAAGCAGTAATGCATTACAGTTGGCACGGCACCGTCTAACGATCGCCCTGCTTGCCCGTTGGTCATTTCGTCAAAAACTACATGGTGTCATTTTAGTTGAGTTCAGTTACGAGCGTACGTCACTCTGTACGCGCTTTTAAATACCGCATGAACTTGTAGCTGTAGTAGCAGGTAGTAGGCCCTAACAAACATTAGGCCTATAGGCTTACACGAACATGACATTTCGCGTTGTGCGCTGTTCAGGCGAGTGACTTGTCATCACACATCACGCGCTTCCAGAACGACATCCACCGCTGTGTCGGCTACGTTCAGGACCCGCAGAAACTCAAGGAGCAGATAACGCAGATCCACTTCACACACGTACAGGACAACTTCGTACGTACACGCAGACTGCTATATATGGGCTACTGTTGGTCACAGGCAGGACAAACACCGCATAAATTAGATTAATTTAATTTTTCTCTAGGTTGCCAAAAGCGTCTTATGGCCCTGAATTTCTTTAAAACGACAGCAGGTGGGTTTCTCCAGACTTCATTGGAGGGCCATAGAGCCCGTATCTATATTTAGGACAAGTGTCCCATCCCCTCCCCCAAAAAATACGAGGAAATGGAAAAGATAAGGAAATGAAAAATGCAGAGTATAAGATAAAAGAGGTGGGAGGGAGGGAAGGGAGAGAAGAACTTGCTCTCATTGATCAAGCGAAAATAAACGTCTCCTGCTAGTGACTGTGTTGTTAATTTACATGTAGATAATAATAATAATCAGTGATGAAACAAAAATTGTAAAAAAATAATTCAAGACCAAGATCAAAACATTTTTCAAAACAGATTCCAAGACCAAGACTTTTTCAATACCAGTGTCAAAATTAAGACTATTTTTTTCGATTCGGCTAGAGTAAGTTATTGGTCGCTATGATTTGTGTGTGTTGCTAAGAACCCGGCGTCGGCGAGCGTGGACGCAGACATTCAGCGTGAACACGCCTACCAGCGCGAACATCTCGAGAAGACGGTCTCCACTCTTAAGAAACGTCTTGCGTCGGACAACGAGCATCACCATGACGACAACGTCCGCATCATGCAGGTCAGTACACTAAACTAATCGACTGCTTAGCGGACGTGTGGTTTGGTGGTTTAGTGGCTGGCTTGTCAGACTCGCGATTGAGAGGTCGAGGGTTCGACTCCCAGCGTTCAACAAGCAGCATTGCTTGGAAGGGTAACGGCTACTTATGGGATAGGTTTGGCTCATAGCACCAATATACACATATACTGTATCTGCAGCTCACTGTTGGATCAGGGGCTAGGCCGTGTGAACGCAGATGAACAATGACACTATACGATAAGTAAGTAAGTAATCAAGTACATATTGTGTTGGTCACAGAGCTGTGAGAGGACGACGCTGACTTTGAGAAACTTTTTAAACTTTTTTTCAGAGACCACCCGTTGTGATTCAGAAATGATGAAATACTGTTACTCTGAGCTGTCTGCAAAACATTTAGGAAACAACTTCACTTTTTGGTGCGTTGATATGTTGAATAACAGTTTCTGAAATTGTCATTGTAATTGTAGTAATTTGTTGCTGCTGCTTGCATAAAATTTAAACTCTCACTTGCTACAGTACGTCAAGGTGCAGCTAGATAAAGTGATGTAGGCTAATATAAAGCATTTTGCGAATGTTTTATTTTACATATAACGCCTGCCTTAAGCTGCACCTCGTAGAAATTATATGAACGTATTTTGTTTTCCACGTTCTATAGAGCCCACCATAGTGATAAAATATTAGGACTCCGGCAACACTCAAGACTTCAAACGGCCGAGTATTTTCTATCCATAGGTTTACATATCGCGATTGAATGTAGCACATCGTGCAGGTATCTCTGCTGTACGATTCAGAGTATTGAAACGCGCGTGTGCGGTGCACTGTTGCTGGACGTCGCAGGAGAACGTGACGCTCATCAACGAGCTGAACGCTCTGCGCAAAGAACTCAAGGACATTCGCGGCGCACTCAGTGACCTCGAGAGCGCGATGGGCTTCCACCGACGCAATCAGAAAATGTCAACCGTCGAGATCCTGCGCCTTATCGCGTCGACCTCGAAGAACGCGCAGATGGAACGCGAGGTCGAGGAGCGACGAATCGTCACTGGACTGCAGACGTTCGAGCTACAGAAGATGCGCAATCAGATGTGTGTGTCGGAGCGAGCACACGAGGCAATGATGGCGACCAGCGCCAAGACGCTCGGTGGAATCCTGCGCAAACCGGCCTCAGCCAACGACGCCGGACTGTGGCCGGTCACTGACGAGGAACCCGGATTCTTTCCACCCGTCGACTGGGCTAAGTAGCCTCTGCCGACTGACTCATGACACTACAGCCTGTGTGTGACACACCGTCTAGAAAATGTCGCCGCCGAGCGTCGATTTCCAGCGTGTTTAGTTTAGCATGCTTTTTCTGCATGTTCGCGTCGTACAATAATCGCAGATTGAACAAAACAGCTTTATGTGGTAGTGATGATTCGATATCAGGATTTCAATTTCGATACGATATCGATGCAATATTTTAAAAATATCGCAATAACGATATCGATATTTTTAAAATGATAAGTATGTAAATCAAGAACAAGACGTGAACGTTCAGCTAAGCACTTTGCTTTACGTGAATACTAAAAAAAGTAAAATGTGTCAGTGAACATAAAAATTAACTATATTCTGTCGTAAGTGTCGCTAAATTACGACACTACAGTTAGTTTGCTTCGAATAGTTTGTCGTTTTCTCCGTTTATTCTCGTTATTTTGGTAATGCAGTAATAAAGATATAAACCTCTGGCGTAAAATATCGTGATACATCGAAAAATTTGATATTTTTTCGACGATACGATACAATACGATACAATATATCGATATCGAAAACGATATATCGATATTTTCGGTATATTGAATCATCACTATTATGTGATACTGAAAAATTAGGTCGGATATCCGCGTCCTTTTTACACGCCGATTTGTGGGTCGCTGGATCGTTCGCTTTATTGTGTTGAGAAAAACTAATGAACTTTGATTGACATCTGCCGCTGTTTTCTGACTCGTCGCGAGCTGCTGTAAAATAATCTTTGTTTTCACTGGAGTTGTGTAAGTTTAGGCTTATTTATCAACCAATATCTGCATAATCTGTCTTTCTTGATTTCATCAGTAATAATTTGTTCATTGCTGACTATTTTAGATTGTTTTCTGTCTGACTTTGATATGTGTAAATAACTTAACATACAAACATTAAGATCGTAAAAACTTTTTTTCAGAAAATTAGGTTTTTCAGCGGGTGAGGTCAAGGTTTGCTAAGACTTTAATTTAGATAGACTTTAGTTTGGGGACTAAAGTCTAAGCAAAACTTGACCTCACCCAGTGTGTAGGCCTAGGCCCTATATGTAGGCCTAGTGACAGAAAATGACACTTTTCAGCAAGGGCGGCGCCACCATAGGAGCTGGGAGGGACATGTCCCCACCACTTTTGTAGGATGTACCACGCAGGGGGTACAACCCAATTTACGTTGTACACCTGCGGGGTACTACAGCCGGCCGCTAAAGTTACGCAATTCACATTCGGCTTTAGCATTTGAAAATTCTGCTTCCTGTTCCTGTACAGTTTGCTACTTGTCATACAGTCTATAGGAAGCTATAGGAT
>Ga0209367_1005664_pt1 | contig 17306 bp, 12 predicted proteins | sample WorMetLIZISLAND2_FD_187412 | JGI IMG/M metagenome (GOLD analysis project Ga0209367, IMG submission 187412) | Marine gutless worms symbiont microbial communities from Max Planck institute for Marine Microbiology, Germany - Olavius geniculatus... ... | reverse complement strand
CTCTTAACCTTTTCTTCTTTTTCTTCTTCCACTTTTCCTTCCTTTTTACCTTACTTTCGCTTTTCTTTTCCTTCCTGTCAGGTTCTTTATTATACAAAGAAACGTATGTACATCTAATAGAAAACTAGGAGAAAAAAACAAAAGAGTTCACAGAAATCCACTGTTCACGCCGCACACGCGGTCTCATCGTCTAGACTGTCTTGGCCTGGCTGCAGCGTCCCTAGCCGCGCGTCCCAGGCTGTAGCGTATCTCGCAGTCATTAAGCGTAGAATCCACTGAATCTGACACTTTCCTTCCCTTCTTTCTCTTTCCCTTCTTTCATTTTTTCCGTGTCCACGTCCGTGCGTCCAACAATTGAAACGCTATATCCCTATAACGGTGCAAGATAGACGCATGGTCACCATGGACCACCCATAGGAAGTCGCTTACCGCAAGTCAAATGGTCACGTGACCGATGACGTCAGGTGACCCCAAAAGGTCAAGGTCGTCACCCCATGATCTTTGAGGCGCCATATCTCCATAACGGTGCCAGATAGACGCATGGTGACGATGGACCACTTATAGTAAAGCGCTGGTGACAAATCAAATGGTCTCGTGACTTTTAATGTTTATTGCTTAGTTTTAATAATAGCGAAGTATGACAGAAACATTGCTGCTGTACACTTTAAAATTAAACTTTTTGATTTTTTTACCAGTTTAAACAGCTGACTGATTATATTTATACGGACATATATTGTACACTATCAAAATGCATTGGACAGACTCCGTGTTCGCATGAACATCAGGCCCTATCTTGTTCGACAGACAACAGCACATTTCCGACAGAAAAGATAACGAATGCTCATAATTTCATGAGACATTTTGGCTGCAAATTTTGTATTTCTAACAGGTTGAAATTTAGAGGGGTCTCCCCTGCCATGACTTCATCGGCAGGAACACAGTCATAAAAATAATGTAGGGCTCTGTCTCAATCGGAACTCGACGCCAAATCTTGCATGATTTTTTCCACTCTTTGAACTGCAGCTATAAAAACCAATATAAAAAATTAGATGTGGTGAGATGTGGTGCATATTGTTTATTTCTAACTTAGTGAAGCAAATTTCTGCCAACGATTAGCAAAAGAGAATGGCACACGATAAGAATTTCAAAAAGAGAGACGTTTTTACATGAGACAGATGCAGTGCACAAGTCTATACAGACCAGCGGACAATGACAATACAGCCTGAGGTCCTTGGTTACTTCTTGTCCATCTTCACAGAAATGTTCAACACATGGCTCACCAGGCTCAGTCCAACTACGTACCAGACCCTACACACAACAGCACTGTAGTAGTAGTATCAATGTAAATGTTAGAGGTTCCTATGACAATTGATGTAAACCCATCTCAAAGGTACGAAACGTCATCTGCCATACGAAATCACCAGTGAATGTGTTCCATTTTGACCCTACGCAAACAAGCCAGTACTCGATTTACCTATGCAGGGGTCTAACCTACGACCTCTTAACCGCCATCCGACGCCCAACGATTACGTTACTACGACACCTGAGCTACTACTAAACCAGTAGTAATTATAGTATATAGTAACAGTAGTAGTACTAGATGTGTAAAATCCATGTGCACATACATCGGGGTCTGTTCGCCTGGTCTTTCGTAGAAACTTCCCCTGCTAGAAATTATGATGCAACGACTAACAGTTATACGGCAACAATCTGTTTACCTTTTAAAAAACAGTTCTGCAGTGCTAAAACAGTGTGCCAAACACATAACAACTGTAGGGCTTCATGAAAAGATTACATAGTCAAAAGCGTAACTCACAATGCAGCTGAACGTTCCATATTCGGTACACCAACTGTAACACATGGCAAAGCAATAATTAAGCACAACGTTATATGTATTGTTTCATTCTGCAAGCCCTAAGCTACAGCCACGATAGCCCAGTGCTTAATCTGGTACACTGTGATTGTTGTTACAGCAATTACAACAACTACATCGTGGGCCATAAAAAACGTGCCACATTACTTTTGTCCATATCTTCGCCAATTATTGACCGATTTTCAAAATTGTTTCACTGTCACACTCTGCAGACAAAGTGCAATAACGTCATTATTGTATATCCCACCACACAATAAATGCGTTTCTACACTACCTTGTGAAAATAGCAATTAATCAATCAATAAATTATTTGACTTAGGCACAAGGCCCACAGAAAACAGACAAGGCAGCAAAGACAGACAGAAAATATAAAAAACCAAACTAAACTAAACTAAATTAGGCCAAGAAACTGTACAATATAACAACACAATTAAAAACACAGCTGCAGCTGACAAATAAGTTACACCAGTAAGTTTTCATCATTGTCCATCCTATTAAAAAGTATTATGTTGCCTAAATATTAAAAAAAATCTACATAGTCGATGTAAAAACCGCACAAAGTCAGCTGTGAAAACGACTCAGATACAATCTGTGAATAACGTTTAGGTTGAAACACCATACATGTAAGCCAAAACTAACAATAATAACAAAAATTTTCAGCAAATGAAAAAAAACACTTTAGACCAACATTGCGATAAGTGATTCGTATGACACTAAACTGTGTTATACCACAAAGTCTAGTGACATACAAACCACTCACTGCAATGTTGGCCTAAAGTGTTTTTTTCAATTTTACCAAAATGTTTGTTATTATCATTATGTATGCATATTCCATTGATATTTCACAAGGTAGTGTACAGACGCATTTACGGTGTGGTGAGATCTATAATAATCACATTATCGCAAATTGTCTGCAGAGTGTGCCAGTAAAAAAAATTTGAAATCGATCAATAATTGGTGAAGATATAAACAAAAGTAAAGTGGTGCGTTTTTTGGCCCACCCTGTATATACAATCACAACTACAACTTGCAACATACCAGGTGTAGCAGGGGTTGATGTGTACTTCCTCGTGTAGTTGAACTGTATCTTGGTAGTAGACAATCTCAGAGTCGTCAGTAGCAGAGTTGGCTATGAGTCCATCTCTTTCTATCCAGCCAAATACACTGCTCCCACTGGTCGGCAATGAAGATGCGTTCACACCGCCCCCGTGCACTGCAGACTTGTACGCTTCCAGCGTTACTACGCACACTGGCCCTGTAACAGATGCAATGTTTACACGCTCAATGCATACAAATTTTGTTTATACAAAGTGCGCCAAAAGCAATCCCCTGGGAAAAATGTCATTGACGTTACTTTTAAACCAAAAAAATGGCAGTCGTAGTTTACTTGACAAAATACAATTTAAAGTTTGAATGGTTATAATTCTTAAACCGAGCCAAATACAGTACGCCCTGTGTCAAAAACAAGCGAAATTGTTTTCGCTATAACTGTTCAAAATTTCCGTCAACTTTGGTTTAAACGCTCCTTATATGAGTCAGACTAATGACCACATTTGAAGCGCTTTGCAAATCTCGGAAGTGGCAGCTAATTGGCATGAGCTAATGACACGGCAGCGCGCACTATGCAGCCGTCCATTGCCCGCGTCAGCAAACAATTAAACCCGCGACGCATCCAGAAGGCCTACCACACAGCGCCTTTTGCCTTTAATTTCATACTTATTTAATATATGGATTCAAGTTGGACGTAAGTAGGTTTATGTCAATTAACTACTACTATCACTGCCACTAATACTACGACTACCATCATTACTACAATGTCATATACTACTTCTACACTAACTGTCCGCGTTTACCTGTCGCCACAGCAGTAGTAGTAGTAGTAGTAGTTTCGGCCACGTATCCTATCGGTAGCGTAGTCGTCAGATACTGTTGTCCACGTTCTGCTGTGAGCGTTGGGTACTGCTGCAAAGTTGTTGCAGTTGTCTGCGGCGTCGTAGTTGTCGTTGCTATGACAACAACGACAACAACAACAACAACATCGTCAACTGGCGTTATGAACGGTTTATGGCAAATCTAAGCGCACTTTGTGTTTTATCGTTCTGCTTATGTGCTACGGTGCACTGAAGCTGATAAAAAGCTGTGCTGTAGAAAAATCAGCTATGCTTATTAATTAGCACGGTGCGAGATAGGGCCTAAGTTACTATTAATCACCAATAAGAAGTCGTACACTGGTTTTCAATTGGCGCCGAATTCAATGACCGTGAATGACCTTGAACGCCAAAATAGGGGGTTTTATGGATTTTTGGCAATTTGGGGCTGAGAGACAAATTTCAAGAGCGAATTGCGCCGAAACCAATTAAGATAGACATGGACAAGCTGATATGGAATTTTCAGCATTAAACGTAGATTTTGGGGGTTTAAGTCTCGATTTTCTAGGTTCAAGGAAACTTGCGCACGAGGGCATCAAAGAGCGGTACCCCCATAAAAGTCGTTATTTTACTGTTGTTGTCCAGTAACTGCTATATATAGGCTTTCACGCGTCTCGTAAGCATTAGCTCAAATTTCTTGTTACCCATTAGTGTAATTGTCAAACTTCAATCACCTTGCACTTTTTTAAAAATAATTCTTACTGCAATTATTTTTTTTAAATGTCTTTATTAGTCTCGTCATCGACTTGAGTGTGTTAAGTATAAAACTCTATTTACTTCAACTTTGTTGTAGATTTTCATTTAGACCAGACAGACAGACAACAACTACAACTACAACTACAACTACTACAGACCAGACGGTGGGTGGTGGCAGCAGAGTTCAACGGTAAAGTCCCACAGATAGACGACTGTGCGTTCACGAGGGGTCACGAAGATCTCTAGCTGATCGGCCACGTAACCGTAGAACTTAGATGATGTCTTGATTGTGTACTTGCGACCACTCGAAACAATCTAAAATACAGATCAACATAACATGAAACAAAATCAACATAAGTCGTAGTAGGGGAGCGAAATAAATTGTTCCCTCATTAACCCCTCCTTGTCGAAAACAATTTTTGTCTGTAAATTTTCCTCGTAAACTACAACATTTGTGGCTGAAAATCGTCGGTTTTAAAGGAGAAAATAATTAGAACTGTGCTTACCCGTTATCTCCTGTGTTGGAAATTTGCTGCTATTTGTTGAACAATTCGGCAATTTTCTGCCCTGTTTACTCTCTTGAGCCACTTCGCCACTAAACTATTAAGATAATACGAGTCTAAATCGTGCCAGCCACCGGCATAACAGGCGCAGTGTAGAGTGAAGTGGTCAGTGCGTCTTAATCTGGCACTAATATCACACACCGTATTCGGTAGACAAGAAATAAACAAGGAATAAACAAAGAAAATAATAAACATTAACTACAACTTAACTAAAACTTAACTAAAATGTAATATAATGTCCATAGTCAAAACTCAATTGATGCAGCAAGACAGCAGAGATGACATAAAAAGTTATTACTCTAGCTGAACCGTGACAAAAAAATTCTTTTACGTCTAGAAATTGCGTCAGCTACAGGTAGGCACTTGAGCATATCCATACATTCAGCAATAACGTCATCAGACCTAGTCTGAAATATTTTGCTGAAACAACTGTTAATGACATACTGCAAAGACTTACGATTTTGTTAACAGGACCGGCTTCAGAGCCATAATATAACGCCGCAGACATTTCGCTTTAAACAGTCAATCTCATCTCGTTGCCGTGCTGTGCTATTAGTGTCACAAAAATAGGACATACCTGTACGGTATCCGATGTCTGGTCTCCTATCGTCACGTAGAACGAGTAGGCGCCTTGCACGATGACTTGAAAGCTTATAATCTCCCACAGTGGACACGGTTCTGCAGTCAGGCGCACCCTGACGCTGAACGGAGGGTGTTTGGCGGGCACTCTCAACCACTTGCTGGGACTACCTCGCAGCGCGGCCCCCGCAGAGCCCTCGATAGTGCCCTCTCCGTCGATCTGGAGCACAGATATGCCCGGCATCGTCTCCCAGCTGGTGTGATTCAACTCGCGAGGGTCCGTACAGGGCTCCAACCCTTCTGTGAAACATAATACACGCACCCCAGCCGGCGAATAAGCCTGAAGTATTGCCATCCCACTGATAATGCATTGGTTGTAAATCTCTGAATGTTTTTACAAAATTAGAAAACTAGTAATTGAAGTAGTCCAAAATGGCGCAGAAGGTTTGGACGTTTTTGTTCCTCCACCCTGAAAAATCTGTATGAAAATTATCATATCTGCTTCGCGCCACATCGCGTGTACACATTCGGTTAGGTTTTTCGCATTAATTTCAAAATTGTTAGCCGATATACACTAACTATAAGACCAAGTTTTGAATTTTTACTGCTACAAATGTCGTGGGATTTCCTGTCTGAAGTTGGTTAATGGGACTATGCGCTACCAAGTCTGTTATTTCATAGCACACATTTTAGATGAAACGGCAACGTCTGCACCTACCTCATCCGCGGGTCCGCCGTTTATCGTTAAATGCAATTAAGTAAAAGAATCATTGAAATCGGACCACATTTGCCAAAATTATCGACACAAAAGAAGTGTCTTACTTTTTGTGGAACAATGATTAACACGTCATCGACTGGCAGGATGTCAAAGTTATCGGTCATGAACCTGACCGCGGTACTCGATGGATCAAGGAGGCTGTGGAGATACGCAAGACGAGGACACGGGCTATGAACAGAGACACTGGTTCATATTTCCTATCACCTGCTTACGACTACATTCTTCTCCGGAACTCACGTGACACTTCCCGGAGAAGAGTCGACTCATTTTCGAAAAAGGCAACAGCGGTTGCCGAAACGTCAACCAAATAATAATAAGGTTTGAAACAGTTAATTTTTTATATAATGATTAACAGTATTTAATTATTGAACTAAAAAACAGCTTTTATACAAATCAATAGTACTGACTTGTTGTTGTTGGCGCTGGTGTCGTAGTCGTTAAAACTACATCAAAACATAACGTAAAGTAAGTAAAAAAGTGAGCAAGAAAGTAAGCAAGTAAGTTAATATTAAATCAGTAATTAAGTAAATGACTAACAAAGTAAGAAAGTAAGTAACATTGTTGAATGAACACAACGCATAAAGCATTGCACCAAGCTACCACTGGTAAATAATTGACGAGGATAACGTATATAGCACGTTATATTAGTGACGCAAATGTGTTAATGACTGTAAATTTTATCTCCCTTCTGCACTCTCTAGCGCCCCCCCCCCAGTGGCCTAAGTATACTAAAAGCGAACAAAGTTATGTCAATAGGGAGATTGCAGATAAAGCTATTGCTGTGACAAGCCGGTAAACACATAGCGACGTCTGTCTGTCACGTAATGACATTGTTATCTACAGGGTGGTCTATAAAAACGTGGTACTTTTATTGACCGATTTTCACATTTCACATTGTGAAATGTGAAAATCGGTCAATAAAGACGCTATTACAGTGTGGTGAAATATATAATAACCACGTTATTGCAAATTGTTTGCAGAGTGTGCAGGTGAGAGAATTTTGAAAATCGGTCAATAATTGGCAAAAATATAGGCAAAAGTAAAGTGCCACGTTTTTATGGACCGTGCTGTATGTCGAGTCCCAAGGTCATAGCGCTCCGCAGGCAACTTAGCTAAATTTGAGGGGTCTTACTTCTAAGGAATTGAAAGGGAAGGACAAAAGGGAGATAAAAGGATAAAGTGAGAGAGCGGACATCATCATCGTCAGCAGCAGCAGCAGCAGTACTGCGTGCCCAGACGTATTACAGGCCATGGACGAACAAACGAAGGGCACTGGTTAGGGGTAAGCGCCTTACATCTCACTAGGACTACAGCTTGCAGCGAAGTGTAAACAGCGGACAGATACACGGAAATCGCACTGACTGACCTCAAAGACCCGACAGAAAAATAGGCGAGTCTATTCTAAAGACAGACGTCGCAATAATTATTATAATGTTGTTGACGTTACTCTACCTCGTTACTACTAGTACAACATACTTGTAGTGGGTGGCAGTCGACAGCACAAGTGTACGGTAAAGTCGTAGACATAAAGCTTAGTCTGATGATAGTCCGGCGTCAGCTTGAGTCGCATTTCATTCGTTTCCAAACCTTTAAAGCTCCGTGCGCTGGCCAGCACGTATGGGTATTTGCTGTCTGCTATCTGTACAGTCATACCAGGACACTGCCCGTCTGAATGGGTTATTCAACAATACGTCTTTTTCCTGAGGAGGAGGTAGTACATGTCGCACATAATATTTTTGGGTCACGCGAGTGCACGGTATCTCACTACGTCTGACAACAGTCCAAAACAAGCGAAAAAAACGAGAACAGAAATGAAAAATTTCCAAAGAATATAGAAGAGAAATTCGAGGCAAAGACCAGCGCTAAGGCTTCCCGGCGCCCTATGTCCGTCTGTGCAGACGATATGGGTGTACAATTCCGCTCACGGCAACGTCAAGCGCGCACGTGACGATCCAACGAGGTAGCATTAATCTACGCTGTACGCGCAGTGTTAACGCTGGGTGGGTCAAAATGCAGATCGAAAAAACATAATGTTAGCGGGCCGAATTCCGCTAAATATAGTTTTACAAAAAAAGATAATTGTGAGACCTTTGCTTCCTTGCCATTAGTCCAAAGTTCACCAAAGTTTATCGTTAAACGTGAAAAAATCCCGCTTTATCGCAACAATTTCGGATTTTCAATATTTTAAACATTCACTCATCCGCTCATTTTCTCATTCACTTATTCAGCTATTCACTTACTTTCCTTCTTTATTCGCTTATTCACTCACTCACTTACTCACTTAGTCACTCGTTCATTCATCCATTTATTTATTTATTTATTTATCTATTAATCCATTCTTTTGTTCATTTCTTTATTCACCTACTGACTCATTTATTTATTCATTCGTTCATTCACTTTTTTAGTCACATATTCATTTACTTACTCATTCATTCATTTACTCATTCATCCACACATTCTCCGTACATTCATTCACGCATTCACTCATTCGTTCAAACCTGCACAAGGCTAGAGGACTGATTGCCGATTGTGATGACGAACGAGTTGACTCCCAATATGGAGAGACGAAATGCGACGATCTCCCATTGACTACACGACACGGCAGGCAGACTGAGCATCACGGTGATCCACCGGTGATGAACTGGCACTTCTAATGCTTGGTCGGGACTGCCCTTCAAAGCCCCGCTACCATCACCAATTACCTGTAAGTGTAACCAATCAATCAGCCAGCGAATCGGATAAAGTTCATCGTCACAGCAGGCAGCGTCGCCGGATTACCGACGGCACCGGTTGAAACGAGCAAGCTACTAGCAAAAAATATTTGACAAAGAACCACATTTTTAACGTATTTTAAACTACGCTGTGTCTCAAAAAACATCCCCGACATTTTTGACTGTAACTTGAAAACCAATTATCAGATTTTGACAATTTTCGGTAGGAATATTTCTGACACACTTTGCCATCAAATGACCCTTCAGTTTCCCACCTCACTTAATGTATGCTTCTGCACTACCTAGGGAAATCAGACCAAGCAAAATATGTGTTGAAATTAACAGAAAACTTGAAAAACAAACATCCCCGCCATTATCGATCGTAACTTGAAGAATGATTAGCAGATTTTAATAATTTTTGGCAAAATCATTGCTGACATAACTGGCTATAAAATAACTGTTTTAGTTTCCACTTCAACCAAAGTTTGCTTTTGCACTACTTGGGGAAATCAGACCAAACATAATACGTGTTAAAATGAATGAAAAAACGTCGATAAATTCCATCTATCCTAATCTGTGGGCCAGTCTATTACAAGGTTTGACTGTCATGCAGCAGCGTGTCTACCAGACGAAGTTTAGAAATGTTTTTGAAGTCAAGAAGCAACTGGTACAACCTGCAGTGGTCTGGAGCAGAACTTTATCAATACTGCTGTCAATGAATGGAGAAAGCGTTTCCTTGCCTATGTTCACATAGTGGGCCAACACTTCAAGCAATTTTACTGAGGCAGTTGAAAAATGGACAACTGAATGAAATTCAGCTGCAGTGTCAAAAATGAAAACACAATGTGTTTTTACGCGTTATGTTAATTAAGCAATCGTATCGCATTTGATAAAAAAGTGATATTTCGCTCGTTGTGTTTTCCTCAGGTAATGCAGAAACAAATGTTTGGTGAGGTGGAAAACTGATTAATCATTTGATCGCAAGTTGTGTCAAAAATATTTCTACCAAAAATTGTCAAAATCTAATAATTGATTTTCAAGTTACAGTCGAAAACGGCGGGAATGTTTTTTAAGACACAGTGCACTATAGTTTCAACTACAACTGCTGAAAAAGTCGTGTAAATGTGCCGCCAAAGGACTGCGTTATTAATGAAAAAGTCGTATCAAAAGCGCATAATGGCAGAGTCAATGAGATGAGTGTTTACGTTTACTGTACTGGTTTTCATACTCTGCGGCTTTTTTGTAGTGACAAAGTTGCTGCAATTACTTGCAATGCGCAATTTTATTTCACACGTAACAAGTCGACAGCAACAAAGTTGCTCAAAGTTAAACATATTCAACGTCGTGCAACTGGGCCTATTTGGAAGGTGCAACTTTTTGTTGCACAAACAGCTTGTGCAACAAAAGATTGCACAAGCATGCAACTTACCCGTTGCATGTCTGGTTGCGTGTTCGTACAAAGTTGCATGTCTGGACGGGCCATAAAGTGCTAAGACGTTGCAAATTTATACCGCTAGTTAGAACAACCAACATTGGCACAAATGTTCCCCATGGCAGCATTAAGTGGGGTGCCAATTTTCAGCGCAAACGCTCAAACGTCACGTGGATGTCCGCACCGTGAATCGACTAAGTACGTGAAGAACACACAATGAATAACCTGGTCATCGGCGTCGAGTAAAGTTAATTGCAGGGACAAAGACTTAGCGACGTCATAGTCGACAGAGTACGGCTCAGGACACGACTCAACAACTACAACAACAACTACTACATTGTAGTAGTAGTGTCATCAGCAACAGCAGTAGTAGTAATGGCACAAATAATGAGGTCAGTGGCTTAATTCCGAAAATGAAACTTGGCTGCAATGGGTTCGAAGGGGGTGAGACCGCACTTGCGTGAAGTAGTAGTGACTTTTAGGAGTCAATTTTTTTTTAGTTTTTTAACGTATAATCGTACTGGTGGTAGTTGTAGTAATAGTAGTAATAGTAAAAGTCTAGCAGTGATAGTAGTAGTAGGTGGCTGAGGCGGTAACATGGTCTAGTGGTTAACCCGTTGTGTCCAATTAACGTAGTTGTTCTACGCCGGCCGTGGTTACTATTTGGATTGGTGACTGTCTGCTGTCACGTACGCAAATTATCTCAGTGTGTAACCAACTTCGCACAAGTAAACTCAGCCTTCTATCCCTCCGCAGTACGTAAATCGAGTACCAGCTGGCAGGCAACACTGTGGTACCATACGGCAGGTGACGTTCCATAGAGCTAAGATGGGTTTGCTATTAAGATCTATAAACAGTTGTCAATTCTTAAGGTTTAATAGTAGTAGTAGTAGTTGTTGTTGTGGTAGTAATGGTAATGGTAGAGGTGGTAGCTGACCTGGTGTGCTCTGAGGCGTGACGTACAATGGTTCAGTGCCTCCAAACGCAAAGTAATCACCCGACACCGTCGGCGCAGTTGTAGTTGTCGTAGCTACAACGAAAATAACACTTTTTGATCAAGTTGGACTGGTTGACTTTTTGATTGTACGAAAAAACGTACATGCTATTTGAACTCAGAAGTTCGCTAACTGTGTTGAAGCCTTGCAACAATGTGTAAGGCAATCCATATCATAACTATAAAAATGTGATCACAGTGTATCACGACATAGCGCGAAACAGTGCTGTATGGGCGACGATCGACGTAAGTTGGAAACACCACATTATGAGTATCCATAGCCCCACAACTTCTCAACCGACCGACCTAAAATTTGACACGACAGATTGTATCGGTGGGCAACCCCGCAAGCCCAAAAATGGTAAAGTCCGTCACGCAAGTCCAGCGTGACAAAGGGGTTAAATACAGTATCAATAATCCACAGTTTTTATTACTACAGAAAGTGATATATTTACGTGTAGCATAGTGAGCAAGAGTGGTGGTTTCATACGCCAAGCCTGTCAGACGCAAACAAACGTATCTAACGTAAGACATAGATATAATATCCTGTAGATCTCTTAATAGTTGAAAGATTAGCCCAGACAACAGACACTGTAAGCTACAACAATCAGTCTCTTGCAGTCGATTAATAAATAGATAGAAACAAATAAAAACATTGAGAAAACTTTACATGCACACAACATGTCACAAAATCTTACTCCCCAAGCCCCTTAGCTAAATTTGGGTAAAAAAGTGAAGTAGGAGTAAAAAAGGGGGAAGAAACGAAAGAAAAATATGGGATCTCAGGAGCAGAGGTATTATAAATGTGTAACAGAAAATTGCAATCTAACAGACAGCTGAAAATCTCAGACAGAGTAAGCTTAAATCATGGGTGATTGGGGCAACAGAAAATATAATTCGTCAAAGGGGTGGGGGCTAGAACCTCCCCTTTCAACAAATCTTGGCCACGCCGCTGTTAGTAGTAGTAGTAGTATCGGTAGTTACCGATGGGCTGACAACAGAGTTTGGCGTTAACATTGTAGATGTAGACGTATTTGGATCGATGACACGGGGTCAGCAACAGTTTCAGTTTGTCTCTGAACTTGAGCAACACTTGATCCGGAGCAGCAATATCCGTCGTGAAGCCGGCGCGTTTCACCTACACACGGCCTACGCCATTTATTCACTATGGACAGGTGCAAGCAATCTGATTCACCTTCAGACACCGCAGTCATTACATCACTATGAACTTCACTATCAAGGGTCACCGATTTTTAGATTTATTACCATAATCTTTTACCAAAACAATCGTAATTAAGCAGTCCTCGATAACATCACTACTGATAGGCCTACTTTTAGCCGTTACATCCATAGATGGCGGCTTGGACTAGCAGTAGCATCGTTGGATCGTAGCAACGTAGTTACTTTACGATAACAACAACAACAATTGCTACGACTACAACTACGACTACAACTACAACAAATACCATTACTACTGCTACTATATTACTACTACTACAGACCGGCAGCTGTGGTGTGGTAAACTGGTCGACAATGAACTGATAGTTTTCAATGCCTTGCACTGTCAGTTCAAACTTGTCCAGTGTCCAGCCGTCCATGCAGTCCTGTAGTAGAGTAAATTCTAGAATCATCGATGGTTGATTCTTGTGACGTTTATTTTTGATCGTCAGCTTCCGCTGTGAGCCCAATAACGCCTCCATCGCCGACAGTGCCTGACATCGTAACACGTTAAGCAACCCAGCTGATCAATGCTGTCCCCTAATAAGCTAAATCAAAAAAAAACAGTTGTATGTATTGGTCGGAAGTTCGACCCGAGATATCCCCTTCAACGCTCGTTTGAGCGTTGAGGGGTCAGTGACACCCCATCTAACACAACGTCCAAATCCGTCCTTTAAACCAGGGTGCACGAATGTGACAAACGATAGACAAACAGACAGACCACTGTACATAGAAATGGGTAGCTATAAATGGGATCGTTTACGCTAGAGCAATTTCGCCTAAAATTCGTCATCGTAAATCTTCTAAGGTTTTATTGAAAGCAGTGAGACTGATAGTGATAGTGCGTGACTACTACTACTACTACTACAACCGTTTGTAGTAGTAGTATTAGTACATGCAGTACGTCAACTACTACTAAAACTATTACAACCATGACTCCATAACGGACCTTCTTTCCTGCCTGTTGGTCAACCCACAACGAGAAGTCGATATCTCGATTGCTGTAGTCGATTGTATGAACTTTACTTCGACAACGATGTCCCGCTTTCACTACAACAACAAGAAAGCACAAATACTACACTCGACTACTACAAGTATTACTTAACTACTACTGCTACTATAACTACTGAATAAGTTAAAGGTGTGATAGCTTTTAATAGGAAACCTGTCCCATCTCGAATCCGCGAGATATCATTTGCTATAATTATGTGACCACAGATTGTAGCTTATACCACCCAGCATATGAATGCCCTAGCCCTAACCCTAGCCAAGCAGGCCACTACTCGATTTACTTACCCCGAAAAAAACAGAAGGCTGAGATGCCCATGACCTTGACCTTGGTTATATATCGAGATGGTTTACCTGTTCGCAGACAGTCACCCAATCCATTCTACACTATGTCTCAAAAAACATCCCGAACATTTTCGACTGTAACTTGAAGAAAAAGTACCACATTTTAATAATTTTTGGTGTGAATATTCGCGAAACAACTAGCCATCGAATAACAGTTTAGTTTTTCACCTCACCCACCGTCTGTTTATGCACTACCTGGGGAATACAGAACTAATGCAAGGCCAACGTTATAACCGTTACGCCGCCACGTTGGAATGCTTTTTCAACAGAACAAAAAATCACTGTATCACAATTTCAGTATTGGTATGAAAGTAATAGTTATTTCCACAGACATATGCTACGAAATTATAACGCAGTGTTAGACTGACCGGCACTTTCTGGTGGCGCTGTAGTAGTACTCAGAGCAGCTGTATTAAACAGAAACAATACACATAATACAAAATCGCCTATACCAACAGATATGAATAACAATATGAATAATAAGAAGCTGCCAGAGCTCTCAATCTTCTGCCGAAAATAACGCTGCCACCTGGAAAACACAAAGTAGTAGTCGCAGTTCACGCCTATCTTCTGTATGCAAATAATGCTAAATCTAGTCAAACTGGTCCTTGAACCACGTAGCACCACTGGAAAAAATATCAATTTTCCTTCAGAACTTTTCAAGTAATCTTGCTGACAAAAAGATAAACAGTCAAACAAACAGACATGAACGGATAAACGTTCTTGCTTCAGCGAGTAGGCTACACTTGCTAGTATCAGAAAGGTGGCTGGTAATGTATAAAAAGCGTTCGCAAAATCAGCAGCGGAGCTGCAACAAAACTGATCCCCATGCAGCAGGCTCGGGTTAAAAATCAAATACAAAATTAAAATCTTTTATCAAAGATTTTGCGACGGTAACGTACATATTGTCTTTAGTACAGGCCTACTATGTGAAAATATATTGAAATCACAAAGGTCAATTTAAATGGCATTTGAGAGCAACAATCATGCTGCTCTTCTGTTTTGCCGAACTGCCACATAATTGTCACATCTCACTACATTACTGTACAGCAGACTGCGCTAAATAAAGATTGATAGATCGATTGAATACCTTGGCCGCAGATCTTGATGTCTAAGTTCCTCATCTTGACAGTGGGTGGGGAGGGCTTGTATCGGCCGCTGGTAGGACCAGCTGGCGGCTCATAGAGCGCTCGTGTTCGCAGAATGATAGAAGCATTAGCCACATTACAACCAATGTCTTGACCGTCGTGTCCGGGTAGCTTTAGATCTCCGGTCGACCAGAACTCATCAATGTCCACTCCATCCGCTTCGGCTATCTACAGCATTTTCAAAGCCAACGTCAAGGGCAAAGCCACTGATCTTCGAGGCTAAGGCTGAGGCTGCTAAAAAGTAAGTAAGTAAAGTACCTATGACAATTTTATACTTTACACAAAAAGCCAGTTTAATCTTATTCAAACCATAATAAATCATAAAAATGCTCAGGCAACCATAGTTTCAATGTTTCACTAGATACATCATACAAATACCAAAAGCTCATTGTACAGAGCACATTCACTACAAGTGACTAGAAGGTAAACGTTGAGGCCAAAAAAGCCAAAACCAAACCTTTTCAAGGCCAAGGTTAAAACCACGAGCCACGATTTTTTTGTGTTCTCGAGCTGTTCTCGAAGTCAAGGCCAGTCCTCGAGGCTCGAGGAACCCGTTCCTAAAGTAAAATAAAACGCAAAGTTCTTTCCGAGAAATAGCGCGGCGCTGATCTCCCTTTCGGTGGCCTTCAGCCAGACATCAGCGTACACTTCCAGACCACTGATACGGAAACTAGTGCATTACTGCATCGCGCGGTGTGCCTGTTTACGCCCCAACTTTTGAGAGTACTGATGGCACTGAATGGCCTATTTTGTGCTGATGTGCCGTTAAGAAACTACTCACTCACTTTTGAGAGTACTGATTGCGTCTACCCACTGAGGGATAGCCAAGACGAGTTGACGTGGGCAGCTATAGAAATGGTTTACCCATCTGGCGACGGTCGGTCACCCATTCTAGTGTTAACCTGGCCCGCATTGATTATTAGGTTGATCGATGCGACCAATAATTAACAACTAAGCGCCCGAACCGGCGTAACAAAAAGTAAAGGCATGTAAAAAGCGTTATCGATGAATCACCAAAATAAACAGCAGCGTTTTGGGTTAAAAACGCAAGCGGGGCAGGAAGTTGCAATTTTTCGATGAAAGAGATTATAGTTGTTGCAGATATTTCAACATTTTGCCCATACGTTTTCCTTAAACGGTGGTTTTAATGCCCCAAATTTTGCTCGCAAAATTTCTGGACAGCCGACATTGCAATGGTAGTAAGCAATTGCAAAAGCCTAGTAGTTGTGACTGTAGCAGTATTAGTAGTAGTAGGCCTAGTAGTAAGATGTAGTAGTAGTAGAGTGTTGTAGTATACCGGGGCAGTAGCGACGGACCAGCGGCCAGGTCTCTCTCGACACTGTACGTATAACATCACCGCTGCGACGTTAGCCACCTCAGCACTCAGCGACGCCAGGTACGACGACGACCCTACAATGTAACACCGCATATATTTTTTCATCATGAGCAGGGGTCGTTCCCTTAAAAAGAATTGCGAGTAACAAAAATGCTGCTGATACGAGACACCAAAGGCGTCAAGGAAGTTAGGCATTTGCCAAATAAGATGTCTAGAAGCACCTAGTAAGCTTTCTGGTGAGGTCGGGGGTAAAGTTCTTGTCCCAGAAAAATGTAAGTGAATTTTTAACTTTGATGGTGCCTCTGTTGACAAAGAATTTTATAAGTAAGGCGTAAACCAAACGGTACCAAATTTTTGTAAGTGTACGAAAGATCGCTTGCTTCCGTCATTAAGCCTACACTGCATAGTTCTTGTTAGTCATGTAGCAAACGTTCTTGCACAGACTTCTAAGCCTACAGCTGAGAGACGGCGGCCAGGATCACGATGACGATGATGATGATGATGAACGAATGTACTTTAACATGGCATAGGCCTAAGGTCCGGTTTTTCCATCTCCAATCAAATCAAATCTGATCTCCGATTTACTGATCTCCGATCAACTTGATGTTCAGAATTGATCGTCGATCAACTGTGTTTCGTTTTTCCATGCATTTTCGATCTCCAATTACGTGATCGGCGATTAGCTGATCAGCCATCA
>Ga0209367_1005663_pt1 | contig 17308 bp, 12 predicted proteins | sample WorMetLIZISLAND2_FD_187412 | JGI IMG/M metagenome (GOLD analysis project Ga0209367, IMG submission 187412) | Marine gutless worms symbiont microbial communities from Max Planck institute for Marine Microbiology, Germany - Olavius geniculatus... ... | reverse complement strand
CCTTGTTTGACCGGGCGACGTCCGAGCCGGCATGTTCTTTCATTCGGTTGTATTGGCATCAGATTTCATTCGTGTTGTTACTTTATGGTCAGCGCATCGACACTCATCTGACCGACCCTCCTTTAGAAACTGACAGAGGCTTCCCGCTGGTGTTCGACCATCGCACCAACAAGGCGCAGTTCATCCGCCTTCTTCGAAGAAGAAGCCGTAGCATTTCGCCTAATCGCATTTCGCCTAATCGCTCCCCCAGTTGGGTCTACTGCAGAGCCCCAGCCGAAATCGAACTAGGGTTAGGGCTAGGGTTAGGGTGGGGGTTGAGGTTAGGGTAAGTATACGACGCGAAATGAGATTAGGCGAAATGAGACGACACTCGTCTTATACTTACTTACGGTCGGCCAAAAAAATGGTACAGAAAAAATAATGAACGACAAAACAAAGCTTATCAAAAAAGCAAAAAACGACAAAGCAGTCGTTGTTGTTGGTCCGCCTATCAAAAAAGATTAGGCAAAATGGGATTTGGCGAAATGCGATGAGGCGAAATGCTACCCAACCCATGCACCAATAGTCCCGTTTTTCCTAATAGCTGCAACTACTAGCTTTCGTTATTGACATAAACATGCCAGTCAGCTAAGTCGAGTTGGAATGGATGGACATAGCGGTCACGAACCACGTGATGCTACACATTGTACGTATAGAATCTAAATTTGCAGGTACAACAGCCAGTCACTTAATGGAAGCAAAAATGGGCATCGTACGAGACGATTTCTGTTCCAAACATTGGGCAAAGGATCCAGATCTGATGAATTTCAGCAGCGATCATCACATCTGCATCGGTCCAGCATCTCCTGGCGCAAGCCCTTGCATGGTAAGACATACTTGTTGTCTGTCCAATGCAATGCATAGCATTGGACAGAGTATAAAATCACCTGAGTGTCCGTCCGTGCGTCCGTCCGTCCGTGCGACCAACTTTTCTTAAGCTTTCTTCCTTCCACCTTCCCTTTTCTTTACCCTTTCCCTTCCTTTTCTCCTTCCCCTTTTCCTTCCCCTTTCCCGTTTCCCATTTCCTTCCCCTTCCACTTTCCCTTCCACTTTACCTTCCCCTTCTCTTCCCCTTCTCCTTCTCCTTCTCCTTTTCTTTCCCCTTCCCCATTCTCTTCCACGTCCCTTTTTCTTTTTCCCTTTCCATTTTTTCCTTCCCCTTCCCCTTCTCCTTTTCATACTCTTTTCCTCTTTCCCTTTTCTTTTTCCTCCTCCTCTGTTTCTTTTCTTTCTCTTTCCCATTACCTTCTTTTCCCCCTTTCCTTCCCCCTCACTTTTTCCTTTCTTTTTTCCTCCCTTTACACCTTTCACTTTCCCTTTCTCTTTCCCTTTTCCTTTCCTTCCCCTTCCCTTTTCTTTTTTCTTCCCTTTTTCCTTCCTTCTTTCCGTGTCAACGTCCATGCGTCCAACATTTGAGACATCGTATCTCCATAACGGTGCCAGATAGACGCATGGTCACCATGGACCACCCATAGGAAGTCGACCCGCCGGAGTCGTGACCGATGACGTCACGTGACCCCAAAAGGTCAAACTCGTAACCCCATTATCTTTGAGGCGCTATATCTTCATAGCGGTGCAAGATAGACGCATGGTGACGATGGACCTTTTATAGTAAAGCGCTGGTGACGAATCAAATGGTCACGTAACTGACAATGTTTATTGTTGAGTTAAAATAATACACTGCAGAAGGATGAAAGGATCATTGCTGCTGTACAATCTGAAATTAAACTGTTTGATTTTTTCTACCGCTCTAAACAGCTCGCTGATTATATTTATACAGACATACTGTAAAGTGTCAAAATGCACTGGGCAAACTCCGTGTTCATATGAAAATTATCTTGTATTCAATTCAACAGTGTGTTGTTGCTTACACAATGTGTCGTAAGAACGACCTTTAAAGTCTACGGGAAAAGGCAAACTTTGACCCTCAGCCAACCCAAAACCCCTGAACCGATTGTCCTTAAATTTGAATGACTTGATTGCGTCGTGGACGCTATACCACCAAAAAATTAAGCTCAATCCGCCCAGGGGTTTTTGCTTTTCATATAGGTGAAATATACACTCCTCATGTTACACATTTACTTCAGTTTTTGTTTTGGTGCTTGAACTCGCCTACAGGCGAGTTCGTTAGACCGATTTTACGCTTAATACGTCGACTGACGCGGTTCTGCGCAAGGAAGTGCTTTTTTAATGTTACAAAATAAAAATTTAATTTCTTACTTATTTATTCGAAAAATTTGAAAAAAATTACAATGGCGCCTATGGAGAAAATTTAAAAATTCTTTTAACTCTCATAACTTTCGTTGTGTGCAAGATAGAGTCGTAATTTTTTGTTCTAGTGTATGGTTTTCGAGGTCGGCCTAATTAACGGTGGCATTTATATTTTTCCCCGATTGACCCCCGTTGCCATGGCAACAAAATTTGGGACAAAATTGGCCATAACTCGGCTTGTGTAAGAGATATTTGCGAGACTTTTTTTTGCATCCGTAGGGGATTTTTCATAAATGGGCTATCAAATGCTGCTAACTGAATTTTACCCCGACCGAACCTTGTATGCCAGGAATCGTTTATGTTGCGGCCGGATTTCCGTCCTGGCTATGGCCTTAACCGTTAAAGTGATAATGTAGGCTTTACGTGAGTTGGCATGTATATGGGTGTGGTGGACAGGGCGACAGTGGAGGTCCGTTCGTATGCAAAGACCAGAATGACCAATGGACGCTCATTGGTGCCGTCAGTATTGGCGACGGATTCTGTACCCAAGGCGCTGTCGCACGCATTTCAAGTTACGTCGACTGGATCGACCAGATCATCGCCAGCGAATAATCCACGCAGATGGAGCACAATGTGCTGCACTCGGAACGCAACTCCCAGCTTTTCACGAGTAGTGATAGTGTAACATTTCGTTAGTTTTTAGTGACAAACATTTGTTTAATACGCCTACAATATCACTACGCAGATTTCGCCGATGCAACTAATGCAAATGCGCAACAAGAAAAAAATTCAGTGGGCGCCTTGCAACAATCGAATACTTAAATAATTATGTGTTGCGACTGCAGTCTGCCTACCAGCTTACTACTAAGAAACAACTGAGAAACGTTTTTATTGTGATCTTCTTCTTTAACTACTTTCTAATTTGATACTTAGTTTACATTATAAACACGACGTTCGGAAAAACAGTCTTCTGTACTCTCTTTAATTGCAACCGATGTCAATGCATTTTCGTAACTTTTGGCACGAACAGACTTCGCGTTACTGATAGGTTAGAAAACGTATTTTTTACTATAGTAGGCCTACGTCACTGCGTCTTGCTAACGTAATATAGGCTAATATACCTGTGGCGTCTCGAAAAAACGCCGATTTCGCTGTATCTGTATGATTTCTTAGATTTGCATGTAAATGTAATAAATTGCACGAATCATTGTGAGTTTTGGTGGGCCTATGTGCAGCATTTCAAAACTACAGCGTGTCTCAAACAATTTATTCGAGCAAAGCTCACGTAACGCGCGACAGCAACAGTAGTGCTGCTGGGAAATCAGTGTACAACGTGCAATACGTACAACAATAACGTGTTTTGAAAAAGTACCAGTAATGTGACCAAGGTCCACCAACTCGCAAGGCCAAGATCAAATTAAGCCAAAACACCAACCCCCAAGACTAAGGCCAAGGCATTTAAATTTTATGCACTGAATATTGAATACGTCCGAATAAGCACATTACAAAACGTACAGCTCAGATGTAAAACATTATATTAAGACAAAAAAATTATTAGGGGCCTAACCTATTTAATCTCGTCTTAGTGAACATCAATCTAATTTTTACGTTATGGATTGCAAGTTCAACATTCCACATCAACTTATCAATTGCAGTTACAAATTAACGTTGCATGTTGCATCTAAGGAACATTAGATTCTCAAGCACAGAGTCTGACATTTTTCAATTTAACGGTGTGGGCGCATTATAATGCTGCCTTGTGATTAATGATGATGACGACGGCGACGCACAGCGTTACGTCCAACGCCTTGGCGTCGTCTGTGAAAACTACAGCAAAGGTAAAGGTAAAGGTTGTAAATTTGTATACCGCATCGTCGTGTACGACGTACACCTCTAATGCGCTTTTCGTCACTAACCAGAGCCGTCGATCGCACAGCCGCCGCGTGCAGCCTGCAAACAGTGAAACACAGGCTGGCGCACCGGCCGACCAGGCAGCCCAGTCAGCTGTACAAAGGTCCCCACCTCCCGTAACCCATATAATGGGTTATTACTCATTTAACCGACCCCAGAGGGATGACAGGCTGAGTTGGCCTTGTTGGTTGACTGATAGCGGACGCCGTACCCACAAAGTGGTCAAGCAGCCATCCATCAGTCTAGCGCAGGATAAGGAAAGTCAGCCGGCCAGGACCGACGTTCTAACCACTATGCTACGCCACCAACTACAGCAGACCACGGTGTGATGATACGGACGTTACTGAATCAAGTGTTATGGCCAGCTCTCAGTAACTTGTCGTACTGTCACGACAGCGTGTCGCCTTGTGATCTGTGGACCTCCTCAATGTCTCGACGTCTGTTTCCTCGGCCGCGTCAGGGCCGGGAATACGTTGGACAGAAGTTCGACGCTCACCAGCAGCTGCTCAGCAAAAATGACGACCTGCTGAAGGGCGAAGTTGTCTGTCGCTACTAACGTACAGTGACGTCGTGGGTTTAAACAAGTAGGCGAGACCCTAAAAGTTAGAACCAAACCGGAAGTGGATTCCATCGGCTCTCGGTTAATGCTGAGATGTATTGTAGCCAATCAGTTTGAAGATGCCGAACTCCGTACATAAACTCGGCACATCGTCACGCTGCGCGATTATAAGACTTGTTTAGTTGACGCGTCGATACTATCAATAGCCTGCTACCCATGCCTAGTTTTTACGCGCGACAGCACCTAACTATAGAGCGCGTATTAGCTACCGTAATTACGTGTATGTCTACAGTCTCTCCGTCTGTCTCTCTGTCACAACGTACCGGTACCGATTGGAGCCCAGGTGAGATAAAGACTTCGGGTTTTCACCACATGGTAGCTTAGAGTAGTAGATGAAAGGTGCCGATTTCCACAGACTTTCGTCTACTTAGAGTCATGCAGCGAGCGACGCCGTCGGCGATGAGTTCGAACTTTTAGAGTGCAGTATTTATAGGACGAAATTAATAGGACCGAAATTGTTAGGTTGGGGGCTACTATTTGGCGAGACTTCGCGAGATCTCGTTGATGTGTCACCGGTAGCGTAAACACTAGTGTTGTTGTTGTTTTTGGTCACATTTGGTATAGAAAATTTGCTGTTAAGGTGCATAGGCTATAGTTGATATGTTTTTATAGTGTATCATGTATCGTACACATTAACTTAACGCCATAGTTACATGTTTTAGAACTGTGGCGTTTGGTTGTTGCTGAAGAACGAGTAGTACTTATTGTGTGGGAGGGATGAATACACTTAATTATTCGGGCAGTGCTGGGCTTTGGTAAAGTGCGGACCTGCGGACTTGCGGACCGGCAAACGTGTAAACTGTGGACCAAAGCTTGCGGACCGCCAGTGCGGATTACTGGGTAAACTGGACTACTAAAATGCGGACCCGTAATGTCTGTAAGCTTACTATAGCGTTTATGTTTTAGGCTTTATCTAAGTGTTTACATAAGTAAACACTTAGACACGGCGCCCCATTTCCAGGCCTATCTGATTCAACCATTTTACACGTAGACAAAATATTATTCCACACATTTCACATAAGCCTATTGACACAAAAACACGTTTTGTCTGTTTAATATGTAATAAACAACGTGTTAAACAACAGTCAAGGCAATTAATGACAAAACTCAGCAGAACACCATTGTAAGTTAATAGTACTTTTATGCTGTCTGGTTTTAAAATTCTACTTTGCACAGTAATCGTAACGTAATCGTATTCTAGTTGTCAGCAGTATGATGCTACTGGTCAGCAATGGTGACAAGCGAATGACGTTAGAATAAACTTCAGCAGTCCAACACACATGGTGTGATACCAAACATGGCACTGGTTGCATTGCTTCCAGTTTACGTGCTTGGTTTTCCGGTCTTCCGAAACATGCACCGGCGGCTCAGTACGATGGCATTGACCACATTCTGTCTCACAGTGACTGTGAAGCAGGGACTGTCATTGGATCAGCAGGCTCCACATCGTCGGCTTGATCAGCATTGTCATTGATCCTCACCAACAGAGTGTTCGCTACTAGTGGATTTGCGTCTACTGCGGGCACCATGTCCACGTCATCAGCACGTGGCCGCTTGCGCTCGCTTAGCTTATCCGGCCATTTATGCTTGTCCTTTTCACAGCTGTGTAAGGTTCAGACGTTGCCATTTGTCCTCCATCTGTAGGCCAATCGCCAACCATGTCGCGATAACATGATAGCCTGATGCTTAGCGAAACACTGTCATTGTTTGTTATGCTATGTTTTTGGTTGTTTGTGGTTGCTGCAGATAAATATTTCTACTGTGGGCCCATTACACATGAACAGTTAAAAAATACAACATATGGTCAACGTCATTTTGTTTATTTTATTCATATTTATTTTACATTTCATTTATTTTGTTTATAACTGTAGCTATATACAGACGAATGCTATGTCTAACGTACTTATAATACAAATGTCAATAACAGGAAAGAAAGACTTATAGACTTCATAGCGAATAATATTGATGTCAACCAACGGGTAAACTGCGGACCTGGTCTGTAGGTTTGGTCCGCAGTTTACATGTTGGCTGGTCTGCAGGTCCGCATTATACCTGTGCCCGACAGTGCTGCCAAGGTTTCGAGACGACCATGTGGGATATTTATCTTTTCCTTCTTCTTCCTTGCTTTCCTTTTCTCTTTCCCCTTATCTTTTCTTTTCTGCCGTCTAGTGTTGTTACGGTTATTGAGATCGGCATCGTAACCGCGCTTTTTTAGCAATATCGAACCCTATCGAAACTACGGTTCTAGGCTGTCTATTGACGGTTTCGGTTTTTGGTAAACGGTGCAGCTCTAATGTCTGGAGCTGTGAACGTTAGGCCTAATAGTACGCAGCCGCAGTGACGAGTGGCCGCAGCGCGCAGTGACTCTTTTCGCCAGCTTCTCTCACGCTGCAGGTGTTGTCAGCTGTGATCACCGGCAGTGCTATACCCTGTGTGTCATCATAACAGTTGAGTGTGGCGCATGGCAGGGGTTGCGGTACGACATTCACTGGCATCAACCAACGTCGTGAACAATCAAGCGAGCGCATACATCAGATGTAAAAAGCGTCGTTAGATAAGCGCCAGTTCGATCCAAATCACGGAATCAAACTTCAGAATTAATGTACAATTAATGCTGAACCACTTCTTCACTAGCGCACCTAACATGTTTGAGGTTAATATAGCTTAACATAAATTATGATACGTATTTACTTACTTACTTATTTTGGGCTGAATTCATTTGGGTCGCTGTTTATCTGCGGCTGTCACAACAAATTTTAGTTGGCCCTTTCCTTGGTGTTGTACTTCTGGTTGTTGATGGCATTGATTATGAATTATATTTCTCATTTTTCACTAATCACATGCGTTTTAACTCCCATCTTTCAAAAATTTTTCTTTGTTTTCCAAGTGCAAAGGTAATAGTGTGCTGTTAGTATCTTTTGGCAGCGATTAAATTGGTTTTCAGCTGCAACGACTAGAATTCACGACACTGGCAGAAAGTCGAAACCGACCAAAACCGCGTTTTTTTCCTCAAACCGAACTGAAACCGACCAACTTTGGCCAGTGGGAAACCGTAACAACACTACTGCCATCTTTTTTCTATCTCTGTCCACAGTCCTTCTGTCCCTTCTCTTAGAAGAAGAACCCATTAAATCCAGCTAGAGGATCTGGGGAAGTGCTGTTGTGAGCTGTTTCAGCAAGGTTCGGGGTAGAGCCCCAGCTAAAATCGAATTTGATGCATTTTGCCATGAAATAACATCTGGTGGCAACAATTTTAAGTTCTTTTCCTGAGAATCATCTGACCATTAAATTTACTGTTAGTAAGTAACAGAATGCAATTTTTATTATAAATAAATGCAATTTCTGCTATTTACTAGTCACATGTTGATTTGTTAAAATTGTATTAGTCTACACAACAGAAATGCAGGAGATTTTAATGCTGCGGTGAGTGAGCAGGAGATAGGTCCAAAACATGGGAGTGTTCTGCAAGATGTGGGAAACTTGGTAGGTCTGCTTACGGTGCAATAACAGAACCTATGAGTGACTTTTTTGATGCAGTTGAAAATTATGAGACCTGTGAGGCAGCTATAGCAGAACTACCAGTTCTCACAGACAATTTCGGTGATGTAGTTTTTGAGTGGTTTGGTGGTCAGTGGTTAGGGAATTGGATTCGTGATTGAAAGGTTGGGACTCAACTCTTAGCTGGCCTGTTCGCTATCAAGTAAAAACTCTGGGCAAGCCCGTAGTCAGTCGGTGCAATGGCCCACTCAGCCAAGAAATAGTGTAATATGCGAAATCCTGGCTGATATTTCATTTAGTTGATTTCAGGGGTCTGTGTTGTATGATAATTTGCAAAAAATATTGTCTGTTGCAGATTGCAAGTACTTACTGCGTGATGGGGAACATTTTCGAGAAATTGTTTCGAGGGCTGTTTGGCAAAAAGGAGATGAGAATTTTGATGGTTGGATTGGATGCAGCCGGCAAAACTACGATTCTGTACAAATTAAAATTGGGAGAAATCGTTACAACCATTCCAACTATCGGTATGAAGTTTTTTTGCAATATTATTGTATTATTTCACTGGTGGTGATGCTTTGCAATATGGACTGAGTGGTTGTAACTTGTAAGTGCACTAAGTGGTTCCAGCCACCAATAAACATTATGTATGCAGTTCGAACACACATAGGCCTAGTAGCTTAGAATAGGGCGTTGACCTGATGTGCTTGCTCCTCTGCAGTCACCGTTGTGCATCATGAAGCTATCATTAAACCAGTAGATTTATTTCAGTTTGCCATCGACGTGAACTGTTATGAGATAATGTTGTCGTTGCATTTGAAGCATTTTTTATTTCAATGTGTTGCTTGCATTTGTACGTTCTCCATCGTTTCAACTAGGGTAGGCAGTCTGTGCTCCACGAACGACACATGCTGCAATGCGGACCCGCTAGCAATTCCCAAAAAGTTCCAAGCAAGTACTGTGTACACTGTACGGCTTTTATTTGTACATGCTAGCAGCCTGTGGTTGATAATTCTATGCAGGCTTCAACGTCGAGACCGTTGAATACAAGAATATCAGCTTTACCGTGTGGGACGTTGGTGGTCAGGACAAGATTCGGCCACTCTGGAGACATTACTTTCAGAATACACAGGGTATGATGATGTATTATGCCATGGCTGCACACACCGATTTCCTAGGTGTTGTTGCAGTTTTTTTGGATGAACCTCGTCTGAGGTTCTGATGGATGTCTTTTGGCTGGCAGGCAGAAAAACTCGTTCGAGGAAATTGCAAAGAATGAGCATGCACATTTCGTTTGATTTCCTCGGATGAGTTTTATAACCCTCGGAAGGCTCGGCGACGTCAGACAACACCTTGAACAAGGAAATAGCCACAGCATTAGAATGCTGGTAAGATAATAATATTGCATGGGTCTGATATATTCTGTGTTCTATGCAATGATCATGAGGCCAGGTGAATCATGTAATTTAGGTCTAGGCCATTGACTGATCATGACATAAATGCCTTTTTACCTCTGCTAAGGAGGTAATGTTTTTGCCGGTTTTTGTTTGTTTGTCTGTGAGTCAGCAAGATAACTCAAAAAGTTATGGACGGATTTTTCTGAAATTTTGAGGGTATGTGGGGCATGGCATAAACTACCAGTGTTTCCATTTTGGGCATGATCCGGCAGGAATCCTGGATTCTGGATCACTTTGAAATTTTCGTTACCATTGCGCTAAAAGGGGCATAAGGGAACCGCTGCAAAACCGAAGATGGTGATGCCACCTGGTGAATAGCTTTGCCTTGGCGTAATTACGTAACGTCTTACGTCATTTTGTAGCCATTACGGCATTTATTTTGGGTACCAGACTGTTTTAATTTACTAAACTATCCGTGTTAGTCGCCATGTTTTCGCTTAGCGAAATCACTTTACTTTGCACTTAGACCGAAGTTTAGGCTCAGCGAAAGTCTAGGTCAATAAGTGAAGTTGCCCAGTGTATTATGCCTTGTTACACTCACCAGAGATGTGCAGATACTGAAATTTTTGAGTCCACGTCAGTCCACAGATTTTAACCAAGGATTCGCTGTCAGTCTGCATTCACAACAAGAGAGAAATATTGGATCCGCGTCCACACCAAATAGGCCTGCCTCTAGTCATTAATATGTAAGGTAGTCCACTATGCGTCTAGGCCTACAGCAGATTACAATTTACCGGTACCAGTGCTACCGTGCTATGCACATCTCAACACACACCACTTTTATCTGTTTTTACATTTTATTAGGGAAAAAAATACTCTCGTTACAAAACAGGATACGTGTCAGTCCGTGTCCGCAAATTTCGTCATGGAACAATATCCGCATCCACAGAAAATCCTGCGGATCTGGATGCATGGGCTGACGCGTTCGCAGTCCACACATCTCTGACACTCACATAATACATTGTAGATCATGTTGAATTGCAATCTGTAAGTACATAACTGATGTGTGTGATTAGGGCTGATCTTTGTGGTGGACAGCAATGACCGGGAGAGGGTCGGTGAGGCTCGGGAAGAACTGATGAGGATGTTAGCTGAAGATGAACTCCGAGATGCCGTATTGCTTGTTTTTGCCAATAAGCAGGTATGTGATTGATGTTACATCGAAGACAGAATGACAAAACATTATATCTGCAGTTGACTTTGGCAGACTAGTCGTAAATATTAGCTACAAAGTTCTTCACAATGCAACTTAGATATTTATTATGTTACTTATTGAAATATAGGAAGCAAATCTGGGTGCTAGAAGAACATTAAAAACATTACCCAGGAAAAAGTGTTAAAAATGCATTGCGTAAGAAGTTGTTTTTAATTTTCTTGAAATGTCACTGTATTGCACAATGATATTAGCCATTTAACACTTGTGCATGTATGATTTACATAATGGTTGATATCATGAAGTTTATACTGTCTGCATTGATAATTGTATGCAGAATTCTTAGTTGCAGATAAACCTAGAGCATAATTTTGGTTGCATAAACTAAAGTTGTAACTAAAAGTGATTCTTGTGACTAAAATGCAGAGTACGACATTATGTCATATAATATTGGGTTTTGTGTGCTAATTAGTGCTAATTGTAGTAAGATAGCTCTGTGTAGGATGGTGGTCGACTTTTCACGTTAGTGCAGAGTAAAACTTTATGGTTACTTGTAGGGCTGCATACAGAGCAATGTAACTGAACTGAACAGACGTGGTTTAATTTTTGACAAACTGGCATCATGTGCGTCGTGGACACAAGCCATGGGCAATGGACGTGGCTCAAAATGGGTTCCAGCAGTCATGGTGGGACAGTCGACTGGATAGTAGGGATTGCTCGCCCATTGATCATTGGTTGATGCATACGTGCGCCTAGTCACCTGGTTGCCTACTGAAAGGTCTGAAATGCATTACTGCTAGCCCATTGGTCAGTTGGTCAAAAACTGCGCCATATCAATTTAGTTCAGTTACGTCACTCTTTATGCGCCTCAAGTGTGCAGAATTGCAGGTTTAAAGCAATTTTGTTGCTTGCATACAGGATTTGCCGAATGCCATGAACGCCGCTGAGATCACAGACAAGCTCGGCCTGCATTCGCTGCGCCAACGCAACTGGTACATCCAGGCGACGTGCGCCACCAGCGGCGATGGCCTTTACGAGGGCCTCGACTGGTTGTCCAATCAGCTGAAGAATCAGAAATAGATCGATCTGCTGCAAGAACTTTTCTTTCACCTCAGTGATTTTGGATGCCACGCCACTAGGACTTAACTCTAGTGTCATTCATTAATAACAAATGCTGTTGTCAATGTATTGAATGGTGTTTATATATTTTGGTGATCACATTCGGCTGTGTGTGTGTGTGTGTGTGTGAGTTTGTGCTTGTGTCGCCCTTGGCCTTCATACAAACTCGACCATTGTGATTGTTTTAGTATCTGTTCCGTGTGTCGGTCTAGATTATTTTGTCACTTTAAAGCCTGTTCATACTTTGCACAACTGGATTTGACTTACTTACAGCTCAACGAGTGAATATATCTGTTCTTAATTTGTCAGATCCTGTACTGTTGGAAGCTAGCATTATTCTGTTTAATACTTGGCAACATGTGAAGGCTGATTCACACGGTGTACTGTTGGTGGCTTACGTTAGTAGTGGCAATTTGTTTAATACAGAGTTGTGTAATATACTTGCAATTGAAATAAAATTAAATTTACCATTGATATGTTTGTGACAGTCCGAGATACAGGTTAACCAAGAACTTGGAAAAGTAGGCTGATTAATCAAAAAACATGATGCCTCCAGAACTGCCTAGTGGTTAGAGGTACTGTGTGCTTGAAAACAAAAGTTCTGTTTGTCATTATATGTATCAGGTTACTAAATGATGAAATAATTTTTCACAATCTGCAGATCTGTTATACCAGAGAAATGTGGCTAATATTATGGGAAAAATGTTTCTTCATTCATTTTTTAAACATAATCTATTTTAGGCACCAGTTGTAGGCACACGACCAGTGTGGTAATGTGGGTCTAATGCTTTATGTCTATAAGCAGTGGAAATTGGTCGTTTTGCATTATCAGCAATTGTACTTTTTGGTTGTCGGTTTTCTGCCTCTGCATTATACACGTCTTTTCATATTTATCTTTTTGCTTCTAAGAACCAAGTTGTAACAAATTCTGAGACAGTGACTATTTCATGAGATGGTGCATTATGTTTTCAGAAATGTAGGCCTAATTGCATTGTTCAAAAGTGCAGTATTTAAGATATCAAGACTTGATAAGGCTTATCAAACCCTCTATTTCTGCAAGTCTGCCTATTTGTATTTCATTCAATACATTCAGAGTTCTCAGACTTTTCTTAGGCGTTGCATTGCATCTTTATTTTCTCCAGTTTTATCGCTGCAGACACATACTGAAGTTTTATGTGGTAAAATGATACTTTTCAGCTAGAAAAAATGTGTGTGTATAGAGAAAATGCTCAAAATCTTATCAGTGATACAGGAGTGATAATTGACTGAGCTTGATAGATGTTAATACAATGTAGCAAATACTATGAGAAAAGGCAGCAACAGACGGTAAGAAAAGTATAAAGTTTACAAGCATCAGCTCACATACAATGCATGTAGTACGTCGTCACTAGGAAAGGCTTTAACGCCTTATGTAACTAATACTGTGAAAAACATTAGACTTGCAGTGGAATGCGGTATGGTCGAAAACGGTGTTTTTAGTGATTTTTTGTTTGTCCACCGTCTTTATTTCATTCGTTTATTTAGGCCTATTTTATAACAAACGATAGTCACAGGCGCGTGGTAGCGCAGCCCTGTGTTAATGGCAATCGGCTTAGTCAATAGACAATGGCAAAATTCGACCCCTCGGAGATCCGGGACCCCTCAGCCGATCAACACAAAATTTGAAACAGGTGATTACGTCCGCGAGACGACCCCCTGTGCAAAATTTCGTGCAAATACGTCCATTGGGGGCTTCTCGGCAAATGGGTGAAATATAACGAAAATTTTTCTAGTATATACCTTTTTTGTTGACCGACCTACATGTCAGACCGCCCGGCGGATTTTTACACGCGATGGCTCGGACAACGCGGCCTCACGCAAGGGTCAAACCTTTTCGGAAACCGAAATTCGAAGTTAATATCTAACCCTTGAAAAATCCCCCCAAATTCGAAAATTGGGCCCAAAAGCGGACAAATTTTTGGCCAAAAACGCTCCACCTATAAACGGCCCTTAATCGTCATCGTAGGCCCATAAAAGTTGTATAGTGAATAGGCAATATGGCCTCGGGAATTCCAAATATGTGGTCATTTTGGACCCCCTGTCTACAGGTCACGTGACACGGAGCATGCGCAGTGACTTTTGGCCTTTACATTACATTACAGATTTTTAACGTGGCCTAAGCAAAAAACTGCTAGGACCACAGATAAAAGCGTTAGTCACGACAAAAGCACAGAAGGGTAAGACTGTTTGAACAGAAATGTTTTCAGTTGACGGCGGAACTGTGATAGTGTATTGGACGCGACAATGTCCGGTTGTAAACTGTTCCATAGCCGAGCACCAGCGACAGCGAAGGCTCGGTCACCAACAGTTATGCACTGCGACTGGCGGACGTCGAGCTGGTGTGTCAGTGAGGACCGCAGACGTCGTCTTGACGGCATATCGGAGAAACGTCGCAGGTCTGCAGCCAAGTATGATGGAGCTGTGCCGTTCAGTGAGCGGTTGACGATCGTCGCCAGCTTGAACCGCTTTAACAGCTTTAACATGGGCAAATGCAACTTTGAGGCTTTATATTTCCGTAACGGTGCAAGATAGACGCATGGTTTCAATGGACCACCAATAGGAAACCACATATGCCGAGTCCAATGATTACGTGACCGATGACGTCACGTGACCCCAAAAGGTCAAACTCGAGACCCCAAAATCTTTGAAGCCCCGTATCTCCGTATCCGTGCAAGATAGACGCATGGTCATCATTGACCACCAGTAGGAAAGTGCCCACGCCGAGTCCGATGGTCACGTGATCGATGACGTCACGTGACCCCTAAAGATCAAAATCGTGACCCCAAAATATTTAAGGTTCAGTGTCTTCATGGCCGTGGAAAGCAGATGGTTTATGATTGACCATCAACATAAAAACTTTGTTATTGTAATAAAACAACAAATATAAATGTACAAAACATCAGTTTATACACTTGTTAACGGCGACATGCAATGACTGACATATCGAAAACAGCAAAAATCATAAAAAGTTAAACAATGTGACGGTGAGTGATATCACCTTTTTATGATTTTTGCTGTTTTCGATATGTCAGTCATTGCATGTCGCCGTTAACGAGTGTACAAACTGATGTTTTGTACATTTATCACTGTAGCCTAATTGACCGTCTTGAACACTGCCTTTGGCAGGGGCGTTGCTGAGTTCCGATTTCGTTTTTAATGGGATTTCCAACGTCGGCTTCTTGACTGTCGTTGCTCTTATTGGCCTGCACCGGCAGCAAGATATGGGGCCTACAAACAGTATGGCTTGTAAGGAACTGGCTGATATGACGGAGTGTTCCATCTGTACTGAAGTGTTCACCGACCCTCGAGTTTTGCCGTGTAACTACACGTTCTGTCTCAAGTGTCTGCTGAAGTACGGCAACGACAAACAACCGGGAGACCGCATGCCGTGTCCACTGTGCAGGAAAGAGTTCACCGTTCCAGACGACGGGTTATCGGGAACGCAGAAGAACTTCTTCATGGAGAAACTGCTTCATTACAGAAAGCTTTTAACCGGACAGGAAGCGCAGCAGATTCCATGTGATGTATGCAGCAGTGATGAGGCAAGTGCTAGTGAAACTGTCAAACCTGCTTCGACACATTGTGTCCAGTGTCGACAGAACTACTGCAAACAGTGCAGTCAGCACCACAGGAAGATCAGAAGTAGTTCAAACCACGCTCTGATGGATATTAGAACTGGCACGTATCCCGCAGAGGTGCTAAAAATGTCGATAAACATGTGTGAGCAACACAAGGGCAAAGAGATTAAAGTGTTCTGTCGGGATTGCAAGGTTGCCGTGTGCATGATGTGCGTCAGCACGTCACACAAAAATCACGACTGCTTAGGCATTGAGCAGGTGTCAGAGGATCTTCGCAAACTGGTCCTGGACGACAAACACAAGGCCTCGGAACTTTAGAAGACAACACATGACATTCTTCCTCGTCTCGAGAAAGAGAAGAATGACGTCATCAAGCACTTTGCCGGTATTGAGAATGAAATTAACACAGCAGCAGACAATTTGATTGCTGCTATTCAGCGTGACCGAGAGAAACTGCTGTCAGAAGTTAAGTCGATCAAACTAAAGCAACTCAAACAAGTGGAGATGGTAAAACAAGAAGTGAAACAACAGGCGACGGCGTTGGAAAGTTTCCGGAGATACAGTGAGACGTTGTTGAGCAGTGGAACAGATTGTGACGTGACGAAATCAGCCAACAGTTTACACAAGCGAGCTGACGAACTGATGAAGTTTGATGTCATCGGTCACGTGGACAGCTCTCTACCTTTAGAGAACGTTACTTTTACATCATCCGTGCTGCTGAACACAAAAGGCAGAAATCTCGTTGGAACCGTCACTGTAAAAGGTCAGTCAAAGCACAGTCTCTGTAGAAATAAAAAAAATAATATTACAATCATATTCACATTTGTGAATGCCTGCAGACTTTTTTCTAGGGGTGGCCATAGCTTTTCATACCTTTTCGTCTTACAGGCACATTCCCCACCAAGTCACTTAGCTACATGTAACTATGATTTTTAACTTACATTTCCTTCTCCTTTACCACTGGCAAAGCTACTGTAGGAATTTTTGATTTTGTTCAAATCATTTTACCGAGCATAGTAAGAGGCATTTTTTTGACTTTTTAAATGTTACTCCCTGATATTTCAATCAAGGATTTCTGCGTTGGCCGTTCGTTTTTGCTTCTTCTTTTGTTCTTATTTGTAATATTATGAGTTATAGTTCTCACTGCATAAATATTACGGGAGCTGACTGCGCAGCTTGTAATAAAAAATTCGCCATTTGGACCCAAAAACATTATGTAACTTTTGTAGTCAGTGGAGACACTTAAAATGTACTGTATTCTGTACGACTGATGTTGACCCTATTTGTCCAAATTGCATTGAAAGCCGTTTTCCTTTTTCCCGAATTGAAGATGATAACATGTACATTGCAACTATACTGGGCCATAAAAAATAAACTGAAGCAGAATGTGTTGTTTCAAACAAAATTCCAAAGAAAGCGGTAATAAAATATTCCTGCTACGTTCAAATCGTAAAATTCAGATCATCACCAGTGAGGCAGTGACTGACCAGCATGTTCATCGATAATCCAAAAATGCTGTCGATGTTTCGGCAGTTACAACACTTACCAGTATCTGTATTTGGTAAAAATTCAGCATGGCTCCCAGCACTAGCACGCAATTAAACCGGAAGTGATTCGTGAGTCGTGACGTAAATTCATTACGCGATAAAAATCGTAAAATATATTGTAATATGGAGACTGGAGTCTG
>Ga0209367_1005662_pt1 | contig 17309 bp, 13 predicted proteins | sample WorMetLIZISLAND2_FD_187412 | JGI IMG/M metagenome (GOLD analysis project Ga0209367, IMG submission 187412) | Marine gutless worms symbiont microbial communities from Max Planck institute for Marine Microbiology, Germany - Olavius geniculatus... ... | reverse complement strand
TGAAATATGCAAACCACATCGCCTGAAAGCAAATTTCCTAACAAATACAGTGATGTAATTTTCATTCAAATCGATCAACATTTGAAAAAGTTATTGCAAAAATACAAAGGGGTCCCGATTTTATGAACCACTGTGTAAATAACATAACGTTTTTAGAAAGAGAAATTTCATGTTACAGGTTTTAATACTGTGGCGGGAAATGCCTTAATTATTTGTGCAGTGAATAATATGCTGGTTGTTGATTAAAAAGAAGTTCTGCTAACGCCGACAACGCCGAGAAAACAGCGTGTCAGCTAAACATTTCGTGTCTCCCAGCTAACCATCAACTTTCTTCTTCATATTCTTTGCGACAAACAAATTTCAGGGACGTCTTATATACCCCAGAAACTGCAGTCTTTGTGCTACAGTTCTCTTGTTTTTGATGCAGGCCCCACACATATCTGCTTAATTTGAATAATTTCACACATTTAACTACAAAAATTACAACAACATGCCGCTTAAGTGAATACTTGTAAGAAATACAAATCTGTAAGTTTAAATTCCAAAAAGGTTCGTTTTCCAAAGTATACGTAAATACGACGAATAAATACACACTGCAGCAAATACAGCGACTTGCCATTGACGGCATTGCTGCTGCTGATTCCAGTCGCCGATGGGTGAGGCTGTCAATGGCGGCGAATTTCGACGCCGTAATGCCAGTTATATGTTCGATGTCATGTTTCTACGACCGTCCTCTCATTTCCGGTCACGTGATCGTCCGCCATTTTGGCTGCAACTTCGATTGCAATCAGGTGTGAGCTGCGTCACAATTTGCGCTCTCTCATAATGCCGCGCCACGACGTTCAATATATTAACCCTTCGCAAAATTGTTTCTCAGGGGCAAACAGTCAGATGTCACAATGCGACGCATTTGCTGTGGTCTGTCAGTGGTAGAACAAGTATGTCTGAGCTAGCGTCTGAAGTTAGGCTGACGTCACACGACTCAAGTTCTTCACACAAGTTTCTGGTATCAGAAACTGCCACGAGAGACGTTGCTTGTCTGTCGTGCATTCGAATACCAGAAACTTGAACGAAAAGCTTGGGTCGTATGTCATATGCTTTATTGCAGCTTAATAGTTAGTTGCCGCAGTTGAGTTGGCTGCAGGCTGTTCCACAGAAGTGATCGGTCCTGCGGCAGAAAAACTTGTTTTGGGGTAAAGTCTGTTGTGCGTGCGTGGAACGATGCATGCCAATCAATGTCTACGCATTACTTATTTATTGCGTAGTTATTATCTACTTACTTTAGCGAATTAAGCGATGATGATAGCGGTAGTGAATGAGCGAAGACGGGAGGTGGATTATATCTACGAACCCGTGTGTTGTGAAGGAGGTGACGATGATGATGATGATGATTATAATAATAGTAATCTGGTTGTTAGACCGTGGCTCCAGAGGCGCTGTATACGTAGCAAGACAGGTGCTCACGATTCCGCGCAGCATTTTTATGCAGCACAATATAAACTGTTATATGCGATTTAGTAAGTAGTATAGCCTATTAGGGGTTAAAACGTGCTGCGCGTTATTGTGCTGCGCAGCATCGTGAGATAACCGAATTTGGCACCTCTTTAAAACGTATTATTATTTCATTGATTCTCCAAGTGGCGGCGCCAATGCTGTCGCGCGGCACGTGAACATTGCTCAAATTACTTGTTACGGACCACCCAGGATGTTGTAGGTTTTGATGGATTATCATCATAATAGGCCACTGCTACACAGATGCATCTCCAGTGCCCACTGTCTGAGTGTGACAGCGGCAGGCGATCATGTGGGTGCATATTATCACATCGGGATTCCTCCGGGAGCTGGCTTACATGTACCGAAAAGAATTAGTCCAACATTTACCAGTGGTCATTAGAGGGCGTGCAGTGTTATGTAAAGGATTAGTGGCGTCACTTGTCACTGGGACGAACGCTGCAGCCAGGACGTCGTTGCCAGTGGTAATTGGGAGACTCCCCAGATGGACGTAAAGCAACCGTCGCGGCCGGCGTGTACGTTGATCGAGGCCGACGCCGCCGCCGGCGCTGACTGTATCCGTCGGTCGGTCGGTCGGTCCGTCGTTCTGTGGACGGTCTGCCAGATCGTCCGTCCGTGCGGTCACTCGGCCGACCGTCCGTACATAAATCTGACGCCGACGTCGTGAGATGACGCTGGAGCGACTGAGTCTGTGACGACTACACGACACGACGACGACGACGACCGACGCACGTCGACGAATTTCATTAATAGCGCGGCGTCCGTTGACTGTAGGAAGAACGTGAGATGCTCCGATGGCGGCGTGAGATCGATAGTTATTTGCGAGGATCGCGGGAGGCAAAGTCTTGGCGGGCGCTAGATCTGTATGGACCACGCTCTCCATTCATTCATTCACTGCGTCGCTCCAGTGCTCCCAAACGTGTGGCTCGGTCGCAGCTCATCTGTCGCGTCGTCGTCGACATTAGCCACCGATGACACGGCATAATGCGATTGCGGCCGACGACAGAAGGTATAAGTCACGCGATTTAATATGAACGGCGCCGGTTGCGAAGCTGCAAAAACGCCGGGGTTGGCTATTTATTACCTACGTCCTGACAACAATTTTTTATCCGGTTTCTTAGACGCAACGCGTGGTCGAAAAGAATGGATTCCGTGATATGACTGGTCAGCTTTCAAACGTCAACATAAAAGAAGACTTTATTTGCATTAACTGCATAAAACTGAAACAAATCGTTGACCATTTAGCAGCTTAGTTTGAATTTTACATCGACATTGCCATTTTTTGAATACGATAATCGAATGGCTCAAAAGCCGATTTCTTTCAGATTTCTTTTTCAGTTGGCGTCTGGCCAGTCTTGAAACTAAACTATAACTTGCTGTAATTGTTGCTGTGTTTATATTTGCTTCGGATCATCAGCACTGTGGATGTGGATGATTTCTGGAAATGCTGCCGCAGTATCTGGTGGGAGAGATCTAGAGTGATTGGACTACAGGATGATGAATGATAAGATGATGGATAGTGGTTTGATGACGGGTTTAGCCGTCGTGTCATATGATCATATCGACCGACAGAGACGAGCAAAACGGTGACAAAGCAAACTACGCGCATACGAACAGCGCGCTTTCTTACTTGTTTGTACGCGAAAACATTCTCTGACAGTTCGGCGTTTGGCTTCCATACGTCATTAAACTTAGTTAAAAACTAAAACGAAAAACTGCACAACACTGTTTAGTTCTGTAGTCCTTGTTTGTTTTTAGGACAGTATGATACAGTTAATGTGAATATTAATTTATGCCAGATCGACGATATTTGAAATTTCTCTAACATCACAAAACGACGAGTAGGCCTATACGGCGCAATTGTCGCTGTAACTAATCGCCGCAACGATTGCAGAGATCGTTGCAGCGATGGTTGCAGTGGTGATCGCAAAAACGGAATGACAGCGACAGAAACTGAAAAAAACGCGAACCAGATAACCGCTACCAACAAGCATAGGCGCGGATGTCTAAAACTTAAGCTTACAATCGAGACGAGCTTCCGTACCGCTACGCAAATCAATTTTATCCCAACCCTTTAATTTTTCTTCACCGTGCCCGTCCGTTTTCTCCCTATATTCCCTTCCAACTAGAGGATCTGGGATGAGTTCCTCTACCGAGTACAGGAGGAACCCGCTCGTCAAATAGTTTCCGGTGGTCATTGATCTATTACCGGCATTTTAGTTTTTACTTGAAGATGTATTTTATAGTAATGTGGTGTATGGACGAACAATCAGTGGGGCAGGGCCCCGTGAATTGTTAACGGCAGGTGGTGGAAACTAGGCGATTGCCCGCTACCCATCGCTGCATGAAGTCGATGCCTATGTCTTGACAGGAAGTAGTACTAGACCTTATATAGCGCCACCTTGCGGTCGATCAGTACGTTCCGTTGTTGGACCGACTCAGCTGCAGCGACAACGAACGACGAATGACTGCCGGAGCGATATTGTCCATCTGCCGCGCGTGTGCATCGACGTGCGGTGACAATTTGTACTGCGGCCCGGCTGGACACGCCGACTGCACGGACGGACGAACGGTCAAGCAACTGACTAGACTGGTCAGTGGTCATCTCACGGACCGACTTGCCAGACTGACTGACCGTAAATCTCCGGGGACCAAGCCAGCATCACAACAACAGAGGCTTGGCTGTGTGAGCGTGTGCGTGTGTGTGTGTCGTGTGTGTCACACGACGGAATCAGTCACGTGACCGAGATAACAACACCAATATACCGCACGCAGCCTGTCCGCCTGCCCCCCCCACACACAATACGTACGCTGGTGTCGTAATTCGTCCACTTCTCTCAGCCGTCACACAACATGAACGGCGTAGGACTGACAACGGCATTGTGACAGACAGACATACAGACAGATATACACTATACATACTTTACGCTCAAACTTACACTGCCTACCTCTAGCACTATAATGTCTGCAGTGGTGTAACGGGTTGACGGGTGCACTCAACTGCGACCAAACGAGCGACAGTGAAGGCGACACGCTCGACCGTCGGTGGTCGTGGAATACACGGCTTAAACCATGTTTTGCGATGGGATAAGCGAGTGCTAAACATAGACTGCATTCGTTCGTCGACGGATTTTTTTATGTTTCGAAACTTTTCGTAAATAATTTCAACAGCCAATAAATTTCGCCAAGTGTCATATTTTCACGTCTGTCCTACGTCTCTGTAGCCTATTCGCGTTGTTCTGCGTTCATTATTACGTTACACGAGTAACGAGGCGCATTTTCTCTCCGCTGTCACCAGTTGCATCAAGAGTTCAGGCGCGATTGCTCGCGGGTGGTATGAAATGAGAGAAATATGATGACGGCCGGTCGGTCCATCTTGCTGCAATTGCTGTCTCGTTGGTGGTCGACCGGCGCTGCCCGTGACGTCACGTGACGTACGTAGGTCTACATATGGATGGTGGCCATCCCGAGCGGTTCTTCGCTGAAACCCGGCGTTAAGCATCGTCCAGGGCCGAGATGCGGCAGCAGCAGCATCAGCAGCAGCAGCGAGTGTCACGATGACGACATAAACCCCTCTTCAACAGACAGACAGACACTCGGCGGTCTTCTTTGTCACCGACACTCAGCCGCACGCACGCGACCGACACAATCAACTGTGATTAGACCTCGTGACTTGTGACTAGGCTTAACGCTCAAACTCCACTTCTTCGATTTGTTGTCGATGTGTTCCATAATATGCCGTGCAACAAGATGCGCAACACTTCCATGACGAATCGGAGGCCTACATCGAATCCACCGCAAGTTGTACAACACAAAATCCACAAAAATCGAAAGCCTGCAACCGATCTATATCTTGGCATGTCAGGATGTTGTACAATATGTTGCATGTACGACTTGCTGTCCAACAAATTCCAGAACTACTGGAGCCTGGGCCTTTGCTGCTGTGTTAGGTTGGCATCTATTACTGTGATTTTAGCTACAATGTCTTTTAACCGACAGTAAAGAAATATTGCAGCGATTGGCCGAACACTTTAACAACCTGCTGAATCAGTTATGCCATGTGGACGAAAATGCTATTGATGAGTTCCCAAAATGGCAGCTACAGGAGGAGCTATCAATTTTACCATCGCTGGATGAGGCCAAAAAGCACTGAAGCACATGGTAAATGGTAAAGCTCCCGGACCAGATGGAATTCCAGCTGAAACATACAAGTATGGTGGCCAGCGCTTCGTGAGGGGACTGGTTCGTCTCTTTTCCAGTAGTCTGTTCACAAGAGTTTAAAGATGTCAATATCGTCCACATGTACAAGGGGAAGAGTAACCGTGCACACTCCACCGCGGCATATCTCTTCTCGCAACAGCCGGAAAAGTTTTGTCCAAAATCATTGCAAACAGGCTATCAAATAGCATTCATAAAAATTTTCTTTCGGAAACTCAGTGTGGCTTCAGGCCTCGTCGTAGCACTGTGGACATGATTTTTACGGCTAGACAGCTGCAGGAAAAATGTCGCGAGCAGCAGAAAAAAACCTTTACCTGGTATTCATTGGCCTGATGAAAGCATTTTGACACCGTCAGCCGCGATAGCCTGTGGGCACTTCTAATAAAACTTTCTTGTCCGGACAAGTTCGTGAACGTCATCAAATCTTTCCATGATGGCATGACTGCTAGAGTGGTTGATGTCAATGATGTGGCCGGGCTCACTGAACCGTTCACAGTTCGCAACGGTCCTAAGCAGGGCTGGGTCCTGGTTCCACTCCTTTTCAACATATTCTATGCAGCCATGCTTCTGGATGCCTTTCATAACAACGACCTTGGCATTAATGTGCACTACCGAACTTACGGGGGAATCTTTAATCTTCGCCGGCTCAATGCCAAATCCAAAATCACCGATTTGCTAGCATGGGATCTTCTATATGCAGATGATTCTGCTCTGGTCACACACTCACTTGAAGATGCACAAATGATTACCGACTGCTTCGCTCGTGCTGCTAAACGCTTCGGTGTGACAATCAGCATCAAAAAGACTGAAGTTTTGAAGGAGAAACATTTTGGCACATTACTCGAGACCGGTAATATAAATGTTGGAGATGCCTCCTTTTACAGTTCGTTGACAGGTTCTGTTATTTTGGTAGCATAATCTCATCTGATGGATCGCTGGACGAAGAGATCACACACGGCAATGCAAAAGCGAGTTCAGCTTTTGGTTAGCTAAGGAGTCGACTTTGAAATAAAGCCGGGGTGCGTCTTGAAACCAAAATCGATGTCCATCGTGCTGTTGTACTTAGCATCTTTCTGTACAGTTGTGAAACATGGACCATTTAATGGCATTTACAGACGTCAAATACGCAGCCTGGACAAGTTCTATGTCAGATGTTTGAGGCAAATAACTGGCATAAAATGGCAAAACAAATTACCAAACACGGAAATCTTAGAGCACTGCAAGATGACCGGAATTGAAGCCATGCTTGCACAGGCACAGCTTCGCTAGCTGCCTTACATTATTAATCCGTTATAGACATAGGCTAGTGCTAATGCGACCATGATACAAGAGTATGAAAGGCTGAAAGCTTAGGCTTAGATTCACTGCGTTTTACATCGTCTTAGCAAGAAAGAATTTCTCGCACACTCCTGACTATGCCGCCATATCGTAAACATAACCTTACGCATACGTAGGTCTACAGGCCTAGCTGTAATTTGTATCGAGTTTAATGTGCACGCCTATCGTGTTCTACGCCTAGCTGATAAATTAGCAGTTGGCTAACAAACACCGAGAATAAAAAGCAGTAAATCAGCTGGCTTGAGTGTGAGTCTGGTAGTCGGCGTCGCATCTGTTACGTTTAATATGCGAAACGGCGGTCGACAACCGACGACTGTCGCAGTGTTTGTACGGTGTAGCCACGTGTCTGCCATTGTAACTATGTCAGACTCCGCAGCAGCCTGTGCTTCCGTTCTAGTTAATTAATCTCATGACTGCTAAGAGGTGCAGATGAAACTTCTTTTGCGGCAGGCAAGAGCCCCAGGTGAGAGCTGAGATCGGCTGAGACCTAACAGTATTTTTTTCGAATAAATGCACTTTGTGACATTTTGTAGCAAAATTAATTCTCGAGCGATAGTGCCGATATATGCGTAAATTTACATTTGGTTGTTAAGCCAGTAGTCAACATGGACTCCAGTTTATGCGGGTGTACTTTTTATGCCGATATTATATATCGCGGGATTCTTTAGAAAGATACGTCAAACTAGTGCACTATAGCCCAGTTTATGTATGAATTCGTGTAGACTCGCATGCGTCCGTTTATCCTTTACCAGGTTTCCTTAAATCCCACTAGTAACGTATAATTAGATTAAACTCAACTAAACTGGGCGGCATCGCTGAAAGCATATTGCGACAGATGTTACAGTAGCGTGGTCTGTCCGACGTCCATCTTCTGTATGTTTGTCAGCAGTCGTCACACACATGAGCGGCGATATACACACTACGTGACACCTTGGTTTCAGTGTCGTAATATTGTTAATCAAAAAGCGTTTTATTTAAGTAACGGCAGAGATTAACGCTCGTTATTCTGCGTATTTTATACTTCGATAATCTAGCCTTCTAATTACTATGCCGCAACAAACTTTGCATTCTTATTCCTGCCAATAACTCTGCTGTACCATAAATCCAGTTAATGGGATGGTGTTCATTGTATAGTACGCTGGTGCCCAAAGCGAACGCGTGGTTGTTGGAAGCTTCAAGCGGCCTGCAGCTCATCAAGTGTGAGACAATCGAGAGGAAAGTGACGTCATACGGTGACGTCACCGCCGACAATGTGCTCTTTGTGCCCAAAGATGGACAGGCGATCTACGTCAAAGGCCTTAGGTGAACTGTACACGCCTAACTTCTTCAAAGGCAGCATACGAGCAGCATACTGAGAATTCATGTATTGGAGTGAAATTTTTCTCACAGTCTATATGTCAGTAAAAAGTACATTTTCTACTAACACATATGGGTTTGTTGCGTGCTAATTTATGACTAGACCGTCAAATAAAAATGATTTGCAGCGTCGGTGCAAGTAGCATTGAATCATGCACAGCGGACGACACTAAAATAAAATTTCAGATATCGAAACCGACAATAGTTACTAAGGCTTTGGTCGTTAATGTGTGCAAGATGATCTTATTGTATGAAGCCAGGGTCGCCAACAGTTTGTTGGGCAATCATAGACTTGTGATCTGGACTGCAGTACTGGATTGACGGTAGGGAGCGTGCATGGAGCTCGCTCTAGGGCCTCCCGCACATTAAGGACCTTTTCATACAAGGTAAAAAATGTTGCTAATTCTTTCATTAACACAACGGATGTCAGAAACTGTTAACTTTTCGAAAAAAAATTACTGGTAACGTTAGATCTTGACGTGACGTCATTATTAGCTTAAGCGCTCTTATTTATGGCCAGCGCAAATTTAGGCTATCGTATTCGTAGTTGCAAATATGAAATTCATAAACGTATTTGTTAAGGCTTTCAGAGAATCAGATGTCTCAGGGCACCACTTCACTAAATTCGGCTGCAGACCGGAGAATTGTCGTGCAACAGCTAGTCTAATTCTGCGCTGGTAGCCTTAACACTCCAAATCGTTTCTGTTTAACTGGTTGTGACGTCATAAATTTTAGTGACGTCACATCCGCAACAAACCCGTACGTGTTCGTAGAAAATTTACTTTTTACTGATATATAAATTGTGTAAAAATTACATTGATACCTTGATTCACAGTACTTATTAATCAACCCTCGTATGATCTACTGATTGACATGCACTTTCGAGTCAACATTGAGCGTACTTTAGACTTTAGGTTTAACATTCGCTGTACAATTTAACTCACATTTAACCCAGTTCTTGTGCAAAAGAATATTATCTACACTTTCGGTCATTGAGCATTAATGTTAAAATTATGTAAATAATATGTAAAGTAAATTTTAATTTAAAGTAAATGTTAATTCAAAAATGTTACTGTTAATTGGTTTGTTTTGTCGCCTGTTTTTTTCAGTGAAATAAATTTTGCCTCGTTGTTCGTTGTTGTGCGGTAGACTGTGGTACGTGACGGCGAGTGCTCGGAAGGCCGCGGCGGCGGCAGCGGATACAGCAGCAGAACACCAGAACAACAGCAGTGTTCCTGTGGAGATCGGCTACATGAACGTCATACCCAAGTGTCTCGACAGCTCCGGCAAGTACCCGGTCTACGAGAATCTACCGGAGACGTACGCCGCCATCAACTCCTACCTCGCCGAGAACCCGCTTGAAGGTTTCACGCTGCAGCTTTCTGCGTCTGTTTCTACAGGTGTAGTGGAAAATTTGTCGCACCGGAAAATTATTCCCACACGCAGCAGTACGGGTTAGGGTTAAAATTAAGGATAGGGTTGAATTTAGGGTTAGGGTTAGGGTTACGGTTAGCGTTAGTTACATTATGACAATATGGAGGTAGAAAGAATTTTCCAGGTGCGACAAATTTCCCACGACACCGGTACATGTCTTTATATCGTGCGCCCGTTTGTCCGTTCGAGATTGTGTTTTTTTGTGATATCTGTGGTATATGCAATGACGAATTTTCACCCAAACTTTTGTTAATATTTCAAGCAATGTACTTGAGAAAAAGTAGACTTTGCTAAGTTTTGCGACAAAAAAATCAAAGGTCACAAGAGTAAAGACATAACGCACATGGAGCTCGAGGTTTCAATTCCGAGTTTCTTTTTGTGGATGCCAACAGCGATGGATACCCAGTGCCCATCATTTCGTCGTTACTTTACTCTTAAAGCATTCTTCTACCAAAAGCCACCGCTACCGTCTAGCGGCTTTAACGCAAATTGTGAAAACGTTTCCTAAACTTGTTTGCGCAATGCGCACTATTTTCTTCGCTGTATTATTTCTGTTTACACGACTAATCCACAACGACTTAAACTCGATCTGACTTAAGATAAGTGAGTCGATTAGCAGACGATCTGGGCCGAAGCGGCGCCGAGAAGCTTAAGATAAAACGGATAGAATGAAGTAACAGACTTCCAAGAAAAGCAGTACTTAATACGATTTAGCTTTAAGTGCACGAGACATACTTCTAAATTCAACGTTCGGCGGCAGTGTTTCGAATAGTCTTGGAAAATCAGCCTGCAGTAATTTGGACGAATATCGGAAGCACGGCGTCGAGGCTTGCTGAATGTGCGCGAATTGTAGAGCTGCGGAGGTCACTTTACGACCTATTCGACCCACAGGGACACCTTGTCAGAATTACTGGGGCCGAGACATGTCAGAATTTGCTGTGAGATCTGCCCACGTTTCAACACAGTGCAGTTCACCCAACTCAGTTTTTGCCAACTATGTCCCTTGTTCCCATAAAACCCAAATTATGGTTCAGTAGACTAAGGTAAGCTCAAAGAACTGACTAAGTCGATAGAACAAATAAACCACCATGAGCTGTAATCAACGTGCATGTAATTTTGGCTTTGCAAAGAAGATAGACCAAATATAATATCTTATGGTCATTTGTCCACCCACACATTATATTGTGTACCGGTATTTTTCTATTTTGTTAACTTACAACTGCTGAGCATCAACTTAATCAGGATAAGTTTACGCTGATATAGAGGACTGCCACGGTAAGCTTGTTAATTGCATATTTTCGTATTGAAACGACATGACGAAAAACCCTTAGGTTGGTTGGCTTTCGAGGACAAGACAGTTCGTGGATAAACCAAGTCAATGATTTTGTCGCTTCTGACAACGCTGAGAAAGAATGGCTTGAACAGTGCGACAGTCTCGGATAATTATGACACCATGGACTATTCGAGAACGTATAGGCCTAGGCAATGCGTCGCAGCAAGATACGGTGTTTTGTGTATGACTTGTGTCGTCCGTTAAGTTCAAACTCCGCTTGCTTTGATTTGTTGTGGGTTTGGTACACGACAAACTGCACAACAAATAATAGAAAATTTACAAAAAATCCACAAGAACTGTACACGGCAAGTCCACTTAAAGCGAAAGCCTGCAACAAAGTCAGCGCATCTTGTCGTACGACTTGTTGTCTACCAAGTCTACAAGAAATTCAACTAGTGGAGTTGGCACCTAGCATGCAGGGCTTTTGACCACTCCGGCGGGTTTCTGTTTGGCGTGCAGAAACTCCTATTTACGGTTTACGGCGAAAGTTTTATAGCGTTGTTACTATCAGATTCTAGGTCGCGTCTTGCACGACTTGGAACCAAATGTCGAAACCAATCTGATGTTTTGTTATGATACGAAGACGAAACCCATAACTTACAGTAGCGGCTTGGTGTGATGTCTAAATTTTTTTAGCTACAGACCTAAATCAGGACGTTCTAGGATTGTAGCTGTGTCGCTATAGGCGGATTTAGAGGGCCAAAAATGCTATGCCCCCAAGGTGCCAAAGTCGCCCTTTTTTGTCTTGCATCTGCAATGCATTATAAAAATGTGTGTAGTAAAACTAATGAAATTTATACTCGGTATATGCATTTTAGGGGATTTTCATGCCCCAAAAAGCGTTTGCTTTTGGGGCTGCGCCTTGGCGACTGGCCCCTACCCAAGAAGTTTACCTTCGTTCTCGGCTTTCGGCCTAAATTTTTGGCCCTTGAGGGCTAGTTCGCCTCTTGTGACTCCAATTTCTGGCTAACCTACGTAAGAGTAAGCAAGAATAAACAACAAAAAAACGCCAGAGGCGTCTACACCATGCAAATGCTCCAAGAAAAAAATAGAGGGGAGGGGGATACCCTTTCCCCATTACCCACCCTGTCGACGCCTGCGGCGCCTCACCTTGAGTTAAGGGAAAACTTGCTCCAAGGACTTAGAAGGATAAACACTCTTGAGTAACGCTCTTTATCGCATGCAAGTCAATCTCCGTGGCAGTCCTTGTATTCCAGGTGTATTTCTATACTGTTTTGGTCATATAAAAAAACGAAATTTAGCACCAAGAGTCCACGAAAATACGCCATTTTAATCCCAAAATATCAAAAAATTTTCTGGGGAGGGGCACTGCCTTCTCCCAGACCCCTCTCCTCGGGGATACTCCTTCCCCACACCCCACCCCCAGACTTCAAAGACAGTAACACTAATGTCACACTCTCGCATTGTTGCTAGTTTGACCACTTGATCTACTATAAACAACACATAAAGTTTATTCACAACAATGAATAAGGGGATTAATTATAAATAACAGCTAATTAATTAGTATTATTTAGTTTTGACGGTGTGTACGTAGATAATTTGAGTAACTTGTGGTATTGTGTGTAAAAACTTACAGCGTAAATTAGCAAAATATGAAATGGTAGAAAGCGAAAATTCGCGACAGCAACGTTCAGCTTTTGTCGTAAAAATGACTTAAGTCGCCACCGAGCCGAATAAAATGAACAGTATCGCTCTATCAAAAAGCAAAGCTTAACTCTTGAATTCGATTCGATTTGCATCCAAGTACACGTTTGTCTGTCGAGAGCTCTTTTCCGCCTTCTTCAAAGTGAGTTTTATCTCCTTTACCTTGGTGGTCTCATCTGCAGCAAGACCTGTTAATTGTTGTTCTTCTCCAGTTTGTTTTGATTTACTTAGTTCTAGTAAACATTTTTATAGAGCCGTCACAATAGACCGTATTACGAGCATTACTTGTCCATGCGTCCGTTTGTCTCTCCCGTGTGCGCTGTTTTAACTAGAAAACTATAGGGCGTAAACGAACCAAATTTGGCGTAAACGTTCTCAGTGACAACTTCAGCTCAAAAGGTCAAAGGCCCGTGGGTGAGGTTAGGGTGACACAGCTTTGGACGGACGGTTGCGTAATATGTTGGCACGGGGCCGAGATGTTTTCCCTCAGTTTTGTGCCAGTCCGCTTTTTACAGCTAGACTTGCTTTATGATCACGACTATCATAAACACTGGTGTGCATGACGTCGTGTGCTTCTTGTGCTGAGAAAACTAATCAGGCGCGAAATGATCAGATCGGATCCGATGACGTAGTCGTCGTCGTGAAGTTGTGATGGATCGCCTGGCAGAACTCGTCGACGTGACGTCGTCTATACACAGACACTCAGTACGCTACCGTCCAGTCAGTTACTAATTATCGTCGGACGAATAGTCAGTGGTCCATCGCTCGTCATGGCGTATAAAGCGCATCAGTTTAGACGTGCTAGTGAGTTCCCGCGCGACTCAAGCAAGTCCCACGCAACACTTTCACGCGACTACTGGAGACATTGCAGCGACTTGAAGCCGACAGGGAATCATTCCACTCTTTCTTTATCTGTGACGCAAAAATCTTTCGTCGCTCTACGTGCGCTATCGGCAAGGCATGGTTCGGCTACGTAAGCAACAGCTTAATCTGCCCATGTATTTTTTTATCTGTTAAAGTTTGATTATATTTTTTTCTTTTGTATTATAGTTGTTTTAGCATAACTGTGTAATTGACGAAACTTAACTATGGATTCGGACAGTTAAATGTTTTTTGTTAACAGTGTCAAATGTATAATGGCTTGGCTGTCGTTTCTGAAGCTGAACGTTTACATTATGGCTTGCTCATCATTGCAGTTGACATTTTTTCATTTTGCCTTATCACGTGCAGTAGGCCCTATTGTTTCGTAGATTGAACATCCCGGGCCCAGGGGTTAAAATACATCTGATTTGAATTTAGTAGCCAGTGTAATACACAGCTCCAGTACGACTGAAGAAAAAATAAAAATATATTGATTAAAATGTTAAACTACGTAGGTCTACTATAAAACTGGTGTTTTAACGATAAAATACTCATTTTACTCGTTGGTTTGAATGACTCCACGACAGTACATGTATTTAGTCGTTCGCTCGTTCGTCGCATATTGTAAGTCAGCGGACGCTGATGTTTGCTGTTCAGTCACAACTCAATCTTTGCTTGTTCCACGATTCATTTGCATAATTTGCTTTACGCAGCCAATTGCCGAGGGACACGGCGCACAACGATATAATTTTTCTGCAGTGGGACAACTGTTGCTGAATAAACAACCGACGTCGCAGTCTGCAGTCTATCGCCACGCCTGCACGGTGCAACAAGTGAAGCAATTGCGTTGTACACGCAGAAGTCATCCGTCTTCGCCAAGATTACGATCAGAAAAATAATCCCGTTTTCGATAAACAACTGTTTTTTTCCTCATTACTAAAAGGCGTCGTTGTATAGGGCCTTGTACAGATTACTGACCTGAAGTTGTTTTACAGTTTCACAAAAATGTCTTTTTAAAAAATAATTTGCATAAAACTGTTTTAGGCAGGATTATTGAACCGTACATTTTAAACTATCAGTTTTCCTGGATTTTTTACTGGACCTCTCAGAAAAACTTTGGTCGCCGTGCAGTATTTGGCAGAGATGCGCGTTTATGTTTTGACGAGTTTCTGTGAAATAATCCGACACAGGCGCGGTGTTAAAGATTTGTGTGGATCGTGAGCCGCATGCAGAACGGTCTGCAAAATGCAATTTGCCGTCTCGCCAACGCTGTGCTAATACGATCAGTGATTTGACAACTAGCGCAGATGAGTAAAGAATTGCCGATATGATGCGCTAATTAAAACGTACAAACTGGCTACCCATCCCATCGACGATTGTCGGATATCCAGTTTGTCTACTGTTGTCATTATCCTGAGGACTCAAAGCGTTCAGCCGCATAGCTTTTTTGTCCCATACTTTACTTACTTCTTACGTAATAATGTCATGTGCAGCGCATTGGAATCTTTATACATGTATGGCTTGAGCTGCGTAATTTTGTTGTGTACAATAGTGCACATGAAACAAACTTATAAACGAGCTTTTAAACAACGTCGAAGACTAACTGTTCTAATTCCTTGGAAGCCAGTACTCTTTCTAATTAACTATCTCGGTTATTTTGGACTTTCTACTGCGTTATGGCTTGATTTTATACGTATGTCGGCGCAGTATATCGTAAATATCATGTGATGATAATGATGATGATGATGACGATATATTATCGTATTACGTCGGCGCAGCTCTAAATGCGGTACCGAACCGAATCCGTATCGAATCGACTCGGTCAGTGATTATCGACGGTCCGGAGCGACCGTTGACATCAATAACCATAGAGAAGCGGCAGAACAAAGGACAGACGACATATGGGAACTGGGATAACTCAGCCTGTGGCGGCACACACACTCGGTGACTTTGCGCACTGAACTGTTTCCTGGGACCGTCTGCTGTCGTCAGTGATGCCTGCAGCTGGACGACAGTGAACACAGGGACGGCCGCATCAGTCCGACGAGCTCGGGATTTTGCAGCAGCAGCAGCAGCAGCATAAAGCGTACAGGACAATGATCAGGAGCGCCGGCGACGACAAATCCCATGAAACCAGTTTACTCGCTGGAGCATCTCTATCGCCGTGCGTGCAGAGATAACAATGTCAGCCACGCGATTTATGCCACGCGGCCACGTGCGCCGTTATATTGCCAGGACTACCAATGACGGTTTAATTGGTTCCTGCGACAGATAATTTACATGGACGATAGGCTTACAGACGTGTGCTGCATTAGCCGTAGTGCCTAAGTGCGTAACACGGACAATTGCCCCAACGCCACGTAGGCTAAGCTATGTGTCGTCGTCGTCATCGTCGTCATCGTCTTTATAGTGTGGACAGCACTTGCTGCAATATGAACGTAATAATTTGTTCCAAATTTTACTAATGCAAGCCGATAAACAAAGAAGGTTTAGACGAATACAGGCCTATAAATTTAGTTTTGACCACTGTACAGAATCAAAAAAAAGAAATAAAAATATTATTGTAAACCGTCCTGCAGAAAAGCCAGTGGAACAGATAGCCACGACATCATTGCGTATTTCACGAAAAGCATATGGCAGTTGTTCCTGCATTAGCAGGAGCAGAAAACTTCCGGTAAGTGAATGACAGCTTGCGTTCTGATGGGAGGAGGAGAATGTGGCAGACAGAGAAAAAATATCCTGACACAATCAGTGATGATATGAATAACCAATAAAAAGACTGGAGGTGGTGAATACGTCTGCGTTGTCTCGAATACACGCGACGTCGACTGCAGGATAGTTAGGCCTAGTTAGGCCTACTGTTTCAACTTCTATAGCTAGCTTGTTCAGAGCCATCCTAACACTATTGTGCACAATCTCCGTCATGTATAGGCCTACAGTGCACACTGGTGGTCGTCTGGCAATATGCTGATGATACCTCAGAAACATTGGAATTGTTCCTGTGTGTAGCTGATGTGTTTCGCTGACTGTGTTTGTGGTTGCTATTTGGGTCTGCATGCATATATATTTTCTTACTTTTTACTATTTTTTAGGCTTAGATGATATGGGTTTTTTTACCTGATACAAATAAAAATTGATTGATTGAGTACACAGATGAGTGAAGTTAGTTATGCATAATATGGATGGCGTGTTCATTAAATATTTGCCAACACGTGGCAGATAAAGACGCGACCGTTTTACTGCGTTGCTGTAAAATACAGCTACTTTGCCTTGCAGTAGACATCAGCCTCGAAACAGTCAAGTAAAATTTTGTCTCAAGCGCAGTTTCCACTCCACGCAACGCGACGAACACAACAAACGCAACGTACGCACGTAGCGCAAGAATAAGCTTACACATCGCTTCTATCCTTTTGGCCTTTTGGCCGTTGCAGCGCTTACGTCAGCTGCGTCTGTTGTGTTTGTTGCGTACTTTGCTTGCGTCGTCTGCTTCACTTGCGTCAAAAAAGTACACAAGTGCTTTGTGTTGCGTCCGTTGCTTTAGATAGAAGCCAGCCATGCTTTGCGCCATTGAGTCCTAGACACCCCCCCCCCC
>Ga0209367_1005661_pt1 | contig 17310 bp, 12 predicted proteins | sample WorMetLIZISLAND2_FD_187412 | JGI IMG/M metagenome (GOLD analysis project Ga0209367, IMG submission 187412) | Marine gutless worms symbiont microbial communities from Max Planck institute for Marine Microbiology, Germany - Olavius geniculatus... ... | reverse complement strand
CCGTTTCCGCCGCCTCCGATGATGCGCAATTTTTCCCACTTTCATTCTGACAATCCGCAACGCCACGTTCCAACCACTTTTTTCTGCTTGGTTCACGACGCGCAGGACTGGAAATGAGACTCTTGGCGTTTTGCTTACTTTCGGTTTCGATTTCGGTCACAGAACGCTCGTAAGGCAATAGTTTCGAGTTTGGCAGTTTGCCTCCGACTGCCAGATCGCGTTTTAACGTCTCGCCAGGTAGCAAATCGTCGTCAGCTTGTCCACAGGCAGTCTGATCTTTACTGTTACGTTCATAACCGGAAGAAGTTTGTGCCAACTCGCGGTCGCTGGCCATGTCAAGGTGGCGGGCTTCCGGCGGCAGCGACTGGAGCCCCGCTTCAACGACTAGTTGAGCTACGGCGAGGTGATGATGTCTCGCTGACGCGTTGAAGCGGTACACGCGTCCTGGTCGAGGTGATGTTCGTCGACTGCGGGACTGGACGCCATTTCCCCGCGCTCGGCCGTCTACTGTCCCAGACGTCGGCCTTATGCAGAGCAGGTGTGATGAGACTAAGCCCGTCCCAGCACAGCCGCAGCAGACGTGCTTGTGACGACTCTGTTTCCCGCTATCCGACGAGCACTGTGCACTGTTTCTTGTTGATCCCGCAGGCGTCGTGCCATGGCCAGTACATGCAGAGCTAGCTGCGTTTCCAGCAGAATTGCGAGGGGACGGATCAGCAGCACAGCAGGTCGACGAGTCACCGACATTCAGCGTCCGACTTCCGGCGGTCCTTGAGTTGTACTCTGACGCCGAAGAAATAGCTGCATCGACTGCGGCACTGCGAATGTTCTGGGTAGCAGGCGAGCGCGAGTCTCCGCAGTCGGTCCAGCTGGATATTCGGCGCGTCGTCACGGGAGCCGGAATGCGGCACTTTGAGATGACGCTGGCGACGAGGCCAGCAGTCGGTCGAGTCGTCGAGTAGGTCGGACTGTTGATGACGACGCCTTGGAGCGTCGACAGACGCCGAGTGCGACGAGCGCTCGAAATCTCGTCGCTTTGATGACTTCCAACCTCACCGCTAGGCGCCGACACTGTCGGGCGCGGCAGTCGACTACTTCGACGCAGCAAAGCTGCAGTACTTTCACCCGGTTTTCTTGCCGCCTTCGACGCCATGGTGATGTCATTAGACCGACCACGTCTGTTGTCGTCGTCAGTACGCGCTGCTGCTGAATCAGTTTGTCTGTCGTCATTGCCCTGCTTCGACAAAGCGTTTTCTGGTTGGTTGATGGGCGATGAGCGTCTCTTTAATTCGTCTTCATCTTTAACATTCTGCATCTTTTTATATATATTTTTTAAAGATCGCTGCAGGTCGCGTCTCGACGGCGTTCCGCTAACTTGAAAATTCTAGCACAAAATTCGCACAGAAAGTACCGTAGGCTGATTGAAGTTTCTACGTGTGTGTCGACGTCACTGTTGTCCCGGTAACGTACGTGTAGCAATGGCCTAATCGAGCAGCTACAGTCAACCGAAATCACCGCGGTTCTTTCGGAATTATTAACTATCTAAATTTATATTGTCATTTTCATTCTGTTTGATGTTCTGCAGTGGACCACAAAACTCGAGACAAACGTACGGCGTATCACTCATAGGCCTATAGGGCTATAATATGACTAGTCTATAGGCCTAAATGTAACACTTTAGAATCTATCCAAATATTTGAAATAAAAAATCGACAAAAAATATTTTTTTAAAGATTTATTTAAAACATAACAATCCAACCTGAAGTTTCGAACGCTAAATACACTCGTATAATACAAATTTAATGTATAGGTCTGTGGTATACTACGGTAACCTACACCCAGAAAGCATGTTACTGAGTTTGTCGCTAACAGAATTTAATGCATCCGGGTAACAGCTGCACAATCGGTCGCCATTTTGTTTGTGTATTTTTGAAATAGTAATTGTTGAAAAGTAATTGTAATTATTATGCTTTGCTTTTCAATCTATGAGTGCAGCTTATAACTAGGCTAGTCTTCTGGCAGACAATTCCAGTCTAGCACTGTACGATGGAAGAAGAGATCTTCTGATAGTCAGTTGATGTCGGGAACGAAAGTTCCATAGGTGGAACTTTCGTTCCTTGGAACTTTCGTTTCCTGGATAAGCGTTGGGTCATAGAGGAAAATGTTTGCACGGATAATTAGTTCTATGTCAATGCTCTCTGCGTACAAAATTTCGGGAATGCGGTGCCAGGGAAACATTTTCAAATTTGGGGGTTTAATGGACGGGAGTAGGAAAATGTACTTTTTTCAAAGGAAAACTAGCCATATCTCGCCCATGAGATAAAATGATGAGATGAGATAAAAAATCAGCGAATTTGGATGACCTTGAAAGTCAGTACTGCAACAGGAACTGCGTCACCTGTAGTGCGTTTTCTCTAGCGCTAAACAGCTGGGCTTCCTTGTTACTATTATATCCTGTTGAAACTCTAGCTATATACGTTTAGCAAGTGACACAAAATTGGAGCTTTTTTTCGCTGAACTATAAGCACTAAGTAAGGATAAGGGGTTCAGTAATTATCAGTGTCAAGGAACGAAAGTGCTAGGGGACGAAAGTTCCTGTCAACAAAGGTTCCAGATAACAAAAGTTCCCAGGAACGAAAGTTCCAAGGGATGAAAGTTCCACCTATGGAATGTACGTTCCCGTTAACGAAAGTTCTCGGGTACGAAAGTTCCATGAATCGTGAATAGGTCCCATATTCTTTGTGGTAAATGTTCATTTACCATGTTGATATCACAGTCATGGTGTAGAACCAGTTGGCAAGCAGCTTGAAACGTGAAAGAATTGTGCGTGTGTCAGGTTGATGGCTAGTTGACACTGGACAGTATGGATCATTCAGCTGAGCACGTGCGTGAAATCTCGAGTACCCTGTACAAATATCATCTAGACAATTTTCTCTGTGATGTTTTCATTGTCTTGCCTGATGCTACAGAGGTGTCAGCACATTCTGTTGTATTGTCTGCTGTAAGTATTGAGTATTGGATGCCTACTTGCAAGCATTATACAGAGCTACTAGTTTTTAAAGCACTTTTAAACGTAAAGTTTTTCCAAAAATTGCAAATTTTTACAAATTTTATATGGTCCAGATGATCTTCGGAATAACTAGATTAAGGGTGGATCATGGAAAACATAACACAACTTATCTATAAGTTGTTTATCGCTGCATCAGTGTATTCCGCTGCAATAGATCTAGCCATTCTACTATTGACTGAATAACCATGTGAGTGGTCAATGGTCATCATAAGTCATTGCTTGTGGGCTACAGGTAAAAAGCGGATTGCAGGTGTGTGGATCTGTAGATGTCAAAATGGGCAATGTTGTAATTACGCTGTAATTTATTACCGGTAGTGTAACTATCTCTTAGCCCTATTCCTAACCCTACCACTACTATTCCTAACCCTAATCTTAATCTGTCCCTAACCTTATCTCTAACCCTTATGCTATATCCGCACATCTGCCTATTTGCTTTTTATCTTTGTTCTTGCTTACGGGTCTACGGGTGTACTGGTATACAGTGTATTTAGCATCTTTGTATCCTTACACTAGTACTAGTAACATTTGCCAAATCATAGTAGTTGTAGCATAGGTTGAAATATTGTCAACAGTGAAGTCTCAGTCTGTTAGACTGGTGGTAGTATGATAATAATCATCTGCCATAGTTGAATTCGGTCTAGATCATGTTGGTTCTTTGGTATGTGATTACATGAATTATTAAGGGCTGTACAGTAATTGATTATTGTTTGTGGGCTAGCCTAATAGAGTAGCACCAGCATGTGAGTTTCTGATTAGCAGATCAGTAGTCATTGTAACTTCAACTTCATATTTTTTAGTTCTGCCTGGATGTGATGGTCTGACTGACTAGCCGCATCCTTTATAGTACCATTAACAGGGTGATTTTACTGGCTGTGTTGAATACCTGATAGTTGTTAGATTTTTATCAACCATCAATAGTTTTTGTATTTGCATAGTTATTAAGGCGTTTTTAACTGTGAAACATCTCATGCAACAGGCTGAATGTTGATAAATAAAAAAACACTAATTGATGATGACATTAATGACTAAACAAGACCATTGTGATTCTTCTGTGATTAATTTAGAAAAGTTGGCATATTTTGTTTTATGCTTGTTGTGATGGTAATCTGCGGGTTTCATTGCTTTTTACACACGAGAGCTATAACTAGCTATAGCGCGTATTAGCTGTGGTAATTCTGTCCGTATGTTTGGCAGTGAGCTTCTTAGAAATGTCAACATCGGTACCGTTTCAAGACCAGTTGAGATAGAGACTTCAGGTTTTCACCATATGATAGCTGTGTGTATTTAGTATTTTGTGACAAAATTTCATGCTACTGGGTAATAGGGGTCCCCACAAACAAGGGGGTAAAGGAAGGACACCCCTCCTAAAAGGATGTTATTCTACCGCTATTGGCTCGTCTAATGTGAAAATGGTTGCAGATAGGCACAGATATGCGCTTATCATAACAAGCACTGGCAATGAGCTTCTTAGAAATGTCAACATCGGTGACCTTGAATGACCTTGAGCCCCCAGAATAGGGGGTTTTAGTGAATTACTTTCGCGATTTTGGGCTGCGGCAGATATTTCAAGAGTGAATTGCGTCAAAATGGCTGGAGATAGACCAAGACAACCTGTGTATGCAATTTTCGGCATTGAATGTTAATTTTAGCAGTCCAAGTCCGGACCCTCTAGATTCAAAGAGACCACACGCGGGTGTCAAAGAGGGATACCCTTCTAAAAAGTGGTTATTTATCCGCTGTTGTCTTGTCTAGCATGAAAATGGTTGCAGATAGGCACAGACATGCTGTTTATCATAACAAGCACTGGCGACGAGCTTCTTAGGAATGTCAACGTCGATGATCTTGAATGACCTTGAACTGTAAAATATTAATTTTAAGTGATTTTTTGACAATTTTTGACTGCAAAAGAGTCAATTGCAACGAAATGGATGGAGATAGACCAAGATTACCTGCAAACAGGAACTGCCATAGGCTCTCGAGCGTCTCATGAGTATTAGCTCAGATTTCTTGTTATTTAACACTGAATGTCTGTTAGCGGGCTTCATCCTTTGAACCTGTTGTGGCAAGGGCTAGAAGTGGGCTTGGCTAGTGAAACAGAAATGAAGGATCTTAGACTAGTGATAGTGGCTTATGTGGTGGTTTGCGCTGGCAGGTGAGTGTAAAGCTACGTGCTGCGTTTGAGAAGTCGGACAACAGTGCAAAGAAGAACTTTGCATTCCGGCTCCATGTGTCTGATTGCGATGTTGCTACAATCGAGGTCGTCCTGCAGTTTGTTTACACCGGAGCCATCGTCCTGCCGCATGACACGCCGCTGGATATCACACGAATTCTCTCGGCTGCGCAGAAGCTCGGTCTTGATGCCAGCAAGCTTGCAGCCTGCCTTGGAGCAATACTTTGCCTAACTGATGCCAGGTAAATCTCTTTTCAGTATGCATGCTTTGTTTAAAATCAGTATCAGACTGTGTTTTGTTTACACATGAACTCTTGTCAAAACGGCTCTATGGTCAAGTTAGTTTCGTGAGGATGGCCTTATTTTGTGTAATATTGGGTTGTGTGTTTGGGTAAAATTTTTCATCACTTTTCAGTGTCACGAGGGACAGGGAGCAATTGCTACACCTTTCTGCCCCTTTCCCCCACTTTCTTAACCCATGTCGCTGCTGATTCAGTGACCTAAGCTCTGTACTTTTTTGAATTTTTGTGGATTTTTGTTGCATTGCAACAATTATCAGCTCAAGCATTATGAGCTGTTAATGATGCTGAGTACACAAAGGTAAAAAAGGTCAAGGTTGTCAATTTGTATAGCGCATTGTCACAAACTTGCCTCTAATGCGCTTTCGTCACTAACCGGAGCCACCTGCCGCATGGCCACCGTGTGCAGCCTGCAGACAGAGGCTGGCGCAGCGGCCGGCTAGGCAACCCCAGTCAGCTGTACCAAGGTCCCCACCTTCTGTAACTCTGTAACTCATGTAAATGAGTTACTACTCATTTTACCATCCCACGGAGGGTAGAACGCTGAGTCGACCTAGCTGGCAGGCTTCGCCTCGAAATGGTTTACCTGCCCGCAGGCAGTCACCCATCGCAGTACTAACCGGGCCCGGTGTAGAGTAACTTCATTTCAGCCGAAACGCGTTACCAACTATGCCACGCCACAACTTCATTTAAAGCAGCAGACTGCCAGGCCTTGTGTTTCTCCATTGGTTTAAGTTGGTTACGAAACAGAAAGGACATCTGGCATGTAGAAAGGCCTGCCGAAAACTGTTATTACGAAAGTTGATGTTGAGTAAGTGGTCTAACCCTTCAATAACTATGGTAAAAGTAGGCCTGTTGATGTTAAGCATAATAAATAAACCCCTCAGTATATGGTTATTATGTTCTTAGTGCATCCGTCATACTGAGTACAGAGTTTTTCGGTGATTCTTAAATCTTTACCGCAGTACATGATTTGTTAAGATTTTAATAGCATTATAGTCCACCTGCTTGTGTTACACGTATCATGGTATTAACTACAGTGCATTCTTTAAGTTATCTCTTATCCTCTTTTGAATACTTTGCCAATTGACAATTTGACATCTGTTTTGTTGAAAGTTATAACAGCATTTGTGATTAAAAATTTTTCAGTTTGGTTTAGTTTTTTTTGTCATCCATTTTTAATTTCTATAATGTGCAAACTGGTTATTGTTGTGTATAATTTTTCTGTGCATTCCAGCTCAGCAGTGTGTTTTGTAATGCAGTGTGATGGAAAACCTACCTCCAGTTATCCTGACTGATGAAGATATATGTTTGGAGATCGTCGAGAAAGGTAAATTGCTCTTCATCATTGTTACTGATCAAAACTGATGCAGGGTTTAAGCGGTCTTCTTACTGGGTTGGTCAAAGTGTGAAATGCACACTTGTCTATGAGTAGTTGAATACTAATAGTTTTTATCTGTATTTGAAATTAGCTGACAATACTGATGCTATTGTAGGAAGTTTTTGTGTAACGTGTTGGTCTGTATAGCTTGTTAATTAGTAATTAATGTTATTAGTTTAAACTCCATCAACATAAGCATGCTGCCATAGTATTTGTACTTGCAAAAGAACTACTTTATCGCTTAACTCTTCAATTTGCTTTTGTTGACTTTGTCAGTTTCTTTCACCTTTAAGCTCTGTGTACTATTAAACTACACAAAATATATTTGCAAGTGGGGGTGGGTGAACTTTGAATGCTTTGTCTTGCAGTTGGTGTGGATTAGATATTCATTTATTTCATTTAGCCAATGGGACATTTTGTCAGTTTGGCCCTGGGCTCCCTTAGGAACGGAAGATTTTTACGTGCGAAAGCAGCTACTGCTTTCAGCGCATCTTAGCCATCGCAATTCTGTTCGTCCGTCCGTCTGTCCGTCACACAGGTGGATCAGTCAAAAACGATGCAAGCTAGGATCACCAAATCTTCACCGTCGGCTGCCTGGAAGACTCTAGTTTCAGGAGTCGTAAAGCTTTTCCATAAATTCGAAGGGGGTCCCCCTGAACAAGGGCACTAAATGAGAGGGGTGGGCAAAATTTGTAATTTTTGGCCAATAAGTCACTGTATCACAGTAACGGTGCGAGATAGGGCCTAGGTTACTATTAATCACTAATAGGAAGTCGTACACTGGCTCTTGATTGGCGCTGAATTCAGTGACCTTGAATGACCTTGAACGCCAAAATAGGGGTTTTTATGGATTTATTTGGTGAATTCGGGCTGCAACACAAGTCTATATCATTCACAAGGTGGTGCCATGGAACTCGTTATGCAGTCCAAATAGCGAATTTGGTATTTGTATGTTAACTTAGTGTGAACACCCCAATTTTCAGCTAAACTACTGAACCAGAACTGCTATAGGCTTTCGCGCATCTCGTGAGCATTAGCTCAAATTTCTTGTAGATCAAAGAATTTGCAGCACATTTTTGGACTAATTGTTGGATGATCCTGTCTGGTCAGTGCCAGATGACTTCGGCTGTTGTTTAGTTGTTACCAGCCCTTACGTTGCAGCTTTGCAAGTTACCATTGGTTAATATTTACAATTTTACATGTGGCACAGATGAAGCAGTATCATCATTTTGCTGCATATTTTGCTGTATTTATATAAGTTTTTATTATGATATTTCTAGTGCTGATGGTGAAAGCCGCTAAATAGTTAGTTGCACTGTGGAACTAGAGATGAACTGTATATTTGGTTTTGCTATTTGTCCAGTTATCCGGTGTTAATTTGAAGGTAGATCTAGTGTAGTAGAATTTAACGATTATGGTAATTATTTATTTAGGTTCAACATTTCACAAGTTTGCTAAGCTATTTTGGTACTTATTAGGTATTCCCAGTGTATAGTGCAGTAAGCCGTAATACATGCCAGACATTGTGTAATTTTAAACTACCCATATTTTATAATGCCCTATTGACTCCGTATGAATTGCCTTATTTGGAAAGAGATATACTCCATGGGCCATAAAAAAGCATGGCACTATATTTGTGTCCATATCTTCACCAATTTAAAAAAATTTTTCACTGGCACACTTTGCGGACATTTTGCAATAATGTGATTGTTATTTATCCCACTGCACTGTAAATGCGTCTTTACACTACCTTGTGAAACATAAATGTAAGAAAACCTAACCATAATAACAAACATTTAAGTAAATCAAAAACACTTCAAACCAGCATTGGGATGAATGATTCTTATGACACTAGACTGTGTTAGACCCGCACAGTTTAGTGTCATACTGACCATTCACTGTAATGCTGGTCTCAAGTGTTTTTTTAATTTTAGCAAAATGTTTGTTATTATCGTTATACATGCATATTTTATTTATATTTCACAAGGTAGTGTAGAGATACGTTTATGCTGTGGTGGGATGTATAATAATTTCATTGTTGCAAATTGTCCGCAGAGTGTCAGTGAAAGAATTTTTGAAAATCGGTCATTAATTGGTGAAGATATGGACAAAAGTAAAGTGCGACATTTTTTGTGGCCCAGTCCCACCCTGTAGACTAGATTTTGCCCAACATGCAGTTAAAACATTTTTACGTGGTCATGTGGGAGTGCAGTATTGTGCAGGTTCATTTAGTCTTTAGAGAGAGATAGTTTTGGCTGATGACCAAAGGACTATTTTTATTGGCAATTTGTTTTTGACATGAAGATGTTTTCCACTTATGTAATCATTATGCATTTGGTGAGTACTAATGTTTCATGTGTTCACGTTTCTTTTTACTGAATTTCTTGCTGTCAAAACTTGCAGTGCAGAAGCCATTAGATGCTGCTTAAACCCTGCTGAAGTTTTGGAGTTGCTGTGAATATTGATCAGGAACGTAATATTAATTGTTTAACATGTATAATGCTAGACTTACCATATGTTTTCTGTTAAAAAGGGCATCCAGTATTCGCCATCCAAAGTGCAAAAAAGATCTTACTCCAGCTAGTGTTGTTACGGTTTCAGACTGGCCAAGGTCGGTCGGTTTCGGTTCGGTTTGGGGGAAAACCGCAGTTTCAGTTCTGTACGTTTCGGTTTCCTGACCAGCACTAAAACCAGCACAGATGTTCGATGATGACGCGCCCACTTACGGCCGTACGCCTGCTAGACACAAACTCCGTGGTTGGGTGGGTGGCGGCGCATTGCTGAGAGAGATCTGATGGACAAGACAGGCTCACAGCGCCCACTAATGATGCATGATTAGTTCAGGCTTGGCTGACTTGACAGCATGCATGCCTGGTATAAAACCACGGCACCCAGTACTATTAACGGTTACTGCACAGCCAAGATGCTAGACCTGCTTCATTTATCAAAACCGAAACCATCAATAGAGAGCATAAAACCGCAGTTTCGATAGGGTTTGATATTGTTAAAAAAAACGGCCGTTTCTGTGTCGATTTCGATAACTGTAACAACACTAGCTCCAGCATTTCTAACTTTTACTTGGAGATCTTAGGGGCCTGGTACCTAGTCCATCTAATGCTTATAAATGGCAGTTAAATTTGTGTATTTGGCTTCAGATTAGTGTGTGGTATGTTTTTTAGTTGGATGATTACATCTGTCTGTATTAAAGCTGGTCCAGTAATGGTAGCCATCTTGAAAACTCGCCACATCCATGTTGATTAGAGTTATTTATATCTGTGAGCTTGTCATGTATGATAGAATGGTTGTTTGACTACTGTGCATTCTGCTTTACTAAGGTTGTTATCAGTTAACATAATTGTGAATTGATACAAAAGCTATGTTTTGTCTAGTTGATTATATATATTAATACTTGCAGTAGCTGGTATATATCAGTACTGCTAACTTCCTGTGTTCTTTGACTTAAAGGTGCATCGTCAGCTGCGGCATCTGCTAGATGTAGTGGTCGACATGGGTCACGGTCATCAGCATTTGTTCGCATTACTTCAAGGCAGAATCAGAAAAGGCGAAGCGCTGGATATCGCCTGGACCATTGCTACACTCATCAGACATCTGGGAGTCTGCCTTCAGCCGTCTCATCAGGTTCCACTGCAGAACCAACTACGTTGCTCATCAACAAACACCCATGTCTCAGTCTACAGTTTGATCTGACAAATTTTTCCGGTCAGGAGGTTGATGCCGGTGCTTACACTTTTACCTCAGATGAACTGCCAGATGCACTGTCATGTCCAGTGGCGGTCACATCCAATGTCAAAACAGAAGGTACAATGGCAAGTTGTGGTAGTGTTGAAGACGCCGACATGTTTGTTTCCCTGCTGCCGAAGACTGACTCTTCAACTGACAATCAGTTGTCCAGGGGGAACACGGATCCGGCAGACATTCCGGTGGAAATCGCCGCCAGCAACGATGTAGGGCCGAAATCCGAGGGACCGTCGGTTGTTGGAAGAGAACGGGTGATCCACATCTGCGAACACTGCGGCAAGTCGTTTGTACGTATGAAGGAGTACGTGGAACACGGGCGAACTCACTCTGGTGATAAACCTTTCCACTGCGAGGTTTGCGGGCGAGGGTTTTCCCGCTTGCGGTCGGTGGCAGTTCACCGTCGAATCCATACGGGCGAGCGTCCGTTTGTTTGTGACATTTGCGCCAAGCAGTTCATCACGTCCGGCGAGCTGCTTAAACACCGGCGCTACCATTCCGGCGAGAAACCCTACCGCTGCTCCACGTGCGGAAAGCAGTTTCTCCGGTGTGGGGAATACACGGACCACCGTCGCGTGCACGCTGGAGTTAATGCTTGTCCGGTCTGTGGAAAGATGTTTACGCGACTGCACAATATGAAGGAGCACCTGGGCAGCGCACACATCGGCACGAAGCAGTATAAATGCGAAACTTGCGGCAAACGGTTTGCATACTCGAGCGGTCTGTGCTATCACCGCCGGCTCCACAAGTCCGACCGTCCATTCAAGTGCCTTGATTGTGATAAGTGTTTTGCGCGGATGGGTGAATTGAACCGTCATCGTCGCGGAACGCACAAAATTATGAATTTGCCCAAGCTGCTATAGGAATCGTTCATTTTTGATTATTTTGCTTAACTTTGTCAAGTATGAGGGTCGTTTGATAAATAAGTTTACAAAATGGCACCATTCCATTAATTCTTAAAATAGGAGATATCCGAAATATACATTTTGTAGGGAATTTAATTCTGAACATAAGGTTTTAGCTGACTGTTAATTTCTGCAGCACTAAATAAAACTACCAACTTTTATTCTGATTTGTTATTGATGCAATAAATCTTGTGCTTGCAAAAGTTTGGTACATTAAATCATCGATGTACAACAGGGCTGCCAGGTAATCATACCATCAATGTGGTGACAATCTCCCTTCCTTCTCTCCAAATTTAATGCAGGTTAAACAATAAACTGCAAATTGAGACCAAAATGGGTGACATTTGTCAACAGTGGGTAATAATTGACTTTGTACGAGGGAGCGGGTGATGAGGTTGAATTGCAGGTGTTGCTTACTCAATGTGGGTGACTTGGCAGGCCTGGTACAATATCTACAATTCTACAGCATTATGAAATTCATTATACAAAAAAATTCAAACAGTAACAGTACAGATAAACAGAATACAATTTAATGACTAATAAAATGTCTTCAATTGACATGAAATATTTACTGTTAGACTTCAGCATTTTGTATTTTTTGATCGTGTTTATACAACATGTTTGTTATGTCTCTGACATGTCCGATATCTGTTTGGCTGAAATGTAGTCAGATAAATCAAACTGCAACTCTTTCATCTGTTCGGCTGAAATGGGCTCCGATAAATCCAACTGCAATTCTTCCAGCTATTCAGCTGAAATGTACTCCTCCAACTCCAATTCTTTAAAAGCAGAATGCATTATGACGAATTCTTACACTGCACACACACATGCACACATTAACATCAATATAGCAGCTAAACTGTGTCGTTCATGCATCAGTATTTAATGCATGTCGTGTACCCTGAATATTGCACATTGAACATTTAGCATTTGCAGGGTTCCTACAGGTCTTCTGTAGCAAAATTCCCCGACTTCTCGCTGATTTTTCCAGTCATGGAATGACAATTTCCCCGACCTTGTCGAAACAATAAGCCTATCACACTGACGAACCTCTGACTGCACCTCGGTATCTGATGCAAATTTTTGCCAATCTAGCATTTTCTTACACGAAAACTTTACTGTTGGCTTTGTAATAGTGTGTTGCCATATACTGGATGCATCTCAAGAGTGAACCTGATTTGCATTGAATTTTTTGCTCACATAAAAGCAATGACAGCTTGCTGTTCGGTACGGGACGATGTCAGTGACGTCATCGTAATAAAACTCACAGCTGGTACTCAGCATGAAATGCCTTACAAAATGTATATTTCCAATTTTTCCTAGTTTAAGAATTAATAGAATGGCACTACTTTGTGAACTTATTTATCAAACGATCCTCGTACATTGTTTGATGGAATTCATGTTGCAGTAAGCTTTATTTTTAAAGTATATTTTACAGTATTATGTGAGCCAGGGCTTGAAGTTTGCTGGTATGGCACTACTTGGCTGCCTAGAAAGTATACCACCACTTATTTTATGATGTAGCTGCAAAAGGATATATTTAATACACAATATCCAGTCTGCAACCACACTTGGACATGTCCCATACCAGCAATTAATTTTTCTAGTTCAAGTTTTCTGTGTAGTAGAGGTGTTGTAATTGAATATCAATTTCCAGATGTACCACATTTTGGCTGTGCAAATGTTGTCTCACTTGAAGGTTCCAAGTCACCAAAATCAATGTATATGTTTTATCCATTTTTCTAAAATTGCATTATGTTCTGATAATTTTGACAGTGATATTAGCACCCAGTGTTTTGTCAACACAGACAAATTTCCTTTGAAATCGATGATCCGCAACAACCACGTAGAACACGTGTCACCATATTGGCATGTAGATGCCCCAGGTGACGTCATCACGCTAGCCAATAAACATCGTGAATATTAATGGCCAAGCCTAGACTGATGACATTACTGGCTAAGCCATTAATATTCATGACATCTCTAGGCTAGGCTGGGGGACAGTTCCCCAGGTGACGTCATGAGCTTTTTTGCCTAATGTAACATAATGCCGCATTTCGTTTGAAATTGCAAATTAATTTCGTATATTTATGAAGCTCAAATCAACATATTATATGTGCAAGGTTAGATGTCTAGTTTAAATCTACATAAATTGCGCGAGTGAGTTTGACCATGGCACCTTTAATTATTGTCTTTACTTCATTGTGATTTTGTTTCTGTGATGGTACAGTTTGTTGCTGATTAAAGTTTCCGTGTGTGATTTTGGTAGAAATTAAACTGCAGCAAGCATATTGTTCTTGTCGTATAATGGTAGCTGTTATTTTTTCTATGGAATATTGTTCTCAGGATGGCTACCAAAAAGGGCAATGGTTTTTGACAGGTTAACTTTTTGGCTGATAGGCATGTTAATTTGAGATGTAGTATATTAGATAATTATAATGAGGTGTATTGCATACAGGCTCTCGGTATCTTTTTGGTAGATTGTTGCTAATTCTGTTGATGTTTTGTCAACATAAAGGTGACAACCAGGCAAAAAGTCATGCTAAAGTCAGCCCGGTTGAAGTAATCAAGATAAAGTCGAAGCACACCGGTGTCTGGTCGGCTGCAGCCAGTGGACAAGATCACTCATACACAAATGATGCACTGGCTGCGTCGAAGCGTAGAGGCCGACCTCACAAGAACACCAGTCAACAGCAGATTGTGGACATCACTGCCGAATGTCAGTTAGTGAATTCGGAGACATCGAATATATCCGCAGAGAACTTGTCGACGCTGCAGGATGATCGGTCAGTGTTAAGCAAACCAGATCCAGGCCTTTGCGATGTTGTCGGTGAAAGCAAGAAAGGGAATATGATGGATGACCAGCACCTGGCGTTGGCAGCAGCAAGTCTGAATGCCGACGGCAGCCAGGTGAACCAGTCGTACGAGGTCTACGGAGCCATGTTTCCAACCAGCTCCGACCTTGATACCATGACGACTGTCATCAAGCCGGAGACTTCGTTGATTGAGGAGGTCGAGGAGCGATTCTTACAGGAGGTGTTGTTGAAGAGTGTTATCGATGGTGAGGATAATCTACCTCTAGTTGTGGCGGCGGAGGCTGCTGACGATCAGACACCAGCGGCTGTGGTGGTCGAGAAGAAACGTCGAGGCCGTCCTCCGGGGACAGTTCGTGAGAAGTTGATACGCATTTGTGACTTCCAGGACTGTGGCAAGTCGTTCCGACGCCTCCGCGAGTTCATCGACCACTACCGGACCCACACGGGAGATAAACCATACGTTTGCGACATTTGTGGGAAGACATTTGTCCGCAGTTATGCGGTAACGGAGCACCGTCGAGTTCACACTGGCGAGAAACCCTATCAGTGTGATATGTGCGGGAAACAGTTCTCAGTTGGCGGCGACCTGACCAAACACAAACGACTGCACGCCGGCGAGGTGTTGTACCGTTGCAAACTGTGCGGCAAGGAGATGAACACTGGTCGAGAGAACGCTGACCACCGGCGCATGCACGAGGGCGGGATCTTCTGCCCACACTGCGGCAAGTCGTTCACTCGGCTCCACAACATGAAGGAGCACGTTCGAATCGCTCATACTGGAGACAAAAACTATGTCTGCCGCGACTGTGGCAAGCAGTTTGCGTACGCGCGCAACCTTCGCTACCACCGCCGGCTCCACAAGTCTGACCGGCCCTTCAAATGTGCGGCGTGTGGAAAGTGCTTCGCTGGTGCCGGGGAGCTCGGTCGACATGAGCGCAGCGCCCACAAAACTTTAGCTGCTTCCAGTCAGATCCAAGTCGTTTACGTCACGACGTCGCAGCAACCGATCGAACTTATAGGCACCGAGTAATGTACCGTGTACAGTTATTAAATAGGTGATTGAAACTGTTTGATTATTTTGCTTCGGTATATTGAGTTTAATGTGCCTAAGTTATTTATATATAAGATGCACAACTGATATTGTGACAGAGGATGGGGTGCCATTGTGTCTAAATATGATTTTATCCTGTTGGAAAATTTTTTTGGTCTGAAATTTTTTTTTCAAAAATACAACATCGGGTGCTAAAAAATTCCTCGTTTGGCAACTTTGTCATCTTTCTTACCAATTTACAGCTGTCTGTTGGAAAAACCCACAATGCTGCTAAGAAAAGTACTTGGACTAATTTGCTGGATTCGTGGTCTGCTTTCAAGTTATTTATATGTAGTGTCCAAGTACAAAGGCATCTGATTTTTTGCAGTGTGTGTAATAAAAATGAAGTGATATTTCTGTGAAAATGTGCGCATGTTCACATGTTGGCAAACCATTGAAATAGTTTGCTAAAAGTACACAATTGTGCACAGTTTTCCTTGTAATGACAGCAACAACAATGAATGACAGTCCAGTTTACTACTGAGCAAAGTTTAAAGTTATAGCACAACTTCACATTTTTTGTTAGTGTAAATGTTTTTCAGAGGCACATTTGCAGATATTTAAAAAAAAAAGAATATTATTGTGTCATATGTTATTGTCACTCTGTCTACTGTAATGTAGGCAAATGGTGCTTTTGTCATAATTGATTGTGAAACGATGCTTTTTCAGTTTGAACACCATGTACTGGTATATCATTAGTCAATTGATAATTACATGTAGTTAATTGTCATCTCACCATAAAATTTAAATTTTTACCAGTACATTGTTTAATTTTTGCTGGACAACTTTTGTATTATTAACATTTTTGAATACATATGGATTATAGATCATTTTCTTTTGGCATTAGATTTTGTTCCATGTCTGAACCAGTAAGATTTTTCTCATCAACTGATGTAGCTGAAGCACAGTTTTTGTTACAACCGGCTTTTGACGTTTTACATTACAAAAGCAGACTGGTAAAATTATGCATTGGCTTATTTGTTTCATTGTAGTTGAGGTTCGCTAGTTTGATTGTTAATTATAATAATCACAAAATCCATTGCTGTATGAGTTATATTTTGTTAGCTAACTTTGAAGTAGGTCTTATTTGTGCCAAAAAATGATTCATCTTATTTTTGTCAGAACTTTGTCAAATCTCCACCAAATTTGATAATTTTTGGCACGCAGATATACAAGGCGATAGAATTATGTAAGGTACACTCATTATCCACCTTGCTTAATTTATGTCAATGCATTATCGTGTAGAATGCAGATGCTTCAAATTGTTGCATTACACAGTGATTATCAATATCAGATTGTTCACTTTTTATTATCAGTTTGACAAAGAGTGCCATGTGATGTTATAATGTTGTCGTATTAAGTATTTTACGCTGAAAACAGCAGACAGCAAAATAACTGATTGATGACGTTAAAACACATTTTATCCATGAATGAGTGCAGTGCATTTTGATCAGTTGATCTTTAATGCCGCTGTCATCTGTGGCGTCCTGTCTAAGCCATTGTGTACACTTTGGGTATAAATTCTGATAATTTGGAAGCAAGTTGTTACACAGACTTATAATTCTGCTAAATAAATCATATTTTAGTTTATTGTGTTTAATTAAGTCATTAGAACTTTTACGGAGACAACAGCCGAGCATTATGCAACAATTTGGAGCATCTGCAGGTTTCGGTCCATTGATCATCGGTTGACGCGTACATGCGCGTAGTCACGCAGTCATCTACGCCGTTAGACGGTGGCTACTGTAATGCATTACTGTTTGCCCATTGATCAGTACTCAGTTCGTCAAAAACACTGTCATGTTAGTTAAGTTCTGTCGCTC
>Ga0209367_1005659_pt1 | contig 17310 bp, 6 predicted proteins | sample WorMetLIZISLAND2_FD_187412 | JGI IMG/M metagenome (GOLD analysis project Ga0209367, IMG submission 187412) | Marine gutless worms symbiont microbial communities from Max Planck institute for Marine Microbiology, Germany - Olavius geniculatus... ... | reverse complement strand
GGGCCGAGTATGCGACTTGTCTCAGCATTTATCCTATGGCAGTCAGTCGCTTGTAATCTGTTGTGCTCTGTGCTAAAGTGATCCATCTAGCTTCACCATGTTCCTGCGCTGAAAATCCACTTCACTAATCGCTGCCAGTCACTTCAGTCAGTCTCTTAGTACTATAGGTCTACCTGACTATTGACCATTCCAGTCCTGCCCTTCTACTACCTTCGCTATCGATCATAGATGTAAAAAACGTTTTTTACGTTTTTTATTCTTGCCACGTTTTTTAACGTTTTTAACGTTTTTTATTGTCTCAGCGTCTTTTAATTTTTTTTAAAAAACGTTCATAAAAGCTTTATGGTGACAATTTTACCGAGAACGTCGAGAAGGGCTTTTAAAGCCACACAAACAAATTAATAGGCTATAGTGGTGGTAGTTTACTTACTTAGTCAAGTGATACGTGGTCTTATGACTACACGGTTGAATTGAAAGTGAATAAAAATTTTATCTCTTTCTTTAGTTCTAGCTGTACTGCAATTACAGCATTAGGTTTTAGGCAAGAAGTAAAACAAATTAAGGTTAACGTTTTTTATCAACGTTTTTTAACGTTTTTAATTTTTTTCTGGAACGTTTTTTACATCTATGCTATCGATGGTCTTGTCTACACAACTTTCTCGGAATACACTTAGCCAAGAGCGTCATTTAGGGGGCTGAAGAGGCCTCGGACCCCCCTCCTTTAAAAATTTATAAGTTTAAATTTTTTTTCTTTGCAAATCGTACCTTGGAAACAATGTTACTGCTTCAAGAACAATAAGTTATGTAGACTGAGACCCCAAGGATTACTGAGACCACCCAATGATTTGCTGTAATGACGCCACTGCACTTAGCAATGACTTGCACTAAAAACTGATTGGCAAACTGCCACTTTAACATATAAATGTAGTACACGCACAATTCAAACGAAGTTAAAATATTGTAATAATACAAACAAAATGACATAAGCTGAGATGGAAGTATTGCTAAGTAAAACATGAAATAAATTTAGAAACAGCTGGTTATAAGAGATAGATAGCTAAGATAAAAACTAAAAAAGAAGAAAGAAAATAGCGATAGCTAAAACTTAAAAACTGAAACGAAAAAAACGTATGCAAGTCCAGATACCCGTAATCCTAGTGCATTTTGCAGCGTAATTAGTTACCTCCGCCAAGGAGGTTATGTTTTTGCCAAACTTTGTTTGTTTGTTTGTCTGTCTGTCTGTCTGTGTGTTAGCAAGATAACTCAAAAAGTTATGGACGGATCTTTCTGAAATTTTGAGGGTATATCGGGAATGGCACAAACTACCAGTCGTTCAATTTTGGAGGTGATCCGGAAAGAATCCTGGATTCTAAATCACTTTGAAATTTTCGTTACCATTGCTTTTAATGGGGCATAAGGAAAACCGCTCAAAACCAAAGATGGTGCTGCCATCTAACGAACAACATAGCATTGGCGGAAGTGTGCGGGCTCTGACTGCTTTCTAGTTACAGCTACTTTCAGCGACTTTTAGACGGTATTTTTTAATTTAGAATTTAAGTTTATCAACTTATTATATCAACTTATTATACCACTAAAGACATAGTGCTAAAAACCTTGCGACCCTATCCGAAAACAAAACAAGAAATTTGAGCTAATGCTCACGAGACGCGCGAAAGCCTGTAGCAGTTCCAGTTCAGTAGTTTAGCTGAAAATTGGGGTGTTCACGCTAAGTTAATATACAAATACCAAATTCTCTATCTAGATCGCATAACGATAGTTCCGTAACGCCAGCTAGTAAATAATATAGACTTGTGTCGCAACCCGAAATAGCCAAAAAATCCACAAAACCCCCAATTTTGGCGTTCAAGGTCATTCAAGGTCATTGAATTCGGCGCCAATCGAGAGCCAGTGTACAACTTCCTATTAGTGATTAATAGTAACCTGCGATACAGCGACTTATTGGCCAAAAATGGCAAATTTTGCCCACACACCTTTCATTTAGCGCCCTCGTTCAGGGTGACCCCCTTCGAATTTATGAAAAAGCTTTACGGTTCATGAAACTAATGTCTTCTAGGCAGCCGACGGTGAAGATTTGGTGATTCTAGCTTGCACCGCCTTTGACTGATCCACCCGTGTGACAGACAGACGGACAGACAGACGGACGGACAGAATACGATGGCTAAGACGCGCTGAAATGCAGTAGCTGCTTTCGCGCGTAAAACTAATGAAGTAAACTGAACTAAGCTTAAACACTACACCGTGTCCCACAGAATAACAAACCACTTTTATTTTGATGACAATATCTACAACCGAGGCTTTCAGTCTTTAATGAACGGTTGAACAGCATATTACATATAGTGACGAAACATTTTTATAACGTATTATAATGTTGTGGTAAATAAAGATTATCATAAATATCAGTGCAGTTGTATTTTTCAACAAGATAATTATTTTTTGAACTTTTAGCAAATTTGCCGCGTACAGCAATGTCATGTCTATTCATACTGCAAAGTGCCTGTATCCGTGACGTCATCGTGATGCAGTTGCCAGAGACAACAAACGAACGGTCAGTCGTTGTTAGTTGCTAATTGACCTTGCGTAGTTCGTGTAGTGCCGGTATGGCGGCGCCACCGGCCGTCTCTTCCAGGGAGCGGCGTCCTATGCGGAGATAGCGGCCAGCCGAGCGCGACCGGCCATTGCGAATCTCTACATCGCCCTCTGGTGAAAACTGGGAGTCACTGCGACCAATGCGCAGGTACCGTCCAGCCGAACGACTGCGAGAACCAATGCCCGCCATCCTCGCCTGCCAACTGGGAAAACCCCGTGCTCTGTTGGACCTGATGTAGTTTTCCTCGTCGTCGACGTCGTTCTGTAGAGCAGCCCGCTGACAGTCCAGCATACAAAGCGCCTTCACGTCTCCTCTGTGCTCATAGTAGTAGTAGTAGTAGTAGTTTTTGTTGTTGTTGTTGTCGTATATACGGTTCCGGTCCATTTCGCCGAATTCCTATTTGGCGAATTCGGAAAACACCCCATATACTCTAGTAGTATACCGGTGACAGTAGTAGTAGATCTAGTAGTAGTGATGGTTGTTGTTATTGCTGTTGCTGTTGTCGTTGTTGTAGACGCTGACAGTCGAGCATGCAGAGATTAACGTCTGCTTGCTGTGGGTCGGCGGCACATCGTTGACGACAAGCGATTGTTAACAAAACAACAACAACAACTACTACTATTATTATTATTGTTACTACTACAACTACATCGCTGACGACATGTTGCGATCAAGTCTGCGGCGTCGGCATCATAGCTGCTCGCTTCGTGAAACGTCAGCAAGACGCATACGATGACGGTACACGCGGTCAGCATCGTATAGCGATCCATCAGCGCTGAACCCACTGCTGCAACAAGACATTATTATTACGCTTACATCAGGTGGCTTCGTAGTATAACGGACAGGATGTTGGACTTGCGATCTCGAGGTCGTTGGTTCGACTTCCGGTTGGGTCACCAAGGTCAACTGAGCTTTCAATATTTCCCGGGGTAGGTAAATCAAGTACCGGCCTGGGTGGCTGGAGATAATTTATTCATGCCTAGCGTTCCCAAAAAGTGACACCTACTTTGACGGTGCGTCATAAAATAATTCAGGCACTAATAGATGAGGGCGGGGTGCATTCATATGTAGGCCTATCGGGTAGCAGGTAACAATGTGTGATCTCACATGGCAGGTGACGCTCCGTAGCTCTGCGATAGGTTTTTTTTTTATAAAAATCTATGCCATTTAACCATTTAACTATATCAATCAAGATCGTTGATTTTGGCACCTATCGAAAGCGTGTGCATACGCGGCTTTCTACCAGTAATCAGTGGCAATTAGGCTATATCGTCGCACGACTCCTGAAATACGAGCGACATAATAAATGAAAATGGCAAATTTTCCTATAACCCTATTTGACTTAACTCTAGAGATCCTGCACGGTGCAGAGTCATGCGCCAAACCGACATTTAAGTTGTGATCGATTTCACTCAGTCTCAGCGTGTGAACGACGGACAGATTCCTCTGTCATAGTTAAGACCGCGTTCACATAGACGACACAAGTACATGTTTGAATACGAGTACGGTTTACGGTTTACGGCTCGCACAAGCTTCACCCGTACGAGTAGGGCGTTTGTGGTCACTTGTACAAGCACATAAGTCTCCGGTGAAATTAAATCGATAAAGTCCTTTGCGAATAATACAACAGCAATATTTCACTATGTAAGTCATTTACTATTTGCACACCCAAGTTTTGGTGTCAGATATGCGTCATACTTTGTATAAATTAAATTAATGCTATTTACACACATTTTTATTCACCGTATTCGGTAGACAAAAAAATAAACAAAGAGTAAACAATGAATATAATAAAGATAAACCAGAACAACTAAGATTCGACTAAAATGTGATATAATGTCTATAGCTATTTACATGTCGTTTATTTTACGCAGATAACATAAAAACACGATCTGCACAAAAACTGATTGTACGAGTGAAATTTACAGGTAACCCGTATCAGTGTCGGTGTGAATGCACCCGAAGACAGGGCATCTGCTGTAAAAGATGGTAGGATTTGATGAATTTATATAGCTAATTAGTACGCGCCGACGTCGGCCCTTACTTCGCTAAAGTATAGCAGCCTACCGTCTCTCATTCATCATTCTTTTGAAGCAAACGGCAGCTGTCAAGAACTCTAGAAGCCTTGGCGCTATCGACCAGCAGACAACTTGCTGAGTGTCTCTTGGAAACTTACGAGTAACGATATATCAATAAATAATAAGAAGTGTGCAGTTTGATCGCTTAAGTAAAAGTTATATCTACGCGATCGAAATTCGCCATTCTTAGTATTTATTGATAGGTTCGCGATAAACACCTGCCGCTTGTCTGCAGGAAAAAAACGAGAAAAGCCTAGCTAACACAAAGGGGAGCGCGCAACAGCGGTGCATGTTTGAAAGCCCAGTAAAACAAAATCAAAGTACACCATGTTTCTTTTGCAGTCGCCAGAGGGCGGTAGACGATCGGCGGCTAATTATCTATAGTGTTTTACTCGTACTCGCCAGAGGCCGTGACGTGTTTCGCTCAGCCAACGCCGTATCGGCTGAAAATCGCAAATTTTTCTTACCCCCTCTCATTTAGCGCCCTCTTTCGGAGTGACCCCGTTCGAATTTATAAAAAAGCTTTACGGTTCCTGAAACTAGTCTTCTAGGCAGCCGACGGTGAAGATTTGGTGATCCTAGCTTGCACCGTTTTTGACTGATCTACCAGTGTGACGAACAGACGGACAGACAGACGACAGACAGACAGAATTGCGATGGGTAAGACGCGCTACAGTAGTAGCTGCTGTTGCGCGTAAAACGGCGCCGCAATTCGTCTATTGCGTAAGATAGCCTAAATGCAAGTTTATATAGAACACAGCAACAACCATTCGAACGTAGTCTGGTATTATGCTGTTTTAGAATGTGTAGGCTATAGTAACGTCAAATAAGAACGTAATTATTACTAACCGGGTATACTAAACGAGCTTGCAAAACTCGAGGCGCTGTTAGGCCTATTATTCGCTACTCAAATTTTAGGTGCTGGAAAATCTTTTATGTCGCGGTTATTACACGTAGCTAAAGTAAGTATGTAACAAATTAAGCAAGTAAACTTTTATATTGCTCCTCAAAGCCAGTTGAGTTGGCTCGTGCACGCCGTCGACGACATGCATAAAGAATGATAATGATGACGATGATATGGTGAACGAATGTACTTTAACGTGGCATAAGCCCAATACTGCAAGGCCACGTAGCAGTAACGGTGAAGTCGTAGTAGTCAGTGCAATGAGACGCTGTTAGTTAGATTAGCTGTAAACAGAACAAAAAGTTCGGTCTTCAGACTACTGCGGAAAACTTGCAATGACGGCGATGCCCGTACGTGCTGACTCGGGAAAACTGTTCCAGACAGATGCAGCAGCCGCTGAGAAGATGCCGTCGCCAATGGCAGCAGAATGCACGCAGCTTGCATGCATCGCTAGTGGGGCCTTTCCTCTGCCTTAACTCAGTTAACTGACGTTGACTAAGCTGTCTAATTTTGCTAGAACACGTGCAGCGCGGCGTCTGTCTTGGTCCACCACTGCAGGAGGGTCGCCTGAAAATGCAGGACCTGACACTGACGGACCAAACTGTATTGCTGCATTGTTGGACGAGTTATAAATAATCAGTAGCGTAGCATATAGAATAGGTCCTATAGCTGTTTTTACACTATGCAGTGCGCTACATAAATTCACGTTACTTCACTTGTTCATTTACTTACGTTGAGACACGCAGGGATTGCTTTGTCGTTTGCTGAGCACTTGTAAAAATTTGGCATAAGCTTATGCCTAGTTATTCAATAGCGCGTAAAAATCTTGCAGGGAGCCTACGACCTGTCACTGCAAAGCTGAGCATCATTTCACTTCCTGGCTAACAGAGCAGGATGAGGAAAAAGAATGTCCGTCAATGTCATGTTCTACATTTTCAACGCCCTTTTGCATGACGACATTGGGCGACGGGGTCGGATTTCGGGAGGGGGTTTGCATCCCCAGCCGACGAGGGGGTTTAGAAAACGTCGGCGCTTTCCCAGCATAGTCTGTTGACCCGCAAAAGATGTTTAGTGCATTGACAACTTCTCTAACGCTAAAATGGAGCGAGCAGCTGCCAGTAAATCCAAGTCACCATTCCCCCACTTTGGAGGAACACTAACGACCCCCCCTTCCCCGGCCTAAAACTTTTAGGATAACTTGTTCCCTTGTAGTTTATGTATTGACGCCACAGACACGTTTTTATAACGTCGTAATAGCATCGTACCGCATCGTGTGTTTGTAAGTTACGGCGTCCAACTCAAACGCACCGGTCGGGACAAAAGTCGAGGCTGGCAAAAAGCCGCCATTCATCGCGCAAAACGGAAGAAAACTGCGACGGTTTCCGTCAGAGATACGCACGCTGAATAGAACAAGTTGTATAGAATAAAATGATGGATGACAAAACAAACTCATGGCAGCCGTGCAGGCTGAAGACATGCACCTTTGCGATATAAGGTCTAATGCGATCACAGACGTTCACCATTCGCCTGCTTAAGCCTATTTAGTTTCTATTGAAGTTGAAAGAGCTGTTTAGTTTTATAGTACAAGCACGAAACATTGTCTGAATATAAAAAACATGTTTAATGTGACTGGCATTTTACATATCGACAGTACAACAGCAGGCCTACTGTAATGTCTGTTTAAAATCATTCAAAATCGTTAATTATTTTTTCAAAAAATCGAAAGCGAGCACACAACTTCCTATTAGTAATCAAGAGTAACTTTGGTCCTATCTCCCACCGTTTTTGAGATATGGCGACTAAATAGCTAAAAATCGCAATTTCTCTTAACATTTCTCATTTAACTTCCGTCTAATTTCTGTAAAAAATCTCGGTAACAGAGTTTTCCATTGAGCTGAAGGCGAAGACATACGTATAGTTTTGACACAGCCTAAAATCGCGAAAATTCACTAAAACCCTCTATTGTGGGGTTCAAGGTCATTCAAGGTCATCGATGTTGACATTCCTAAGAAGTTCGTCGCCAGTGCTTGTTATGATAAGCAGCATATCTGTGTCTATCTGCAACTATTTACACGCTAAACGAGCCAATACCTGTAAAATAACGTCTTTTTAAGAGGGTGTGCCTCTCTTTCTCCCCTTCGTTCGTGAGGACCTCCTTCACCCAGTGGCATGAAATTTTGTCACGAAATACTAGAGACTCTAGGCTAGCATGCGGTAAAAACCCAAAGTCTGTATCTCACAGGGCTTGAATTGATACCGGGTCGTGACGGACAGACGGACAGTATTGCCATAGCTACTACGCGTATGCTAGCCCTCGCGCGTAAAAACGCAAAGTTGGAGTGTTCGACAACAGTCCTCGAGCGCGACGACAGCTCGAGGACAAAGTTGTGGACTTGGCCTTGGCATCAACGCCTTGGCCTTCAGTCATGTGTAACGAATGTGCTTTGTGCCATTAAACTAAAGCAGATGACTTTTTGTTTTGACGTTTATAACTGGTCTTGAAGCACCAGGTAACTTCTCGTTGTCTGAGCATCTCATGGTTCATTACGATTTGAATAAAACTAAACTGTTATTTGGTGTGCAGTATAAAATCGTCATATTTGCTGTACTTTACTTACTTACTTTCGTATGTACTCAGTGGCTCTGACCTCGAAGATTACTGTCCTGTCATCCGCTTTGACCTTTAAAATGCGGGCCTTGAACCCATCACTGTAAAATCGAGCACTCAACAGTCAAAAAAGCATTATTGTACTAAGAACTATGCACATAAAACCTGATTTAAGTAGCCGCTGGCACAACATAAAACTGCACCAACCTATGTATCAGTAACAGCGAAGTCAACAGTTGCAGCACTGATAAAAGTTGTGTACGAACTGAATTAAAATCATTAGATCAGAAGTTTGCTGCACTTGCTGTTAGCGAAATTTGTAGGCAATTAGTGTCGGACCGGCAGCCGGCGGACGTCACGCTATCTACTACTAGGCTAACTATCCTATAGCACGTAGGTAGGTTACCCATCGTCGGCCTGTTCTTTATGGCCAGATCTTGCTGTGATCTGGTCATATGCCACCTGCCGTACGTACTAGCTGCCCCGTGTTTATTGCCGCGGAGTCGCATCTGCACCATCTCTGTGATGATGGCACAAAATTTTATGTGTTCCAGTCCTCCAAGATGCGCATACAGCATGCACGTTGGTAATTAATCTCGTTTTGATGCTAATTATTGTTTTATCGCTATAGCAAATCCGTTGACATTTTGTATGTGTCATTGCCTCTGTTGGGTCATCGCCCCGCCAGAGGTAGCAGCTGCCTTTTGCCCAGAATTTTTTTAGCCCGTCGGAATTTTTTTTATTTAGTCTGATGTTAGTTCGTAAGCCTAGTGCGAAACAAAAAAAATAATTCGTAATTGTCTTTCAAAATATCTCGTCATCTTTATTTTACGTTGCTTGATTGTTTAAAATGCATTTTTTGTGCAATCGATGCATTGCTAATCAAAATCATATCGTTTTTCTACACGTGCAATACAATAATTCAAAATAAAAGCTTTGGTACTTCTAGCTACAATTCTGTTGTCAGAAACTTGCAATGTTCTGTCCTCATGGAAAAACGTAACGTAAATTTAGGTAGATTCGCTCACCTCATCTCAATACTATTGCTGCATTACCTTGTGAAACGCCAAAGTCATAGTTTGGCCGTTTCCAACAATGCATTCATACTGACTAACTATACGGAGCGACAAACACGACTAGCAAGTATTGTCTCTCCAAAAGTTACACGTGTCACATTAGATCATCTTTATTACATCATGTGCTTAATATGTCCGCCTCCAGCATGAACGTAAACGGTAGACATTAACGCCCCTCGCCAACAGCACGTTCAATAACCGCGTGACCGTGAGCAACCCACTCGCCGGTGATGCATCATTTCAGTTCGTCGACTCGACGTATGATTTCAAAAAATAAGATTAATTAAAGTCACAGTTTTTTAATGATTTTTTTGTTTTTCGTATATTTTTGAGCCGACGCTTGCGTTACCCAGTATGAATTCATTGTTGTTAACGGCTAAACTACGACTTGCGCATTTTACTAGGTAATGTAGCAACAGTATTAACAGTAAAGTGGACAAATTAAAGTTATTTACGTCAAGTTTTTTCTCGATGTTGCATGCCATAAACTATTAAATTTGGACAATTTTTACGGAATTAGTCAAAACAATAAAAATGGCAAACGTCTTTTTTGAGTCAAGGTGTATGCGATAGACCTACAGCCATGCTGCTGGATGCGTCGTCGCGAACAAAGCCGTTTATTAGCTGAGCCTGCGGGACACAGAGCAGTCTGACTCTGATCGACTTTCAATAGATGGCTGATCACTGTAAACAATCGTATTCCTCTCCCTATCAGCGGCGCTGTTTTTGTGGCTCGGCAGACGGGAAATGCGCTTTCAGTGTGATTAGGTGGCTTGGTAGTGTGACGATATTAAGACGTCGGACTTGCGACCGCGAGGTCGTTGGTTCGACTCCCGGTCAAAGCGCTACCAAGTGGTTACTACTTGGGTGGATAAACCAGGACAGGCAAACAATTTCTGTACATAACCAACACCAAAATTAACTCAGCCTTCCACCCCTGCTGGGTAGGTAAATCGAACACCGGCTCTCCTGGTCGGGGTTATGGCCGTCTACCTGCATTGTCGGGTGGCTGATAGGCAACACTGTGTGATCCCATATGGCAGGCGACGCATCCGACGCTCCGTATTTTAAAAATAGGTTTCTCATGAAAAGTTATACCATTTAAACCATTAAACCTAGTCTATTGCAAGCATTCACGCCTTCGGCCATAGCCGCCGACACAGTCATAAAACCTAATAATTAGGCGTGTTTTTCTAGCCTGGTGATTAGGCTTATTAGTGGCGAGGCAGCATTTAGAGAGGCCGATAATCCATATTCGCGTCCAAAGCGTCAGAGGCGAGGGGAGAGTAGAGATGGTGTGTCCCCTAACTATGCAGCCGACTATTGGGGTGAGTTTGGGGAACGTCGTAAGCTTAGCGTGCATTGTTCGAAGCGAAGACTCAGCAACCACAAACGCGTTTCTGTGAAATGTAGACGACATTTTGCACTTAGAAGTGCTAAAATTGCGAGAAATACATCACAGATAATATTGTTAGGCCCTATGAGTTGCATGATAATACGATGACCCGTTGTCGTGAGATATTATTAGAAGAAGATGTGGCTTGGTAGTCTAGTGGTCAGTGCGTCGGACCCAATGATCGCGAGGTCGTGGTTCGACTCCGGGCCAATCCACTATCAGGTAACAACCATGGGCAAGTTGTTCACACATCACAGCCCGTCGGTGCGATGCCCCAGTTTGAGGACCCAGCCGACGTACTGTACATCCGTTTACACGATAGAGTTAACATCGAGCAAACGTCGAGCAAATGTATTCAAAATACACGTGCCAATTGGTCGACGCCTGCTCGATGTTTGCTAGCATTCATCCACCTAGCTCGACGAGCTATGGTAATTAACATGCTAATTAGGAGGGCGGGCGGGTTGTAATTGGAAGACCTACAGGGTGGCCCAAAAAAACGGGGCCACTCTGTTATATAGCTTCTAACTTCAGAAATACTGCTTAGATCTACACGATTTTTTGTAGAAATCAAGGTCGTTTCATTCATAAATATTTCTGCCAATTATTATTAGAATCTGCTAATCTTTATTCAAGGTATGATCGATAATGTTGGGGATGTTTTTTTCAGGTTTTCTGTTTATTTTAATGCATATTTCGCTTGATCTGCTTTCCCTAGGTAGTGCAGAAGCATACATTGGGTGAGGTGGAAAACTGAGTGGCATTTGATGGCAAGTTGTGTCAGGAATATTTGTGCCAAAAATTATTAAAATTTGTTAATTGGTTTTCAAGATACAGTTGAAAATGTCGGGGATGTTTTTTTGAGACACAGTGTAAAATTGTAAATACAGTAGAATATGCAAGGGAAGATGTTCGGAAGACATTTCTAATTTTAAAGTACAAAGAAAGCAAAGAAAATATTAACAGATAGGCCTAAGCTTTTGCCAGATTACGACGCCGATAAACGGTACTATCAAACCCTGTGGTAAACCTCATTTTCATAGATATCGCAGTTGACTATGACCTTTTGACTTCGCGGTATACTAGTAATTGAAGCGTGCAATCGCCACTTGATATTAACCGGCTTGTCAAGTCTGATAAATGTCATTTAGGCTTATTGTTTCTTTACAGAGGGTGGTGCAAAAAGAGACCATTTTGTCAAATAATAATACACAAAAACGCAACGCAGGGTACTTTGCATGTGAATGCAATTTTTTTTCAGGAACGTATGCATATTCAATGCAATCAAGTCAATACTACTCTTGGTCTATAGTTTCTACGCATATATGTAAAAACGTTCCAGGAAAAATATTTAAAAAACGTCAAAAAACGTCAAAACGTGGCACAAATAAAAAAACGTTTAAAAACGTTGAATAAAAAAACGTTGGCCATAATTTCTTCATTCTCTTGCATAATTCTTAATGCTGTAAGTGCAGTATACCTTAAACTATAGTTTAGATAGAAAAAAACTTTATTCAATTTTAGTTCAATTTTTTGTCATAAGACCGTAGCATTAAACTAACCAAATAATTATATTTGTTAAAAAAAACTTTTTATTTTGTATATTTGAACTAACTAAATAAAATACATCACTATGACTTATTATTTTTTCTGTGGTTCTAAAAGTACTTCTCGAAGCTTTTCATGAGATTTTCAATGCACGTTTTTAAAAAAACGTTGAGCAGAATAAAAAAAAACGTTAAAAAAGTTAAAACGTGGCAAAAATAAAAAAAATGTATAAAACGTTTTTTATTGCAACGGACGGCAGGCAATATCAATGACAGTGTTCGAAAAGAGAGAGATTTAGGTACAATGTGTCAGCGAGGGTCTGAATTAGTAAGAGAAATAGTGCAGCAAGGCTGTTAGCAAAGCTAATCACGTGCTCGGCATGACAAAAAAGAAAATTTCTCAAATAGATCAAAAGAAACGGTTTTCCCATTACATGTACACAAAAGTCTGGTCAAACCTCACGTATAATACTGCTTACAAATACGGAAGGCCCCGCACTATAATAAAGATATAAGGTTAATTAAAAATCTACAAAATTAACAATTGGCACAAAAATTAAATTATGATGACAGATTAAAGCACCCGAAGGTGCGATTAAATGCAAGAAAAGAGAAACGTGGCTTAATAAGATATGTAGCCTGAAATTAAAATAAAATTTCGTGCCGCTGGGTTTGGAGATTCCCCTCGAACGAAGGCGTCAAACAGGGGTAGCCCCATACAAATTTTTTATTTTACTGCTGTCGACTTGTCTAGCGTGAAAACGGTTGCAGATAAGCACAGGCAATTACTGCTGGAGAGCTTTTCGGAGGTACTAATTTTGAATTTTGATGGCCTTAAACGGCTTTAAACATTAAAAATAAGGGGTCTTTGTATTTTTTTGCAATTTCAGGCTGCTAGGCACATTTCAAGAGTAAGCCTAAATTGCACCGAAATGACTGGAAATAGACAAAGACAACTTGCACATAGAGTTTTAAGCAAAAAACGTTGATTTCAAAAGTTTAAATGTCAGCCCCCTAGGTTCAAGCGGCCGTCAAATCTGAGTACCCCTTTAAAATGCGCGATTTTGCTACTGTCCACTAGGGCTCAATTTAGCATGAAAACGGTTGCACACTACTAACTGTCCAGGTTATCAAGATGACCTTGAACAATCTTGAAATCCGAAAAGCGAGTTTTGTGATTTTTTCGCGATTTTACGCTGGTACGCATATTTCGACAGTAAATTGCACCGAAATTACTAATAATAAAGCAAGACAATGTGCACATGAACTTTTTACCGTAAAAATGTATAGATTTTAACTGTCTGTATTTCGACCTACTAGGTTCAAGAAGTTCTTCGCACGGATACTTCAAATTTGGGTACTTTTTCATAACACATTATTATTTTATTGCACGTTGTACTGTGTACACTGATTTCCCAAATGGCAGCACCGATGCTGACGTATGTCAAGTGAGCATTGCTCGAGTTACTTGTCTTGTGTTTTTGACGTCAGATAAGTATTCTCAAGTTGATCTTTGATGTATTTTTTAAACGAAAGTTGGCCACCGGTCAGCCATTAGCCCAGAAAAGTGTTCGCATTAATTTAAGTTTTTAATGCTATTCTGTTTTCAGGTTACGAACGGAGGGACGGACGAGCGAACGGACGGGCAAGACATGTTATGCGGCATATTAGGCAACGTGCACTTACCTGATAGCACCGTGTAGGATCAGCAGGTACTGAAAGTGAAATGAGCCGATAACTGGTAGTAGTATTGTTACAGGTAGTCTAGAGCATGCAGCAGCAGCAGCAGCAGCCGCAGTCAGCCACGCAGTAGTACGCATGAAGTACAGTACATAGAGGTTAGTAGGTCTACTTGTTTTTCTGATAGCAGTTTTTTCACAAGTGCCAAATGCGAAGCCTCCAGGATGAGCCAGACAAGTAACTTGAAGTAAGTCTCCAACTTTTCTGAGTGTTCTCCATATCCGTAGCAAACGCTACCGATTAATTTTCAAATTCATATAGGCCTACTGTCACGTTCTATGGAAAAATTGCATCCACCACACTCTAACTGCGTCGCTACACTACCTTGTGTAATATAAATTGTCAAATATCTCTATAGCGAATTTTTTAAAATTTCTCACAAAATGTGTCAGTGAAAAAAATTGAAAGTCGGTCGATATTTTGAATGAACTGCAACTAATTAAATGGCTGGAGATAAACTGACAGTTTGCGAATAGGAACTGCTATTCTTTCGCGCGTCTCGTGAGCATTAGCTCAAATTTCTTGTTATAGACAGACAGACAGACATACGGTCGCCACCGCTGTAGCTAAAATGCGCTTGGCATAGCACTCGCGCGTAAAAAAACATTTTAAAGTCGTGATAACGATCTGTGTCGTGGAGAGCCAGAAGACGAAACGGAGACATTTTGGAAGAAACAGCTGTGGAAGAAAGTTATGGAGTTCCTTTACAGCCAGAAAACTGAGATTTTTTTCGGACACGTCATGATAAAGCAAGACGAAAACTTGGAGAAGTGCATCATTTCAGAAATGGTAGAAGGCACTCGTGGTAGCGGTAGACCTCGATGGGCGTGATGTGATGTGATGATATCAAGGATTGGACAAATTCATCAACAGACAAGTTGCTACTGTCGATAAAAGATCGTGCAGCTTGGAGGAGCTTGGTCTGCCGGGCCGCCATGCTATGTTCGCACCAGCGAACAGTGCACCTACGACGACGACGACGACGACGTGTCGTAATGACGATTGACGAACTGCGTCGTTATTATGACATAGAGAAGAATCCCGGCTGCCGCTAAGCTGGGCCGACCACACCGGTCGCCTCGACTATGCCTATCGGAAGGCCAGCGCCCGACTTTCGGTCGCGGAAAGAATGAAATTTCTTAGAGTGACTACAGTGCCATGCACTCTATGGTGACGCTGCTATATCTAACGCTGCTATATCCAACCCATGTATTGTTGCTAAACCGTACGTCGTAAAGGGTCGGCGATGGTAAGCCTACCATTTGATGATAGGGTGATGAAGAGTTGGCTGTCAATCCAATAACCATAATATCGCAGTCTTTATAACTTTCTATCTGCATCGGTTATAGTAGCAATTTATTGAATGCAAAGTTGCTGCCTGCAACCGTCACCCAAGTGTGCCGAATTACCATATCGCATCTTACTATTGATTGTAGCATTCGATATAGCAGTGTCACTGATCAATGTTTGGGACTGTAAACTAGGCCTAAACCTATAGTCGCTCGATCTGGAAATTAATCTTTTCGCTACCAGAAGTCTAGCGCTGGCTTTCGGATATAGGCGGTATGGTCAACTGACTATCAATCAGTCAATCAATCGATCGAAAAAAATTATATAGCGCGTCCTACAGTCCTGAACGGCAGCGCTTAACAACTAAAAACACTACGCCTGAAATATAACAATAAAACCTAACAAAAACGGTATGATGATGTCTAAAGTCCGTACGCAATATTAAATAAGAACGTTTTAAGATTGTGTTTAAAAGTCTATCTACAGCTGGACGTTTTGTACAAGGTACGTGGGCCAAAAAGTAAGCTATTGTACTTTTTCCATATCTTCGCTAAAATTTTTTAAACCATTTTTTACCAGTAGACTCTGTAAGAAATTTGCTATTCAGCGGGATGCACATTGCACTTATTATGTCGCTACACTACCTTGTAAAATATAAATATCCAAAAACATAGGCTACAATATCTACACATGGTAATAAAGTCGAGTGGTAAATTTTTGAAGTATTTAAATAAAATGTTAAAGACAAATTATAGTAAGTATCAAAAAGGTTTAGGTGTAGCTACGGAGTAAATTTTCATTTTTCAAAAAATAGTGCACAGGTTGTAGGGCTTCACAATTGAAATACACTGCTCTTTATGCTTAAGCAGTTAACTGAGCAAGATTGCAGCCATCAACCAGCATTAATGTACATTGAAAATCAATGCACAGTAAAATCGTTCAAATTATTTTCTAAAATGTTTAATATGTCCTTCAAAGTTTTTGACACTTACTATAACTCTTATTTTAACATATAAGTTAAATACTTTAAAAATTTACTACTAGATTTTCTGTCCATCTGTAGATATTGTACGTTTTTGGATATTTATATTTTACAAGGTAGTGTAGCGACATAATAAGTGTGGTGTGCATGCCGCTGAGTAGCAAATTTCTTACAGAGTCCACTGGTGAAAAAAAGTGTGAAAATGATCAATTTTTAGCGAAGACATGGACAAAGTGCAATGGCTTACTTTTTGGGTCAACCCCGTATATTTGGCGCGACCATGGTGCGTGCGAAGAAGGCGGTTGGTTACGGTATTTGCGATGAAAATTTTGCTTATTTACGATACCAGCATGGAATAACTATGAGTGGGCGGTTCTTCTGTTTACCTGGCGACTGACGTAAACAATTCGCAGGTGTTCTTTATCGATTTATAATTGTGTCCAACTTCTACTTAGACCTGCGAGTCGCTGAGGTACAGAACCTTGACCCGACCTAAGGCTAAAATGACCCCAAGTCGACGGCGGTTGACTTGAGCGCATCCGACTTGACTCGACTTGACAGCAGCATGTCGACTTGAGTCGACTTCAAACGACTTGAGACTTTCAGAAGTTGCGATGAACTTGCGTGAACGCTGTACGTATACTGTAGGCTATTAATAAAGTGTTTCATTCCCCTGGTGGACATTTTTTGTTATTGTCATTTTTTGAAGGAAGTTTGTACTGACAGTTAAAACTGTCCGTTATGTGATCGATTTTGACGTGCTGCAGTTATGGTGTATGGCATTCTTGGCATCGTTGTCGTCCGTCTGTCTGTCATCCGGCCGTCTGTCCGTCTGTAACAGGTGTTACAAAAGGCCACCGGACAAAAGGCCACCAGAAATATCACCCCCGGACAAAAGGCCACCGGACAAAAGGCCACCGGACATAAGGCCACCGGACAAAAGGCCACCCGGACAAAAGGCCACAGCTGTAGATGTAGGCCGCTTATTTACCAAAACGTATTTAACAAAATTATATAATAGGTTTGTAGTTAAGTTTTTTGTTGGGCTAATTTAAGTTTAATATTTTTACTAAGTTTGATA
>Ga0209367_1005658_pt1 | contig 17311 bp, 12 predicted proteins | sample WorMetLIZISLAND2_FD_187412 | JGI IMG/M metagenome (GOLD analysis project Ga0209367, IMG submission 187412) | Marine gutless worms symbiont microbial communities from Max Planck institute for Marine Microbiology, Germany - Olavius geniculatus... ... | reverse complement strand
GTCCCGGAGACAAACAAGCACGTTCGCGATTGATGGATCCAGCGACGAACGTCTCTTGTTGACGATGTATCCGGCAGAACTGAACAGTCTCTCGCAGAACACTGATGTCGCTGGTACACACAGAGCAGTTTTTGCCAGTCGCACCAATGTAGGAAAACGATGTTCATTTGTCTTCCACCATAGAAGTGGGTTTTCACCATCCGGAAGCTTTTCTCTGCCTTGAAATGAGCGATTTCCCCGGTGGTAGTCTCACCTGGCTCATCAGTGTCAGAATCAGAATCCATTGGTCTGATGCGCTTGTTCATAGGCTCGCAGACAGTATCAGAGTCGTCGTCAGTATGGCTGACTCGCAGCTGTTCCGTATGAGCCTCTGCGTCAACAGCAGCAGACAGTTCGGCTGCAACAGCCGTCCAGGTTTCACCTTTATCTTCTGTCAACAAGCATCGCAAAGTTTTGTCTCGTGGGTCCAATGCAGTAGCAATGCGCAAGATCTCAACACCATCGATACCAGTCACACGCCGCTGGAAGTCATCAAGAGCAGCCGATTTATATCGTACGTGAATAAGTAAAAGGCTGAGTTGATTAATCGTGAAAAATAAAATTAATCGTTAATTTTCTTTGTTAGTTAACGATTAAATTAATCGTTAAAATCCACAGCTCTAATCATAACATTAAACATTAAAACTGTATGCACAACCAAATCCTGCAGAGTCAAACTTACAGACAGGTTTCTTCCAGTAGTTATCACGCCAGTGAGATAGCCAGATGTACAGTTTGCGAGCACCACTCTTGTCACCCTGTTGGCCGATGAGGTCGCGAATGTTGGTCGGCTTGTGGTTGTCGACCCACAGCGAAGAGTCTGATGATGAACTTGACGAAGGTGTAGCTGCTGTGTCTGGTCTCCTCTTCGCATCACTGAATCTTGCGTATTCGTCATCTTCGTCGGACGAGTAAGTGGGTGGAGCTAAGTTTTTCTTCGCCTGCTGTGCTTTTACTGACCAGTGCTGCTTGCCGGCCGCTGCACTGCCTCGCTGCACAGTGACAAATAGGAATAGCGAATGATAATATTCATGGTGCTGTCATCATGGCACTGCCAGTCTGCCAATGTAACAGTTCACCCGGCTCATCACGAGTGCCGAGTGGTCGATGACCTTTGAACCAAGCCAATCAGCCTTGGTTGAATAATGAATATATTTATTTCAACTGGCAGCTTAAGTACTTTATTGCTATTTCTAAGCACTTGTTGTTTAAGGCCCGGACACACCAGATGAACGCATGAAGAACGCACGAGGAGCACACAGAAAAATGGTTTGTGCACCGTTGTTCATCATCATTCGTTACTCGTTCGTCGAGCGCGATGCACCATCGTGATTCGTGACCATTCGCTCGGTGCGTCGAGCTCTGCGCACAATTTAAAACATATTCAAAACTGTGCACAGAACTCAACGCATAAATGTACACATCAGAAGGACGCCAAAAGGATGCCGGATATGCGCGGGGAGTGATAGACTAGTGCCCGTTACACGCAATACAAGTGGAGCAGTCGCTCGGTATTCGTTGTGTATTCATCGGCAAAAATGTATCGAACACCCATGGAGACGTAGAACTTCCCCCATACTTGCGGTGCAATTGATGACAAGCACATTAACTTCAAGTGTCCTTCCAACAGCGGTTACATATACTAGGCCCTACAACAGTCACAACTACAAAGGATTCTACTCAGTTGTCTTCATGGCACTCGTAGACACTGACTGCAAGTTTATCTGGGCAGACATCGGCGGTATGGAATCAGCAAGAAACGCTAAGATTTACAGTGCTTCTGGGCTAAGGAATGCATTAAAATGGTAACCTAGGCTTCCCCGATGCTGATCCTTTTCCCAAACTTCCCAAAGACAACCAGGATGTGCCTTAATTCTTCCGATTTTAGCACGTATGCAATGCAATGCTGAGTATGCGCCCTGTATACGCCCAGTGCGCTAGCAGTATGCTGTACATTCGTTGCAAGCTCGCTACAGTTTCTCCAAAATATGGACAAGTTGGGCACACAACGATGCACAACGACGCATAACTAATTTTATTGTGCATCTCGCGTGTCCTGCATGCGTGCACCTGTGCGACCGGAACTTTACCGGCGCACTCTGTAGAATCAGAAATCAAGTAGTTGAATACAAAGACACTGGCAGTTCTCTTCAACGCAATTAAATAAACATGACCTAAAACTATGCACAATAATGCACCTATGGCCAATAAATACAACAAAGTGCAAACCATTTTGCCGTTGCTATATAAATCTGTACCTGTCCATTCTCCGCTGCTATCTGATATTTGGATTTCTTTCCAGGCAATCGACGAACCAAGTCAAACAAGCCGTCCTCATCCAGCATTTCGGTACCAAACTCTCCAGCCTAGAATAAAATCACAACAAACACAATGCTCCATTCTGTGCAGCAAAGCACAGAAACACAAATTTATCAACAATTTTGATCGACTGATGAACTTTTAGTTGCTAGTTCTTAGATTTAGTCTTTAAATCTTAGATTAAATTTACATCAACAAGAAACCGTTATCACAGAACGGTTATGGTAAGATGACAAGCACCTGCAAAGTGATAATGAAAAAACATGAATGTTCTAGTTTGTCTACAGGAGTAAATAAAACAAACAGTAACAACTATGTCTGTGCATGCGAAAAAGCTGTTAGCTGAATACTCTGCAGTTACTAAATAAAAGCACGCATTTTCTCAGACAATATGCAGTGCTAGTTTTAAATCAAAATTAAAGATTAATTAGCACAGAGTGTAACTGTTAAAAAGTTCCATCGCTATTAGTCTTCTTACTTCTCAACAAAAATAGCAATAAATGCTACAAAGGTTCCCAGAAGTTTAAATTTAGTGACTGGCCTAACGTAGAATGACTCCAAAAATGAACCAGTTAAGTGAAAACAGATTTGTGTTTGTGTACAAAAAGAGCAACAATATAAAATGATCATTAGCAGAAAATGCCGCTCAAACCTTGTCTAACTTGGACTGCCCACAATCCCGGCCAGCGACAAGATAGTTTGTCATTCTTGTGACATTCGTCGTCACTTTGCCGCCATGCTTCAGAATCAACGACTTGGTCTCCTCTCGATCGATCGACTCAAAAATCCCCGTTATCACAAATGTCAAACCCTCCAGACAATTTTCCTGTCCCTAGAAATGAGAAAAATTCACACAGTCAAGCACAGCATAAAAACACCTGGTTATCTCACTTATTGCAGCACCATAAATATTATACAAAAACCATATGAGTTATGTTTTAAAATTCTTTGCTGAATCTTCATTTTTATGACACTTTTTAGATCAACATGTCTGCCATACAACATAAGCATTACACTGACAACATTGTATTAATCAGTGGTAAAAAGTCTAACAAAACAGCAACAGAAATGATAACTCAAATCACATGGGCAATAGGACATGTAGTACATAAACAGGTGTATATTGTTCAAAGTTTTCTATCTAGTCTCTGGACAGCTTAAGAGAATCATGGAAGGACAGAGTCAGCCCAACAGAGCTCATCAGGACTTCAAAGGACCGATTGCTCTGGCAGTGCATGGTTGCCAATGTCGTCGACGACGATACCACAGCAGCATGACATGACATGACATCTAGTAATAAAAAAATAGGCAAAGTACTGCATAGTGTCTGGAATTCACCGTCATATCTGCCAAGCTTCTTAGTACCATTTGAAGCATACTTTAAAAACTAAACTGTTTGACACTACCTTTAGTAAATGTTAACACTTAGCCTAGTCTGTACTGATAACGCATTCAGCGCACTAAAGATTTCTTCAAAATGATAGTGCACTATACAAATGTTCACTTATTATTATTATTATTATTATTAGTCTCTGCTATAATGCACCTGCGCAACATATGACAGTATATAAACGTGATATGATTCATTGATTGACACCAAACTTAGTAGTAATGTCATTCTTGTGACATTCATGTGTCTAATTCTTCACCGTATCTGTCGCACACCATGACTGTTACTGTAAAATACCTCAGACCAACTATGAATAGTGAGTGACACAGCAGTAAATTAGTTAAGACTTATTTGCACATATAACAACATGGCACGTAAATATAATCCATTCACCGCTGGTATTTCTTTAGAGCCGAGAGCTTTCGGTGGTTCACGAGACAAAAAGGTGCGATATGCCTGAAACGCTCGGAATTTCTGCAGAGGTGTTTTGTCACTCCAGCCTCCCTAAACAAAACAAATCTCACTCATGTCGGCTACAGCACCAGATCATATGCTGCAACAATCAAGACCTACTGCACTTATTTTGTACCTCTTTGGTTTGGCTTAACTACATGTACTACAAGTATTCCAACATCAAAATCGAGCTGCACCACGAACCATGCTTAAAACATCCAACTTTAAAAATATATCCAATGTGTGGGCTAAACTGCATTTAAGCCAATTTTCTTTTATTACATACCAGTCACAAATGCCAATCTAATGACAAAGAAATCTGCTCCTATAAAGGCAAATATGAATACGCCATGCATGTGTATTGAGGCTAATAATAACATTGCCAAAAAGGAAAACAAAAAGAAAACTAGAAATTTGGGACAAAGTGAGTCCGCCCGGCGCCCTAAGTCTGACTGGGGGGAATAAGGAGGGGGGTAAATTTCCCTGGCATCGAAGTCACATGACCTGAACTCAAAAGCATTGACATACGCTGAACGCACATTGTCGACTTAGGGTAGGTCAACATGAGCGCTTATAACTTTGTTCGTAGTGGACGGAATTTCACCAAAAATTTTTTTTGTTCGACGCCAAAAGAATCGTTCTCGTCAACGCCATTTAGATTTTGTCGCTATCTTCATCGGTTCCAGAGATATTTGCGCTCAAACTCAAAAGTTGTCGTAAATCGCACTGATTTTTGAACGTTTTTTGCCCTCCCAAATTTTAAGGGGGGCAGTGCCCCCAAATGTTGTACTTGCGTTAACACCCCAACCTAGAGACACGTCAAGTGCCAAAGTTTCGTCGGGCTACACCCCCCTAACTCCGAAGTTATAAGCGCTCCTTTACTGCATTTTAAGCCAATTTTTGACCCCCCCTTTGAAAAAAATTGTAAGAGGGCCCCCGTCCACGGTGGGAGGTGCGCTAGTAAGACTTGGTCATTCTATGGGCGCGTGTGAAAATTTGGGGCGCAGCACCCCCTAGGGGCCGAAATATGTTCTTCCGAAAAATGCGCTTTAGGTGGGTATGATTTCACATCGAGATCTCCGAGGTCACTGGACCAAACTTCACCAGATTTATTTCGCCTAACACAGGAGGAATTGTGGTAAATAAAATAAAAATCCGATTTTGAATACCTTCATCCGTTTCGGAGATATTCGCCGCCGAACTTCAAAGTCATCCGAAATCGGGCTAAATTTTGCATGTTTTTGGCCCCTGAAATTTTTTTGGGATGTGCCCCTCAAAATTTTGGATTGGCATTTTAAAATTGGGCCTAGTACTGACCATCTGCAAAATTTCACGCCGGTCGGTCCACGCATCTCAGAGATCTCGCGTTGAAAAAATTTTTTTTAAAAACATCTGGGCTAAAACTTAAGTCCGCTCCGTAAGCTATCGCTTCCGGGCGGACTAATAATAATACTGAACACAATGATAATTCTATAAAAGCTGTACATTATATACAGCAATAGACGTTCTTTTACACACCCTGCCTTTGGGAGGAGGTTTTGCGGTTTTTTCTCCATCTTCTGAATTCTTGTTCTTACCAGCTGGTTCTAATAGAACACAAATAATCTAGTCTGAAATAGACAGACTGTATTGCATCATAATGCTGTGTATTACAGTATGCGAAGAGCATCAACTCTCTCAGGCAATCACGATCCGTCGATCACCACAAATACATTAGTAAAACTTCAGGAGACAACATAAGTCAAATTGAAGTATGAGAAAAGTCACTCACTTGCACTTGAAGTTACACATTTTTTGTATGACTCTGCTGTAACCAAATTTCAGTTGAGTTAAGTGCACAATCATATTATTTTGAATGTGGTTTTGACATATATCTGGTTTGCATTTCAGGTAAGCATCATTAAATGACAGAAGACCGTCTTGCTGCTGATGCTGAACATTGACATATGAAATTTATTAACAACAAAACATTGAAGATCAGAGTAATGCACAAAGTCTGAGTTTCAAAGTTTTCATCATATTATTAAGAGATTTCACTCAAACTGGCAATTAAAAAATGCAAAAACATTTACTAGATTCATTCTTGCCACTTTTGGCTGATGTTGTCTTCTTCTTACTCCCTGGTTTTTCTTCTTCAGAATCTGCAAAAAAATCACAAAAACACAGTAAATGGCTTGCTCATTATACATATTGTGTTGCAAAAATGGCAACCATAGTGGTTTAATTGTACCACAACAAACAGAAATATATGCAATGCTTAACAGATAAAAGATCAATAAAACCAAAAATGCTCCACAGACATGCTATGCATAATCTACTTATATCAAGCAACTGACACTGGCACTAATGATAACCGAAAAAATTACTGCAGAATATTCACTCATCACTGAGAGTTACAAAGCTATAATGAAATAAATATTAAACAATAACAACATTATCAATGCATAGCAGAATAAAATGTCAGCAACAGTTTAACATATTCAAGCCGCCCGGAATGATAGTTCGGGAAGGCCTTATGTTGCAGTTTATTTCTTTTTCATTGCAAGATCTTCGAGGTCTGTGGGCCGATCTCCGCAAAATTTTGCCACATGGTTGGAAGCATGTTCAATTTACAAATGCCGGTCCAAAAATTTGGGGCCTGCCCCCCCATAAAAATTTAGGGGTGAAAAACATGCTAAATTTGGCCCGATTTCGGACCCCTTCCCACTTTGAACTCGAATTTCTCTGGAATGGACAGAGATATCCAAAAAAACTAAATTATCGCCAGCGTTTCCTCCCGCGTTAGATGGAAAAAAAGTTTGGCGAACTTTGGTCCACTTTCCACAGTGTTCTCGCAGCTAATGTTTACCCATGAAATCGACTTTTTCGGAAGACCCTATTTCAGCCCCTAGGAAATGCTGCATCCCAAAATTTTTACACACGCCACAGAATGACTACGTCTTACTAGTGTATACCCCACCGGGGACGGGGCTCCCCAACAATTTTTTTCAAAGGGGGGTCAAAAATTGGCTCATAATTCAGCGTATTAGCGCCTATAACTCTGAAATTAGGGCGAGTAACCCCATGAAACTTTGCCACGTGACAGGCCATAAGGGGACCATTATCACTTATATACAAACAAAAAACTTCTAAAATTCGGCGCGATTTAGGACAACTTTCGACTTTGACCGCAAATATCTCAAAAAACGGTCACGATATTGACAAAGGGACACAAACTTCATCGAAAGCAATCCCCGCTGTGTTGAAGAAAAAAATTGGTGAACTTCTGTTTACAAACAAAAAAGTTATAGATGCAGATGTTGACCTACCCAAGTTCAAAATTTGGCGCGATTTCGGGCAACAAACTCTGACCGCGAATATATTTGGAGCAAATCGACATACCGAAAATCGATAACAAACTTGATCGACTGCCATCCCTCCCGCATTGAAGCAAAAAAATTCGGTGAACTTTGGTCCACTAACAAACAAGTTGCAGGCGCGGATGTTGACACGCCCTAAGTCCATAAGTCGACAATGCGTGTTCTGCGTATGCTACTGCATTTGACTTCAGGCCACAAGACTCTGCTACCAGGTAAATTAAACCCCTGAATTAACCCCCCATCGAACTTACGGCATCAGGAGGCCTCACGTTGGTCTCTGCCACATATTTCTAGTTTATGTATGCAATGCTTCCCTAAGCCAAGTTGGCTACAGAATATACCAGAAAACATTTTTCAAAGGGGGGGTCAAAAATTGGCTTAAAATTCAGTGTATTAGCGTATAGCATATATATTCAGCAATTGAGTATTATCAATATGCCAGAATATCAGCAAAAAAGTAGATTTATATAGCACATTCTTGTCTTAAGAAAACCTCAAATGTGCTAGACATAGTAACAATGCGAGAATAAGAAAAATGTCAACATGACTTTTTCTAGCTGTCTGGTACCCAAAATGTGACAAATAAACTAGCTAGTGTTTACCACTGTCATCAAATAGAAGTGAGTCTTTCACAGGAACATAACTTCTGCCACCTCGTTGACCATTTTGAAAAGAATCATCGTCTGATTCATCATCTGACTACAATAAATAGTTTTCACATACAACGTCACTTTGTTATGCATCAGTCTCAGACTGAAAAATGCATCAGATTCAAAATTTTAAAAAAACATTAACACTACTGACACCTGTGTTCAAATTGCATAAATATGATTACCACTTTCAGTAAAATGATTACAGTTAAGCAGAAACTGACGTGTGTACAAGATAAAGTATAAAAAGATGAGTACAGAAATGTGTTGAACTGGACAGTGTAATGTCATCAAAAAACAAGACAAATGAAAAAGTGAATAGCACCGGTAAGGTATTGCAAAAAATTAAGTGCTATATGTCATACAGATAATACAAATACTTACTATTAACAAACTGCCTCTCGACTTGTAGCCAGACATATTGTTTCAAACAATTATCAACAAATATTACATAATCCTTGCAATACGGTATTAGACTGTATTCTTCTAAAAAAAATTTCGCAATCCTGCAACAATCGTTCACACATGAATTAGCATCTGTCATATGTCAATAATTTATCTCATTAAAATGGGATGTTTCATCCAAAAAAAAATTAATAACTTCCTCTCTCCATAACTCTATAATGTTGCATTATCAGTTGCAAAAAATTTTGCAGATGTTACAAAATTATGTAAACCAAACCTTATGACATAAGGTCAGTGCTAGAGGTAGATCGGCGATCTTGCACTAGTGATCAGAAAATTAATAGTGGTAGATCGCCACTTTATCTAATTACATTTATTTCAGTATCAATGCCAGAATGCAGTCACATTTCTGCACTGCATTACCAAGACTGTGGTTGGAACTAAATATCAGCCACTTTGTTATCAGTTACCATGCATTAAATAAAATTTATTAAAAAAACATATATTTCAGCTTTGGCCTAAGACAGACTCTGATATAATACTGAATAAGACTGATTTAAATATGCGACAGTGTTGTAGCATGGTTTATAAACCTTCTATGTCTACCAAGAATATAAGTTGCACCATATACTGAATAATGTGTCTACCCGATCTACCTCTAGCAATTTTCCAGTGCTAACAGCAAGATAGCCGATCTACTGCTAGAATTATCGTTGACGTAACAGCTCCTTGATTCCTGGCTAAGAACTTCTTAAAACTAAAAACTTTGCAGTATTACTGTTTTTATTTGTTATCTTTTTGAATATTTTTAATCATGTTCACAAGCTGCTTGAAAGACGAATGTGGCCATAGCTGGCTACTGCATATGACTGAAAAATAGACGGGTACCTGAATACAGAACCATGCAAAAATTAGGAGAAGCATAAATTATACATCAATGGAAAGACAATCAGATATAGAGTTAAATGAGAAAATAATTTAACTTCTATCACACATTCACTATGTGTCTGCGACAAAAACATTATTCAGCTTTCATACAATGATGAAATATCAGAATTAAAATATGATGTTTTTATTTTTGTTGACAAACTTGCCTTCCTCCTTATTTTCCAGGCTGGGGACTGGCACAGTAGTGTATATACTATGGTGGAGTTACAAGTTTTTTTAAATTTTTTTAACATATTTTTTAATAGTTTGTTTTTGTATGCAAGCTATGCGTGTGTATCTAGCACCGAAAATAGTGCTATTTTGTTTCATGTAAGCAACCAATCGACCACATAATGCATGCCCAAGCACCAGATTAACTCACCAGACTAGTTTCAATGTCTGTCAAGTTTCTCAGTGGAGCAAGATAACGTTGAAGTTTGAACATAATATTAAGCTGTCGGCAGCAAGCTTCAAGCAGTTCTGACAGAAACAGCATTTAAAACACAAGAAGATGGATAAGTGCAATACTGGATATGATGGAGAAAAAACACAAGTGAAAACACTGACCAAGATGCCTATAAAGCCTTAGACAAACAAGTCAAAAAAGAATGTCACACATGCAGCAAAACAGCAGTGGCTGGAAGAAAAAAACGTTAAGAAATCGAGAACATAGGCAAATAAATCCAACTTTGATGTGGCAAAAAAATCAAGGACATAAACAGCACAAAGGTGTGCTCATCCACAAACTAAAGCATTTCTGATCACAGTTCTCAACAAAAGTATATAACAGTCTTTCAGTCAACCAAACTAAAATGGTTACCAATCAGCAATTCCAACACAGAATGATGCGAACTAAAGATCGGACTGCAGACCATCAAGCAGGTGGACAGTTTCAATTATCTCTGCAGCTTCATAACAACAGATAAAAGAAGTAAAAAGGAAATCCCCTCCTGGATCCGCTTGTGCACGTACTGAAGCCTTGCAACAAAGGGAACACAAAATGTCAACAGTAAGAAAACACAACTTCCGTTATTTTCCACGAAAAAGCTGGGCTTAAATGTTGGACGACGACGTGCAGTTGACTACCTTATGCCAGATATCGCCCTGTGCGTAAAATGTTTTGAACTTAATCGCAATACTACAGAATGCGTTATAAAATACAAAAACAATAAACAAATTAAAGGGACAAAAATATAAACAATAGACCATAGAATATTGATTTATTTACTTATTTATAAACGGTCTATAGATATTTATGATTTTATTTGAGAAGTAAAGTTGATGAGAAATCAACTGAGAAATAGGGTTTATATATATCTCTGTTGAGAAAGCTGTGGATATTTTAATAATAGTACGCGGGTAGAGTGGAGTTTACTGGGCGCCATAGGAATACATTGCGCCTATTATTTCACATATATACCGTATAACTACCAATAGGGTTAGGATTAGGGTTAGGGTTAGGTGTAGGGTTAAGGTTAGGGTTTAGAGTTAGGGTTAGGTGTATTCCTATAGGTGTAGTGTTATTCGAACGTGAAGTCTGAGTATAGACTTACGGATGTGAAGTTGGAATATGGAATGGTTGAGGGACCAGTAAACTCCACTCGTCCCTAGTACGCTGGTAGTAGATTTCGTTGCTGATGCCAGAATTCCGAGAGATAGAGTATTTTACACTGTTAGCTAATTGATCGCCGTAGCGTGCCATATTACCCTAGCAGGTTTGCACTTCTGTTGCTACGACTTATGGCTTTTCCGCCCATTTGCCGGTTCTCCCCCTGGCTTGTTTGCCCCTGGCTCGTTCGCCTCCTGTCTTGTTCGCCCCTTGTGCCTGGCTGATTCGCCCTCTGGCTTGTTCGCTCCCCCCCCCCGTTGAATATACCGGTGATTTGTTATTGAGGCTTGTGTTTCAATTTACAGAAAGGCAACAAGTATAAGTGTAGCGTCACGTCACTGATTAATAGTTACTTCAATTAACGTTATACGTGACAAATTGAGTAATCTTTGGTTTTATTGCAGCGGCAGAACTGTTGTATATAGCGGGTGCGACGAAACACCGCACCGGCCTCACCGACCGCACCGGCAGGAAATTACCGCACCGGCGCCTAAAACGACCACTAACCCTAACCCTAACACTAAGACAGCGTCCAATCGTCTGCAGCTGCCACCATGCTCGAAGTGGTCGTTTTAGGTGCCGGTGCGGTGATCTGATGCTGGTGCAGTAGGAATTGCTGCTGGTGCGGTCGGTGAGGCCGGTGCGGTGTTTCGTCACACCGGTATATAGCCTATATCTAGAACGCTTAAAACTCGGCTAATGTGTCAACGTCAAGCTTTCTTTGAAATGAATTGTTACAGGTTTACTTAGGTTTAGGCCTAATAATCGCTTGATGAACGCCTATAGATTTATAGACAGCGTCAGACATCATTGCCAACATTCTAAGGTGAGAAAGCACACTAAAACTCTCAATGAGACCTTGTTCCAAACTTGTTTAGTGAGTGCAGATTTAGTCTTTGTGACAGACTGACCAGTGACCACACTGCAGAGTGTCAGGGGAATGTTAGAAATTTCACGGGGCTTGAGAGTGGTCAACCTGTAGCTGTCATTTTGAAATCATTATAGTTTGTTGAGTAATTTTTGGAGCCTTGTAATACACCTTATTTGGTAGTTTTCTGTCAATTTATGCATGTGATCTGCAATTTTGCTGCTCAACAAATTGATTGATTGATTGCCAGCTGTTTGTCTGTGCCTAGTGCAGAGAGAATGGGAGAAGAGCGGGAGAAATTGAAGAAACTGCTGCAGGACACAGTGACCATGCTGTGCAAGAATAGTCTGCTATATGAGCAGAGTCTCTGTATAGAAGGAGTGATTGGTATAACAGTCGACAATGACGATGCATTTGTGGTCCACATCAACAACACAAGTGAACCAGCCTTCAACTCCACATCAGAGAACACTGAAGAGTGTTATTCGAACGTGAAGTCTGAGTATAGACTTACGGATGTGAAGTTGGAATATGGAATGGTTGAGGGACCGGAACCTGTGATGCTGGGATTCTCCGATATGTCCTCTGGTTTTAGTCATATGATTGACCCAGTTGTCAGTGAATTGGGTGAATTTAAAGCTGAGATAAAGGCAGAGGAGGATGAGTGGGGAGATGACTATGAAGAGAGTTATGGTGGTCTAAGCTATCCATGGACAGACATCATCAGCTCTAGTACCAGCTACCAACCACAGCTATCAGTTCCACGGCATCGCAGCAAGCCAAGAATGTCATCGGTATGAGCTAATGTTGTTACAGTTGCATATTTTCTGTGGTCGGTCAGTTTCAGTCATTTTTCATTGCCATGGAGGTTGTGGTATTGATATTGGAAGTCATAGTATTGTAGAAGAAGTTGTAGCATTAGTTGCAGTCAGCAGTCAGTAGTAGTAATTTCATAATGTAATGAAAATGTATAGGAAAGTCAGTAGTGCCAGTAGTTGTAGTAGTAGTAGTTTGTTGTTGTTTTTGTTGTTGTTGTTGGCATACAGTAGGCCTAGTCATGTTGTATCATGATTCACTGTTGATAAGTACGAGGGCCATCCCAAAAGTTTCCGGCCTCGACATATTAAATAATAATATTTTCTACAATCTATACATCAGTGAAACGTACATCCTTTACAAACTCTAATGAGTTGGTTGCGGATATGATGTCGTTGTAATTTATGATGTCATATAGCTCTAAACCGAAACAATTTGGAGCGCTAACGCAAACAGCATAAAATCAGACTCACTGTTGCATGACAATTTGCCAGTTTGTAGGTAGTTTTACCAAAGTGGAGCCCTGTGGCATCTGATTTTGTGAAAACTTTAACATATACATTTGTGAATTTCACATTTAAATATAGAATAGCCGACATTTGCGCCAGCCACAAATAATAGCATTTGAGTCAATTATGACTTCATGCAAATACGAGGGACATTCAAAAAGTTTTGAGCCTCAATATATTAGACAAAAAAATTTTATTGTCTATATATCAGTAAAAGGTACCTATCTTGCATATTCGTGTGAACAGACTGTGGATGTGACGTCATTGTAATTTATGATGTCATAGAGCATTAAGCTAAAACGATTTGGTGTGCTAACACAAGCAGCATTTGAATCAGGCTGATTGATGCATGAAACTTTTTTCCGTCTATAGCAGTATTTACCAAAGTGGGGCTTCTTGGCATCTGATTTCACGAAAGCCCTGACTTCTACGTTTATGAATTTCTCATTTGCATCTGTGAATATTCTATAGCCTAATCTGTGGTAGCCGCAAATCAAAGCACTTCAGCCAAAATATGATGCAATGCCATTATTTGATGATATCAGAAAAATTTTATTAAAAATTTAACTGTTAATTATATCATTTGTGTTAATGAAAGGGCAATCAAAATTTGTGACTAGTTACATGGGTCCCTGATGGGCAGAGGGGCTGAGAGGGGCCCGGGAGCAAACCCTGCTCAATTTCCCCAAATTTCAGTACTGCAGTCCAGTCCAAAGTCTACAGATATGCAGCTGGCTGTTCATGACTATGACTTTCTACACCAAGACCACTCTGCATACAGCAACGACCTTACATTCCAGTGACTGTTATCTGTTTTGAAATCTGAAATTTGATAATGATAGTGTCTGCTATCCATGATGATGAATGGCTCAAGCCTCTTTCGTTGACACTGAAAATTGGCTCTATTTAATGCTCTGTGATGTCATAAATTACAATAACGTCATATCCGCAACCGACTCATTAGAGTTCGTAAAGGATGTGCGTTTCACTGATGTATAGATTGTGGAAAATATTGTTGTCTAATATGTCAAGGCCGGAAACTTTTGGGATGACCCTCGTAGTAGTTGTATTGATTTTTGTTGTTGACCAGCTTATGTGACTACTACAGCCACTACATACAATATGGATGACAGCAGTATTAGTAGTAAGTGTTGGCGATGGTAGCAGTTGTAGTACACTGTCTCAAAAAACGTCCCACTTTGTCACGAATTGTGGCTTTTTCACCCCTTTGCCATTTTGGCCCTGGCTTTTTTGCCAGGGGGTTTTGTCACCGTCCATATCTTCGCCAAATATTGACAGATTTTTAATATTTTTTCACCGCATGCTCTGTGGTCAATTTGCAATACTGTAGTAACTGTACTTTATTAAGTGTCCTACCACACCTCTGCCATGTTGCTACATTACCTTGTGCAATATAAATGTTTAAAAGTCACAGCAATTGTACTAAATACACAGTGATGTAGTCATGACCAAAGTCACAGTGTAGTACATACTCATATACTGCTATTGTGTATAGGCAAGAGCAAGAGGTAGAGGCGGTGGCGGACCGGCCCATGCAGTGACTTCAACTATTACACCTAAACCCGAGGTGGATGATGGCAGTTTCGAGTTTGTCATTACCGAGACTTCACACATCTGCGGATACCCGGGCTGTAGCAGACGCTTCCGCTACAAGCGTGATCTTCAGCGACACCAGACCAAAGAACATGGCAGACATCCGGGGAGATCACGTGATGATACATCAGGCGCAGATGACATTGGCGACAAGTTCATCATTGTTGAGTCGAGCCACATCTGTGGATATCCCGAGTGCAGCAAGCGATTCCACTTCAGGCGTGATCTGCTGCGACACCAGACCAAGTACCATGGCCGACAGCCAGTGAGGTCTCGTAAGACTGACGCCACTGCTGATGGTTATGATGGCATCTATGGATACTTTCAGGAATAACTCATTCCACCAACATTTGTCATGACCAGGGTCATCTGCAACATATAAACTTTGAAGCAAGTTTTTGCTCCATCACAAGAATAATGGGGGGATTCAGTTAATTACAGGGTTGGTTTAATTTGGGATCTAAATTATGTTGATGTTGTTCTATCTAGTTTGCTATTAAATATGTTTTTGGCCTAGAATCTTTCAAAATTGATCCCACTGAATGAGCGTACAATGCTCCTCCTAGCTAGCTAGATTTAGGGAAAAGGGCCCCAGGAAAAGAAATGTAAAAGGAGAATAGATAAGGGAAGGGAAAGGTGGAAGAGGAAAAGTAGAGGGGAGGGGAGGGAATGACAAGAACTTGCTGCAACCATTTCGCTTGTGCAGCTGCTGCTGATCATGACATTTCGTTCCAGTTACTTGATCATATCAGACAGTATCAGAGTAATTATGCACCAATATTGCAACATTATTTTTATGAATTTAGTCAGATTTTAGACATTTGTCTGAGTGAGTTTTTATTTCAGTTAGAGCAGTGGTGCACAGCCTTTATGATTTCTGGACTTTGACCATATGGCATTGTCTTGATTTTTGAAGTCGTTGATTGTTGCAGCTGGGCATCACTATTACTGCTTATTAACAGTGAATCGTGGTACATGTGATGTATATGTTCAGGGCAGTGCTCAGAAACCGGACTTTATTGCTTGTGCAACCAAATTTGATTTCAGGAGTTTTGTTTTGAACAACAGTTGGTGGATTGTCTGTTACTTTTTATAATTGTTGATACTTTCTGTTAAAGTTTGAGCAGAGCAAGATAGCTTTGGAAATAACTTTTTTGTCACCACATGATGATTCCTGCCAGCTTTTGTTTTTATTTTCAAAATCGCTATTACCGTAGTTCATTTCGGTATTAATTTGATAGCTCTACTGTTGATAGTTGTTGTCCAGGTAAACGTATGCATCAAATAACAACTAACATGACACATAATTTCAGCTAATTTAATACCAGCATAATATGCTCTTGCAACTTCCATACTAATCGTCTTTTCAGTTTTTTTTCATTAAGGGCTTCTACTGGGCATAATGATAAGTTTTTTACATTATTGTTCATGCTTCTGAATAAAAACTGAGCTTTGACTATGCACATTCCAGTGTCATTGTTAAATTATTGTTGTTATTGTTGGTTGTCGACTACATGATTTATAAAAATATTCGTTTACTGAAAAAATAGTAGATTTGTGGATTTGCTTGCCTGCTTGTTATCACACCTCACATGATAGTGTGAGTGTTGTAAGGACGACCTTCAAAGTATATGGGAAAAGGCAAACTTTGACCCTCAGCCAACCCAAAACCTCTGAACCGATCATCACCAAATTTGAATGGCGTGATAACGTTGGGGACCCCTACCACCAAAAAAATTTGAGCTCAATCCGCCCAGGGGTTTTTGCTCCACATATAGGTGAAATATACACCCCTCCTGTTCGAAATTTACTACACTTTTTTGATTCTTCAACTCGCCTACAGGCGAGTCTGTTAGACCGATTTTTACACTTAATACGTCAAATGATGCGGTTCTGTGCAAGGAAGTGATTTTTTTAATGTTACAAAATAAAAATTTAATTTTTGACTTATTTATTTGAAAAATTCGGAAAAATTACAATGGCGACTATGGGGAAAATTTGAAAATTCTTTAAACTGTCATAACTTTCGTTGTGTGCAAGATAGAGTCGTAATTTTTGGTTCTAGGATGTGGTTTTTGGGGTTGGCCTAATTAAAGGTGACATTTATATTTACCCCCGGTTGACCCCTGTTGCCATGGCAACGAAATTTGGACAAAATTGGCTATAACTTGGCTTGCGTAAGAGATTTTTGCATCTATAGGGGGGTTTTCGGGGATGGGCCATCGAATGCTGCCAATTGCATTTTTCCCCGACTGACCACATTGCCATGGCAATGAAATTTGGGACAGAATTGACTATAACTCGGCTTGTGTAAGAGATATCTACGAGATTTTTTTTTGCATCTGTGGGGGAG
>Ga0209367_1005656_pt1 | contig 17314 bp, 13 predicted proteins | sample WorMetLIZISLAND2_FD_187412 | JGI IMG/M metagenome (GOLD analysis project Ga0209367, IMG submission 187412) | Marine gutless worms symbiont microbial communities from Max Planck institute for Marine Microbiology, Germany - Olavius geniculatus... ... | reverse complement strand
ATATCTGAGATATGGTGAAATTTTTATTTTCTGTTCACAATATTACCGAGGCAGGGCGGGAGGGTAATGGGCCGCTATAGCGAAGGGCCGCCATAGTGAAGTTTGGACTAAAATTCACGTCGATAGACGTGTCATTACGCTTTACATTCACATTCACCAGGGGGCGACAATTTCACACGTAATTCAGTACGATTTTGTGCTTAATATTAAATTACGGTTTTCGCTTACAAAGATAAAGGTTAGGGTTAAGTGGTTATTTCACTGCAATTATCTGGTGTAGCGCGAAAACGACTGCAAATAGGTACAGACATGCTGTTTATTATTAATTTTTGCGATTTTCTGCTGCAGCACAAAATCCAAGAATGAACTGCGATGAAAAGGCTGGAGACAACAGACTGACAGTGCGAAGAGGAACTGCTATAGGCTTTCGCGCATTTCGTGAGCATTAGCTCAAATTTCTTGTTGAAAGATTGATGTGACAATAACGCACGCCATAAATTAGTGTACAATATACGTAGCAAGTTTGACGGCGGTGCATGTCTGCCCAAAATACTGTGTACATGTTAACAATAATTACATATGCCAGCACAAAAAAAACATAGTCAGGACACACGACAACAGCACCGCAAACACAAGTCTCCTAATCACCATGACAATGGTTGCTATCACCCCACACACGAACATCACGTATTAGAATCATTAACAGTCATATCCATGACTCAGCGACATGTCGAAACAGTCAATCTCATGATATCAATGTCAGGCTCAAACGAAGAGACTTTGTTATGTGATAGTTTGAGCTAACATAACAACATACAACACACAACTTTCTCCAAACAATCATCTATGAATTTACTTTACGAGACCTCACACCAGTGTTCTGCATGCTTTGCAATAAAATTTGAATGAAAACATGCAGTCATTCACTTCATTAATAGATGCATTTCAGGTTGTATATCTTTACCAGTTTACACTAAGCATCGATTTTCAGCAATGACAGACATACACAGTAGCGTAGGGGAACAGTCAGGACAGACGGTGGGGAGTAAGCTGCATAAAAAGCTTCGTTCACTCTGAAAAAAATGGAGAGATGACTGCCTCTGTGCGTATGCATTATACTCACTCACAACTAATGGCAACTGATAACATTGAACAGCAGTCTATGCTGCACTCCCACAACATTGGACGTATTTAGCTAAATTTAAACAAAAAAGTCACAATGCACATCGCACGATATGTTTATACTAAGGCTGCAAACAATTAAAAAATTTTAAGTGATAAATTTCCAAAAATTAACTGAAATCAATTCAGTAATTTAGATTAATGCTTGTAGTCAAGAAAAACAAAAAAACAGCAGAATTCAACTACTGGCTGTTGTTGTCTTTTGCAAACTAAAGCAAAATTGAAAAAGTACAAAGTGCAGACTGTCAAGCTAACGCAATGCAATTAAAGTCTTGACGACATGTCCTACATGACATAAAATTAGATTACAGATGTTGATCGTCAGTCACTTTGTGCAGTTAAAAAGTCCAAAATTTTAATGGAATCTTAACTAATTGAAAAAATGGTAATTAATTTTTTTCATAATTAATAAACTGATAAATTCTGCAGCCCTAGTTTACACACATGGCTAACAGACAATAAACTGCAGAAATATTTGTTAACCACCACAGCCAAATATCTGGTTTTCATGTGACCCCGAAAAGTTGACAAAATAATGGCATTTGATGGTCCATACATTTGACACATCTGAAAAAGCATTATGACCAATTTGGTAAAAAGCTCCACATCTGCACACGATGACATTTGACTTTGTTTGCACTAAGCAAATAAACAAATAATCTTATTTTACTTACTCAAGTGCGCTAGCATTCAGTGCAGCTGGAATGGACACTTGAATACACAAAGGGCATTTTAGCTACTGAACAATCAACACTCTATAGTGTGCGGCAATAGAAAACATCGCACTAAACAAATATCATTGTTTCAGTGTAGTACTATGGTTTGCCATAAGTTTTCAAAAATTATTCCGGACACAAGTTAGCATTATTGTTGCGAATTTTATCACCTAAACTTTAGTTTTATCAGAAGTAGCACAGTTCTGAATAAAAAAAGACAAATAAATTAGACTAGAACCTAATTTTAGGCATATTTTGAACATTTAACATGTGCAAAATGCAGAAAAAACACCAGCTAATGGTCATTAAAAGAGAGACATAAATCAGTAAGTTCACAAGACCATTCTACAGTGAAAGTTTGTCTTTTTATGTTGTTGCAAGCATGCAGATGCGTGTAAAGCTGATGACTCAATAATTTGTTTGCAAAGCAAATGATTATTAAAATAATTAAAAATGTACATATACTGTGACATTATTATGAACTAGTACTCCGATGTTTTGCAGTTCCAATTTAGACAGATATCAGATTTACTTATACTGCAGTGACAGATGCGTGTTCACATGTAAATAATGCATTAATGTAGAGCGGCCAAAGCGTTAATTTTTTAACGCATTAATTAACACGTTATTAACGCACCCAGGCCCATCGAAAGGGAGAGTAGGGGGATAAGTTACCCCAGGCCCAGTGACGATTGGGGGCCCCACCTGTAGAGTACAGAAAGTTAGAAACACATTTTTAAATGTATAATCAACAATAACTGACGTCACAGCTAGCATAGAAATCTATTAGCCTGTCATCGGAATAATTATTTATTTACTGTAGTGATGAACGACAACTACAGTTTAGTTACTTAAATTCATTTGATTGCCAAATAACTGCAGTTTAACGGAATATTAAAACTTTTCCTTCACAGAATTCAGCAAATTTAAATAAATTTATGTATGTGCATCAATTTTTTTAATGCGCATTAATTTATTGATGCACTAACACGTTATTTAATGCGTTAATATGACAGCTCTACATTAATGCCAACATAGCACCATTTGCACAAACTTTCATGATATTGCACAGAACTTGGTCTGTCTGCAACAAATTTTGTCCTTAATGATGCTAAAAATTTTGTATAAAACTATTTTAAGAGCTGTTTTAAACAGCTTTAAAAATATGCAGTGGGGTGTTTTTTTACTGCCTCACAATCTGTACAGCTGTTGTTTGCTATACACCGGACGCAATCTGTCGGTGAACTTTCTCCATGAGCAGTCGATCTAGCCTGCGCTGGCGCACATGAACAACGACGTAAGATGCTGAGCCAATGGCTGCCATTGTACACTCAAACAGCCAGAAATTTCGCTCGTCATTCCGGCCAGACAGACGACAACTGCAAGGGCATGCAAAATAAATACAGTATAATATAATAAAGCGTAACATAAACAAATAAAACCTATAAAAAAACATCAGCCCATGCAGCAATCTGCCTGAATATTTGTACGTGCCCACTGCACTGCACTGCATGACCTGAACCCTAACTTCTGAGCCAAAGCTGGCAGGAGAATATTCACATGAATTTCGGTTTTTCCGTAGATGATCTCATAATTAATAATAACTAAACAATGTTATGTGGTTCGTAGCTTCAATGCAACAACCATTTTCTGTCAGTCACATTCCCAAAGAACTGCAAATAAATCTGAAGCCTATTAAACATATTTATGTAAAAAAACTGTTCAGTTTATATACAGTGTAAAGGTGACATCGTGGTTGTAGATACAAAACAGCACAAATCACAATTTAAAAATTCAAACTTTACCATTACACAGTCAGCAAAGTTCTTCTGACATTGTGTAATGGTGATGTTTGAATTTTTAAATTGTGATTTGTGCTGTTTTATATCTACAACCATGATGTCACCCTTACACTGTATATAAACTGAACACTTTTTTACATAAATATTTGCAGTTTTATTGCCGTTGGAAGTAATCTGGAAATTATAGCAATGTTAGAAAATGTAGAAATGTTTTTTGTTGCTAGATAATAACGATTTTTCGTATATTTAACGTGTGATTTTTGCGGGGGTGCATATGTGCGCTTTTGAATAATTGTGCACTACCCATACCAAAATAAACCGATCTTGTAAACACCCCCATCTGATGCAAAGATCTTCGATATATCTTTTACGTAAGCCGAGTTTTAACCCATTATGTCCCAAATTTCGTTGCCATGGCAGCGAGGGTCGCTCGGGGAAAAATTCGGTTGGCAGCATTCGATGGCCCATCCCCGAAAGCCCTACTAGAGACGCAAAAATTTTGCAGAGATCTCTTACAGACCGAGTTATAGTGAATTTTGTCCCAAAATTCGTTGCCATGGCAACGAAGGTTGGCAGGGGAAAAATTTAAGTGACACCATCGGATATAGCGCGGGCCTGAAAATAGGGGGGGTAGGTGCAAATAGCGTGCAATTATCTTTTACGGGGGCCAAGTTATAGCCAATTTTGTCCCAAAATGCGTTGCCATAGCAACGGGGGTTGGCAGGGGAAAAATTTCAATGACACCGTCGGATAGCGCGGGCCTGAATATAGGGGGGTAGGTGCAAACAGCGCGCAATTATCTTTTACGGGGGCCGAGTTACCGCCCATTTTGTTCCAAATTTCGTTGCCATGGCAACGGGGGTCGATTAGGGATAAATATAAATGACACTGTTAAATTGGCCGACCCCAAAAACCATACCCTAGAATCAAAAATTACGACTTTATTTTATACATAGCCGGAGTTATGACAGTTTAAAGCATTGTCTAATTTTTCCCATACGTGCCATTGTAATTTGTCATATTTTTGTGAAAAAATAGGTGAAAATGTTGAATTTAAATTTTGTAACTCCCAAAAGGCACTTTCTTGCGCGAAACCGCGTCATATGAGCCATCGTGCACTAAAATCAGTTCAGTCGTTTTTCCTGTAAAGGACGGCAAGTAAAAAAGGAAAGGGAAGGAAAGGGAAGGTACAAAAAGTCACGCAAGAGTTATATTTCACCTATTCGTGGGGAAGCCCCCCGTAAACGGATTTTCACCAAATTTTGCACATCAGGAGTGGAAACATTAAGGGGTTTGGGAAATACGAGGGGTCAAATTTTGGAGTTTCCTATTGAAATGGCTGGTCACCCTTACAACAGGGCTGGCGCTGCCGCGCAGCCTGTGATAAACTATACATACGCGTTTCTGCTTGTCTGCGAATGTTTCGATAGCGCCAATGTAGAAGTTTCGTTCTTAACAGCTTCAGACAAATTTCTGGCCACAGTGTGCTTGGCTTCGTGGGCTGCAGTTCCTTTGGGCTACTTAGGCTACGTAAATAAAACCAAAATTCTGTTACGCCGATTTTCATCGAAAATAGGTGAAAGTCGCAGACGCGGATCGTGAAGGTGGCGGGCACAAACCATGAAACGGGAATGTCACAAGAAAGTTTCGGACTTTCAAACCGTTTCGACATATCGAGATGGTTGCGACAAAGTCTGTCACAAGTCTGCGGCAAATCCGTTTGTGTCACTCTAATGAAATTTAGTCCGTGACAAAACACGGGGAAAGTCGGCGTAATAGAATCTGGGCTAAAATACGCATAGTCCCCATCTGCTTGAAAGGCTTTTCCTGACTGTTTCAGAAGCAGCAACGCTTTATGTCTGCTTTTGGACGCCAGTTCAAACATTTCTACTTTTTGTTCTGCTAGCATACAGAGCTTGGCTGTTACAGATTGTTAGCAGTTAATGCGCTACCGGGTACTTGAATTATTAACTTACTTAAATAGGCCTACTTTATTAATCAGCTAAATTAATTACTTAGCTTTATTGTTCAAAACGCAGATAGAAGTGTCGAGCGAGGGGCGGTTGCAGGCGACATTCAATACATCGTCCGAGTCGTGGAGCGCTGTCACAGGTATTTATAGACTATTTGCACTACTCTTTGCTGGTTACTTAGTTATGATTTCTACAGGAATATCTCTGTTTGAGCTCTGTACGATGTTTAGATCGTCTTTCGTGCAATGGCTTTACGGCTTTACTAGTTGCGGCATGCTAGTAACACGTCTGACTGTCTTGCATTCTTTTTGACGGTTCTGATAATGCGTGCTTTTATTGTTGTAGATTTGTAAGCATGTATGTCTCATACACTGCAAATAAACTACATTGTACTTGCATGCGTACTTGCTTCGAAACTATAAAACATTGTGCTCCATTTCAAGAGATCTCAAAATCAGTCTCTGATTTTGAGATGTTTTTATCTCTCATTTCGTGTACTCAGTATTTTGCAACTTCAGTTACGTTAAGTGGTTGTTTTTTTTGATTGATCGATCGATTATCACCGCCAAGGAGGTTATGTGATGCCTGGCGTTTGTTTATTTATCTGTCTGTTTGTGAGCAGGGTTACAGAAAAAGATGTTATCAGATTTTTCTAAAATTTTCAAGGAATTATGTTAGATTCGACCAAAGTTAGAAGCGATAAGATTTTGATAGTGATCCGGATTAGCATCTAGATCCAGGACAGGATTAAACGTAGATTCTTTACTGTTGCCGGTTAGGAAAAAGCTCGACTGACTATGGTGCTGCTGCCTGATGAACGCAACGGAAAAAATTACACAGAGTTGGCGGAAGTTAGCACTCTCGGAGTGTCCTTCTACACTGTGTTCAGGAAAAAAAACACCCACGTTTCCCACGTCATCGATAACAAAGAATATTAAAATTTTTCACCAGCAGAATACCTGGAACCTCCTAAATATTCCCCGAAAATTTTGCGGAAATATAAACATTTTCCACGGAGATGAAAAAGAAAACGTGAGTCGGTGTTATTTTCTGAATACAGTGTAGTTCATTGATTGATTTTTCGGTCGACTGATCGATTGGTTGATTGGTTACAGATCGAGGCAGCATCATACGTGATCAGCCGTGGCAGTACGTGGAGGTATCGTGGCACAAGGACAAGGGCGCCTACGTGCACATCGGCAAGCGGCGCAGTCCAATCGCTCGCTCGCACGCGGACCTCACAGACGACGCCGCCGCCGCCGCAGCTCGACACACACAACTACTCAACCAAACCGTCGTCAGCCGTACTACTAGAGTTTACCTGGGCTCCCCATCAACGACTCACGGCGCCCAGCGGCGGCACTACAAGGTCTTCGTCGACGAACTGGAGTTCTGGTTCGCCGACCGCGATCACATCAAGGCTTTCGGCTTTCTCGAGGACGGTAAGCGAAAAGTTCCCCATCTGTTATTAACCAGGCGCGTCGCGTGCTAGCAATAATCTGGGACCCAAACCGTTTGAGTCCACCAGAAGTAACCAGATCTAGGTCAGGAATGCTAGCCAAGAAAGCAAATGACGGCCATGGAATCGCATTTACTGTATTTTTTTCAGCACTTTCTGGTCATGAATTTGTACGCGAAGAAAATGAGCAAGCGAAAACATTTCGATCTTGTTTTTCCGATCTGACTGATAACTGCTATAAATCTTCACCGTTGTGTCTCGTAAGCTTATTGTATTAATGCATCAATAATAACACAGACCTAATAATACCACGTGTCAGTTTACAGAATTGAACCCGCAAACTGTCGATCACGAGTCCAACGCGTAGCCACTAGGCCACCATTTGAGTACTACTCTCTCTAATAAACTCGGACAGTAAAGGCAATTGGCTCTGCGACTGGCGGCTCTGGTTGGTGACGAAAAGTGCATTAGAGGTGTGTATACACAACGATGCGCTATACAAATTACAACCTTTACCTTTACTCTTTACTAATCGTATCGGCTACCAACTGTAGCAAATAGCAATACATTCAATAACCGTGTGTAACAATTTATATACCTAAATGGTTTACTTGTCCGCAGATTATCATTGCCACCGACGTTCGTTGTAGCGTTTGAAAGTTGTAATAAAGCCGCATGCTGTTGTTATATGACGCCAGACATAGTGGGCGTGGTGCTGAACATGGAGCACGTTGAGAACAGTTTCCTGACGCATCAGACGCTCGTCGTGTCCGTGCACGGCTCGCCGCAGATCGTTCCGGCACAGGACGGTAACGGCATTCAGCTGAACGGACTGAACCAGTTCCTGGACGCAGGCAAGGACGTCATCTGCAAGAACAATCTTCACAGCTGTCGCCGTGGATTCACGCTGAGGTTCAGCGTCAGACCGTTCCAACTGGCTGACCGCACCTACTTCATCTCCAGCGCCCCCATCGACGTCTACTATCGGTACCTACGCTGTCACTCGCCGCTTTAATTTTTGGGCTGACCGTTAAGCTTAGCGAAGCTTAGCTAAGCTTAACGGTCTGTCTTATGACACGCTTTGTCAGTCTGTCGCCTGTATGTCATCTGGGTGCAACGCATGTATCGTGGCTAAACGGTACGTCGTATCTGAGAAACGGTGAGAAATAGGGCCAAGGTTCCTATTGAGCACTAATAAAAGGTCGCATAAGTTATGTATTTCACATGACATGAAAGTCATTTGCTGGGCTTTCTGTTAATGTAACGGTTAAGACGTTAGACTTGCAATAGCGGTTGGTTCCACTCCAGGTCGGGTCGTTATCATGTGCTTAGTACTTGAATGAGCCTGCGGACATTAAAACCATTTTGGCATATAACCAACACCAAAGTCAACTCAGCCTTTTATCCTTTTGGGAGAGGTAAATCGACTGTACCGGCCTGTTTGGCTAAAATTGTGGCGGGGTGAGTCAATCTGTGTCAGGTGGTAGGTAACACTGTGTGATCCCATATGGCAGGTGACGCTCCGTAGCTCTGAGATGGGTTTCCTATTAAGAGTTATATTATTTAACCAACCATTATTCGTAGTGCCTCTGGGTAGTGTGTTGTCTGTATTAGTTACAGCACAGCCCGAGTGTGTAAGCGAGTACTCATCATGAGCTTATACCACTCCAGACAGTGCGGTGTCGTACTTAAACCACGCGTTGATCGTCGTTTGCTTTATGACGCACGACCAGTGCAGTCATGGGTGACCAAACAAGCCGCAGTGTAGGCCACACGATCGACGGTCGGCCAGCGTGGAATAAGTGTGTTTAATCACTGTCTAAAGTGTACAAGTTCGTTTAACACTCACTGATTCCACTCGACGGTCTGAAGTCCAGACCGTGGTTTAACGTACACTAAGCCCGTCAGAAAGGAAGACGAACGAAGAATCGTAGCGGCAGAGATGACATGGTTAAGGACACTGTTGCGGGTGACAAGGTGCGACCGGATGAGGAATGAGACAGTACTGAGCACTCTGCACCAGGAAAGGACATTGGTTGACAGAATAGCACAGCGAAGACTGACATGGTTCGGGCATGTGTCAAGGATGGGCAGTGAACGGCTGCCAGTAAAGGTGATGCACTGTTCCATAATAATTGGGCGGAGAAATCGAGGAAGACAACCAAAGAAGTGGCTAGAGAATATAAAGCAAGACATAGACACAAGGAACATACAATTTGACGAAACGATGGCCATGGTGCATGACAGAGTCAAATGGAGACGTCTAATAGCATTCTCATCATTTTGATGAAAGAGAAAGAATGAAAAAAAGAAGCTTATCAGATTACAAACTTTTGTTATTGCTCACGTTTTGGTAGTTGCAGCTCATGCTGCCTTCTTCGAAACGTCAACAAAGATGTCGGCACGATTTGTGAAACGTTAACGTGCGTCATTTTTTTGTTGTTTTTTTTTGACATCTTGGACTATTTCAACTGTAAGTTGGCACACTAGTCACTTCTGCCCTGGAAAATTTTAACGCCAATTTTTGGGTTTTCTGCGCATATTTCGAGTTAGTGTGTTCGCCACCCGTACCGTACGGTGCAGTCAGACGGACAGACAGACGACGGCAACACTTAAAATGAAGCTTCACAGGGTTGCCATATAACATCGAAAAGGTGTAATTTAATTTTGTATACCTGATTAGAAAAATATTGAGTTTTTGTCAAGGATACAATAAACATCTGTGACTCAAAAGGCTTGGCTGATAACACAAATTGTGCTGACTTTCACTGATTGTTGTGAACCGTATAATGTGTGAAGAAACGTAAAGCTCGTCGCTGATGTACTGACGAACAGTCAACATTGGCGAGTGTCATCGCTAGATCTTGCCGTTAATGAATGGAACAAGGCAAGTGATATCATTATACTGCGACTACTGTTCATATAAGTACAGCAGTCTGTTTTATGTCAACTGTGTTTCATCAACAAAAGAACAACAAGAAGCCCAGCAGTCGCTAGGATAGCCGACCGTACTAGTAAGGTTGTCAGTGACTTTCAGGGTTATCCAAGGTCGATGATTTTTTCTTATCTGACAGGACATATGCCACTTTCTATTAGTGATTAATAGTAACCCTGGCCATATCTCTCGCCGTTTCCGAGACATGGTCAGTTTTCCGTTCAACAACGGACATTTTTCCTACCCCCTCCATTCAACCTTAAATTTGAAAATGTTCCCCTTGCACTAGATCGCTACAATTCTGCATGCTTAGGTTCAAGACACAGGGCTAATTATTCGTGCAAAAGATTTTTCTCTAAAACATAACGCTTACTTACAATACATCCGTTACATACAGACGATAGACGACAGGCAGACAGACAGACGACGACGGTCCATAAGCTCGACGTTACATATGCCTACATGTAAGTACGGCCGGCTAAAAAGCCATAAAATAGAGAACAGTATAGGTTTTTAAAGGATTTAATCCGCAAAATTACGCGGAAAATTGAAAACAACAACATTCTCTGCTCCCCAGACTTTGCAGTAAAATTTCTCTACTTAGTTACAAGTCAAGTAAAGGGTGTCCGAGAAGAAAGACTGTCCAGAGATTAATGTGCCATAATGTGGGTTTGTTTTAATTTCTTTGAAAAAGTTTGGTAATCCAAATGCCAGATTTTTACAGTGCCTCGTTGTAGGCCTAGCCTATACACTCACTGGTACGATAGCTTTGAAAATCATCTGTGCAATTGATTAATAGGCTATTTTGTGATAATATTGCTCAAACCAGGACGCATAATGACGAAAAGAATGAATTAAAGCACAACGAATGAACGAAGCAAACAAACAGTATAAATGCGCGCAAAACAAAAGCACATAGGCCTAAAATAAAAATCCGTTCTTTCGGTTGCAGTTTCCGTCTCGAGAATAAGTAAGGACAAAGCAAAAATATTTTCATTTTTATTTACTTTTATTTCTAGACATGCCGTGCAATATTACACGACAACTCATGAAATATAACAGACTAAGTAAGTAAGTAAGTAAGTAAAGTGTAAATTTATATAGCGCATACTTAAAAAGATCTCTAATGCGCTTAATACTAAATACTTAATACTAAATGTAAAGAGTTTTTTTAATTAAAATTGCGAAGGCAAATTAAAAACTGCACCAACATTTTGAAGGTCCAACGGAGGTTTTTCTATTATATTTGATAATAAAAAGCAATTTAAAGCTGTTATAATACTATTAACGAAACCAGCGTTGTAGTGTTTATTTAACGTAATAACCAAATAAGGGCAGCAGCAATGCAAGCCTAACACGAGTTAATTACGAACCATGTAAGAATATGAGAGAGAAGGATTTGAAAACTAAGCACAGACACAAATTAGAGACCTGCAGGGTTAGGCTGGGTTCAAAATTTTTTCGCAGGTAATGGTATGCCGTAGACCTACCTATGTGCAGTAAATTTGCAAGCATCACACCTGAAAGTTAGCGTCTCTACACTACCTTGTCTCCTTAGACCCGTAAGCGACTCACCAACCGTTTTCTCGCTCGCTCGTAGGTAAATCTCGCTAGAAAAGCGAGCGAAAAATTGCAACGTTCTGTCAGAAAACGCAGAGTCGTTGCTTAAAATTTTGCAAAATACGTCAAAGGGTTATTTTTATTGCACCCTGTATAGATTAAGCAGTTCTTCGTCATTACTTAAGTGATGCAAGAAATGTGATCTCCATTGGTGAAAGTCGATTCTATAGTTGGTTTCCTTTAAATTGAAGTGTGCGATACTAAAGGTGGAAATAATTGAGGTCTCAATGAACATATGGAGTCATAAGTTCGAAACTTCAACTGCTAAAATCTGCGTTTAATTCTAAAAATTTCCTTGTCCATATTTTTTAGCCATTTCGGCGCAATTCACTTTTGATATGTGCGCCGTAACCTAAAATGCAAAAAGTCACTAATAAGCCATTTATTTTGCGTTTCAAAGTTGTTTAAAAGCGTTTGTTTTGGTGTAGATTTAAAAAGCTTATGGAACTTTCTGTAAATGATTTATATGTTAATGGCCCTATCTCGCACCGTTTTTGAGATCCTGAAACTAGAGTCTAATTTGTGGCAGCCGACTGTAAAAATTTCGTGATCCTAGCTTGAACCGTTTTGATACAGTCGCAGACAGACAAACACCACGGACAGACGGACGCTTCAACGATAGCTGAGATGTGTTGTCGCACGTAAAAAATCATGTGCTGCTTTAAATTTCGCTCGCTTCGACTCACTCGTATGTATTGTCGCTCGCTCACGGGAAAATTCTCGCTCGCTTTCGCTCGTCCCGTTTTTCGCTCGCTACTGCTCGCTCTCGCTCTCGCTTACAGGTCTATGTCTGCGTACTGCTTATTCCTTGGTCAGTTCGTCAAAAACTAAACCATGTCAGTTCAGTTCAGTTTAGTTACGTCGCTCTGTACGCGCATATTACGAAAGAAAAGCCTGTGCTTTACGTTTTTCCAGGTGGATCTCTCATGGCACTCGGTCAGCGGTCTGACGCTGTATCTGGACGGTCAGCTGGTCGACGAAGATTCCAACCCGGCGACTAATGAGCTGGACTTCCGGTCATCACGACGCGTCCTAATTGGTCGAGCCAACACCGACATGCGCCGTGAACATTTCACCAACGGCATCTTCGACAGCGTCGAGTTCTGGCAGGCCAGCCGCGACGTACTGAAAGCCGAAAGCTATCTCAGTGAAGGTAACGGCGCGAGTACGCTCAGAAAGCAATACTAAAACCTAGGCTGAAAAATTGGTCCGAAAAAATCTAGATTTTGAAATTTCTCTTTATAAAGCCAAAGAAATCTTTTTAAAAACTTACTAAAACTTAAGAAGTCTAAAAAACCAATTTTAGAAAAGGCCTAGGGTTATTTTAAGCCCTGACTGAAACTACCTTAAAACACGCATCGTATTTTCCGTCACCATCATCGTCGTCATCATCATTAAGTCATGGGCTGAGTGCCCGTTGACGTCCGACGCTTGCTTCATATTATCATTTTCTGTCAGTTGCTTCGGTCCTATGCTGAGTGGCTCAATTCCTGCCGACTTGCTCCTTTGCACCACTCCACAACATCGTTCTTCCCTTTTATTTCTGCCCTTCAGCAGCGTCGTGGTTAAGAAAAAGTGGGGAAACAAGAAGTTGCAATTTTTCGACCTACACTGCCAATTTTTGACAGAATTCTGACAGACTGATGCATATGTCCCACATGGTGCTCAAAAGTTTAATTTTGCCCCTAAATTTTCCAAAATAGAGGTTTTTAGCCCGAAATTGTGCATTGTTTAGACAAAATTTTTCGACAAGAAGCAACTTTTCCGTGAAATTTTCGACAACTTAAAATTTAAAGAGGGGTGGCAGGTAACACTGTGTGATCCCCTACGGCAGGTGACGCTCCGTGGCTTTGCGAAAGGGTTTCCGTAAAAAACTATACACAACGTTTAACCGTTAACCTTTTCAACCTGTACAGTATTGTACGTGAGTGAATAGGTAGACGTGTGACTGACAGTGTTGTGGAACATCATGTGCAGAGTCAACAGCTAGTGAGGTGGGTGTTGGGCCAGCAAGTTCAAGCGGTCGTCGTCCCGGTAAAAGACGCAAGACCACCCTTAACACTCGCCGCAATGACTCACCCGCCGCCAGCACCGTCTGTATTCACCGTGTTATTTATTATCCCCCCTCTGTTTGTTTGTGTCTTTCTCTGTTTCTCTCTTGATTCATGGGCTCAGTGCTTGTTGGTGTCCCTAGAGTCCATTTCCTGCTGTTCCCGTCGCCAATCCGTACAATGTGCTTTGCTAATATCCTTGTTGCACCAGTTACTCTACGTACAGCCGTCACTCTTAAGTTGTTCATATGTGAGTCTTGCCGAGCGTGTTTTTTACGAGTTTCACGTATTTTTATTTTGGGCAAATAAAACGACGACGACGACGATGATGACGGTACAATCTTGGTAGTTTAACAGTAGGATGTCGGACTTACGATTGTGAAGTCGTGGGTTTGACAACCGGTCGGGTCACTATCAAATGGATACTGCTCGGATAGGTAAACCATCTATGTAAATAACCAGCACTAAGGTCAACTCAGCCTTTCATCCCTCTGGGGTAGGTAAGTCAAGTACCGGTCTGTTTTGCTGGGGTTAGGGTGGGACACGTTTACCTGTATTGGGTGCCGCGTGATCCATATGGCAGGTGACGCTCCGTAGCTCTGTGATGGGTTTGCTACTAGAGCTATACACCACTTTACCTTAAGCCTTACTTTTCACAGGTTGGCTACGTGGATCGTGCTGGGGTGGACTCTGAGATATCACGGTCGACTCAGCGCAAATCACGGCGTCAGTCCGGCGCTCTGCCGACCCTTGCACCGAGCGAGCGCCGGCGACTTGTGTTTGACGGCGGCGCCTATTTACAGTACGACCTACAGGGTCTGCCGGACGACTACCGACGTCCGAACGTCTACGAACAGATCCGCATCAAGTTCCAGACCGATGCGCCGAACGGCCTGCTCTGGTACATCGGCAGCCAGCACGCCAACACCCATCTCAGTCTCAAGGTGCGTTCATTAAGGATCGATTGTTCAATGCACGAGTTAACGTTAACCACGAGGTTGACTTGGGAAATAACCCAGGCTAACTCATAGCGCGTTGTCCCACGCTAAAATTTGGCGTGGAACAATATGCGCAAGGTTGACTCGAGAGTTAAAGTTAACCTTTGGTTAGCAAACCCGTGAGTTCGCCTAGGCATGGAACAATTGACTCTAACTCATCTCAACGTACTGTGTGTTCAAGTCAACTCAGCCTCCTACTCTCAGCGAGTCGGAAGTGAGCAGTAACTTACTGGCTACGTGGTAAAGGTTTGGTGAGTGTGGTTTATTTGGGCGGTGGTATGACTGTCGGCTGAATGCACCGCAAGTTTAATTGTGGGCAACGGATGGCCGCATAGTGTGCTGCGGTATCATTAGCTCGTGCCAATCAGTCGTTACTTCTGGCATAGTGAAACCCTTCTGCAGTCAACGTAATCAGTGCTGTATCAATAGCAGACTTTTTTTCTTTGCTCTTACCTTTACCTTCTACACTGCCGATACATTCAACGACTCTGGTAAAGTTGTGAATAGAAAAAGTCCGTAATCTGACGAAAACCCGTTTCCTGCTCGGACGCTGTATTGTTCAGTGGAGGAACTTAAAAATCTTTCATTGGGTGAGGACTTAGATCACAGTTGGTCATACTTGGTTTGAAATTTTAAAACTTTGGTTTAAGTTTGTCTGGTAGACTAAAGTCTTACCAAAACTTGACCTCATTCATTGTTTCACAAACTTATGATGAAGTTACATAATTTCAAATTAAATGCCTTACTTTAATAACAGAGAAGTGAATTCAATGTGTACCGCTCGGTGTATGCGATATAGCTGCGAACAAAACGAGATAATTTGTATGTTAAACAGAACGGAGCTCTGGTTCTGGTGGTGCGCTACGGCAGAGACATGAAGGCCGATAAGTTCAAAGTGGAACCTGAACATCGACTGGACGATAACGACTGGCACGACGTTTATTTCACCAGGCGCAACCAACAGGTTCATTTCTGTTGTAATTAATTCTAACAGTTTGGCTTTAACCAGTGGCCGAATACAGACACGATAAAATTATGAATGATTTATGCACGAGAAAACTAGAACTCGAGCTGCCGATTTACTATATATCGTTAGTAGAATTAAACCTTTTTTGAATTGAACTAAAAAGCAATAAGAAACGACTACTGAGCTATAGAAAATAAATTTACGCATAAACTTACTTTTGTGTTTTAATTAAGGAGCTTAGCCTACTGTACTGATTTTTTTTTTTATAAAACTTTGCCTCTTTTTTCGTTTTACACGCAGTTTAGTTTGCTCGCACCCTTATTTTGAATACACTCCAAGGCTAAGACGTTTCATTCCCCCGGATGGTAGTTAATTTGCACTCTGTCGTGCCAGTTGTACACCGTGCTGTGCATATAGGTGACTGTGACAGTGGACGGCACTAACACTCCGAAGAATCTGATGAGCGAATTGCAGCTGATGTCAAGCAGGCGTCTTCTGGTCGGCGGCAGCGAGAATACATCCAACATCACGCAGCTTATCATGAGAAACAATTTCTACGGAACTATCGACAAGGTTACACAGTACACACTGGAGGTGTAACAGTTTAAGGCGCGTATAAAGCGACGTAACTAAACTGAACTGAACTGAACTGACATGGTTTAGTTTCTGACGAACTGTCCAATAGGCAAACAGTAATGCATTACAGTAAACACCGTCCAACGGCGTCATTGGCCTACGTGACTACGCTCACGTACGCATCAACCAATGACCAATGGGCTCACTTTGCTTGCAAGTTGGTCAGATACTCAAAAAGTAATTCGTGTCTGTTCAGTTCAGTTCAGTTTAGTTACATCGCTCTGTACGCGCCTTCACAGTTGGATGTCGGTTACGCAGTATTATTTATGATTGATATATGCTACTGCTTTGACGTTTTGTCATTTTTAGTTTTTAGTTTTTGAGACTGTTATTAAGAATTGAGCTTCAGAGCTTAATACCCCGTTTACACGATGAAGCTGGCTCGACGAGCTGGCTCGTCCAGCTAACATATATAATTGCTCAATGTTTGCTCGACGTTTGCTTGACGTTTGCTCAATGCTTGCTCGATGTCTGCTCGATGTTTGCTTGATGTTTGCTCGACATTTGCTCGACGTTTGCTCGATGTCTGCTCGATGTTTGCTCAATCGTGTAAACGGGGTATAACGCTTATATATTGATAATTTTCGGCAAGACAATCCCAGAACATGGATTTCATAGTCAGCTTAATTTACTTTATGTGACACACATATAACGGCAAAGCCACTTGAGATGTAGTCAGCGACAGAGTAGAATTAAGCGAACATCTTTTGTCGGTGATCGCCGCCCACCTTGCCTTGCCTTGCCTTGCCTTCGGGGTGGGCAGGTTCTTACACCTGCCCAGCGCTGAGGCCGTATCAGTTCGGCCCAATGCGCGTCCCCAAAAGTAACCACAGGTTACAAGTAACGGCTATAAAGCCGTAGTCGGCTATAAAGCCGAAACCAGCACAAAAGCACTGGTAACGTGTAGTAAATGTTCTCACGTATTTGGTCAGCTCTTAGTACGCTCCTATCCTCCAGATTGTAGAAATCTTTCGG
>Ga0209367_1005654_pt1 | contig 17315 bp, 7 predicted proteins | sample WorMetLIZISLAND2_FD_187412 | JGI IMG/M metagenome (GOLD analysis project Ga0209367, IMG submission 187412) | Marine gutless worms symbiont microbial communities from Max Planck institute for Marine Microbiology, Germany - Olavius geniculatus... ... | reverse complement strand
TGACCTGTAGGTGAGTTGACTAAAAAAAGGTACATGTATATGGATAGCTATAAAAATTTTTGTGTATATTTCACGCATTTGCCGGGAAGCCCCCCTTGGAGGGATTTACATGAAATTTTGCATGAGGGGTCAACTCGCTGACGTACTCAACCGCGCCAAATTTTATCTCAATCAAATCAGGGGTTTTGATTTTGTGGGGGTCCAATTTTTGGCTTTCCCATAAGATAGAGAAGTCGCCGTTAACACAGGGCTTGAACTACCGTTCAGCCTGTGATTATTGGCAAACTAACTAAGACTAAATTAGGCCTATGCATGGAAACATCAACGGAACGACGGCTGCAGTCTGCATGTGTACTATATATGCAGGAGCCTTTCCGTGTCTTGAAATACGGTTTGTTCTTCGGCGCGACTTTGGCTACTTCCTGATTCAGATCTACGTGCCCAGTATGCTGGTCGTGATCCTGTCCTGGGTCTCGTTCTGGATCAACGTTGACGCACCCTAAACCACGAAATCCATCGGCCTACTGACCGTGTTGACCACGACCACTCAGTCGACGGTCGTCAACTCGTCGATGCCACGCGTGTCGTACATCAAAGCTATCGACGTCTGGATGTCGATGTGTTTACTGTTCGTGTTCGTCGCTCTGCTCGAGTACGCCGTCGTCAACGTCCTAGCTCGGCGTCGAGGCCTGCGCATCCTGCACTCGATGCCGCGGCCTCAGTTCGGCGTGCCGAATGCGCTGCTGCAGCCGCCGCATACGCCGCCCAAGGACCCCGAGAGCCAGTGTGACCAGGTCTGCATAGCCGACAGCGCATACATTGTATAATATACACAGGCCCCACACCGGGTGGCGCATAAAAAACTGATCATAGGCCTACCTGCTTTTACGCAGAACAAGCAATCCGACAGTTTTGGAAACGATTCGCCTTGTTCATTGCGGGGAAGGATGGTCACTTGGTCATGCCATGTTATGACAATCTTCACTGCAGTGACCGAAGTGATTGCTCAAATATGTTTCAGTTTTTTTGCGCGCCACCCGTCTGTGTAAGTGCGAGGAACGTTTAACAAATTTTGCAACTTGATATGTTGGACTGAAAATTTCGTGTCAGCTTAACCGTAGTGCACATATTTTAGTGCAATCGTCTTTATTTTCATGCCGCTTACTCAAACAGAGGCTGTCGTATGCGTAGAATTTCGCAATGACGCGCTCAAACTTTTGCTCCCTTTTCCGTGCACAGACGGAGCCCTGTGGCCAAATGCATTTTGTTTTATTTGGAAGTAACAAAAAATAACAAATTGTTCTGTACTAAACACGCACGGAATTATTATAACCGTACCAGTAAACGTAAAAAATTTGGAAATATTTTTGTAAGTTACCTAGCATAGGCCTATACGACACTGTGTTTCTGAGAGTTTTTAATTTATTAATAATTCATCATAAAGTCTATTAGTTGAGACAGAGAGACAGGAAGTTTATTTCTCAAAACCACAACACCATAGGCCTAACAGTTCAACTATACAACATCTGATGCATAGGATGATGGCCAGAACGGCTCTACCCATCAAATCCTGACCGTACTGCATAATCAACAAAGAAACAACGACAAAAAAGAAAGAAAAGAAAGAAAATGTTTCAACAAAGGTAGATATTGTGCTGCTGCTGGTTGGTATGTGTGACAGCTGGACGTGATTGAGAACGGCGCCGATCGACGTGCACCTCCGCGATATCTCGACCCCGACGGTAGACAGAAGGCGCGCAAAGTCGACAAAGTGTCACGCCGACTGTTCCCGATGACGTTCGTCTTGTTCAACGTTGTCTATTGGATCCTCTACACGGTCCCGTTCGATGGATTCTCCAATGTATAGTTACCGGCCGAACTCTGCGTGGCAACTAACCGTAGCGCATTGGCGTACCAAGGCTCTGAATGGCCCTGACTCAACAGAAAGGCCTTAAAATGCGAGTGCTTCCGATTGCAGTCTGCCAAAAAAGTAGCGACGAGGGAGGGCAAAAATGTTTTTAAAAAATTATTATTTTATGACGTGTTGAATAATATTACCTAAAAACTCGTAAAAACAAACTGACGCATTGAATAGTACCACTGAAAACTAAAGTGAAGATAGTCTACTGCAACATAACAAAGTAGATGCAGCATTTTTTTTCGGCAAAACTTTAAAACCACAAGCGTCTTCGAGCGTCCACTAAAAATTTTAGAAACGCATGCTTTTAGCGGAGAGTACACATTTTTTTCACGCCAAAGCTAGGAGCCCTCAGTTGCGATGCCCCAAGGGCCGGTGCTCGAAGGATTGGAAGCGGGGTGCGTTTATGGGGAGGGGCAGCAAACCCCCTTCCAACCAGCGGTGGACAGCTGCTCAGTGACGTCAACCGCCAACAGTTTCGATGCTTTCTGCGTTCTCGGCTCACCTCTCATGTCATCGAAAGTCGTCTGTGCACTGTGGAATTGTATGATATCACTTATTATTTTCTTGCCTCATTTTTGTGTTGCCTCTCTCTGGTGGGGAGCTCGGCGGCCCCATTCATTGACCCAGCCGAACGGCCGTTACACTACTCGTACAATGTTGGAATTGTCGTCGAGTGGGGGTTGATGTTGAATCTTTTCTCCGCACAAATTCGAACGAACTCTAAAGGCGCGTTCAGAGCGACATAACGTACTGAACTGAACTTAGTTGAAAAATGGGCAAGTAGTAGGCCTAATGCAGCTCGTTCTTTAATTACTAGGCGCAAGCTCACTGACACCGGCTCAAGAGTTAAGAATTAAACGAGCGCTAAGAGAAATGAATAACATAGCATAGCAGTCACGAAGCTGTGAGAAACGCTGACTGGGAATTATACTGCAAACAGTTCTCGACGTATAAACTAATAATAACGATAATAATGGCGGATAGAAAACTGGAACACTGCGTTGGTCATATATGTCAGCTGCAAGTCGAAGATAGACGTCACTTAGGCTTAATACACAATGTACCAGCGAAAATCGGATTGTTATCAATGACCTGAAACTTTCCTAGTTGCTGCCGTAAAATAAAACGAAAGTAGGCTTTTATGTTAAAATAATTAATACTAAACCAAGAAGGAATGCAACGATTGGCATGGTTTAACTGTTTAAGGCTTCTGCGTGAGACCGTATAGCCTGCAAGCATTTGAAACGCGTTACCTTGTAAACACAGCGCTGTTCAATTTAACAACTTTTACACGACGCTTTCCTGCTTCAAGAAGTAAGTAAATAATTAAGTAATATCAGTATATTTAAGTTGTTTCTATTTAAAATAAAATGTTGCATTTTATCGTGTGCATGTCATTTTACTACCACACTTTTGAAAATGTTTCTGTTTTTCTAAAGTTCTGTTTTACTAGTACGTCCTGTAGGCAGTATGAGAACCGCGTTCTTCAACAATCAAACGTGTTAATTTTTTATTTATGTTGCCGGCATGGACTTATAACAAAGTTCGTTGGTTGCATAATACTAATATTGATTGTCCAAACTGTTAGCAGAAGCGATAACTTAAAGTGGTACTTTAGAATATCGAAACAGATTGATTAATTCAATATTCCATTCTACATTGATTTATATTGTGTCAGAGCCTCCATATATTAGACATGAAAATATATTTAAAAATGTGGTTGGCTGCAATGCACGTTTTTCGCTTCAAAATTAAATGTAGTCCTTACATATAACGTGAAAAAACTTGCACAGAATTTCACGTACATGCACCCAGTTCTTATTTAATTCATCTATTAAAGTAATGCTTTAGGTTAGGCCGATACACAAAAGTTAATCCTTGGGAATTGCTGTAGCCATGCTCTTGCAGCCAGACGTTCTTCATGTAATCCCACCAAAGCGATTAAAGTAATAGAAAATAAGCAGGAACAGCTTACAAGAGAGCAGACTAGGCTATTTTAAGACCTGCGAAGAGTCAATTAAAGTAGCCGTCGGCGACACTATACCTGCCACAGAGCCGCGTTAAGAGGGATTGCTGAGGGTAATGCTGCAAACATCATAGCGATCTCCAGAAGGCCCGATCAGCTGAAAACGACCATATTTCTCCAGCTGTGCACAGAAACCTGGTTTGCCATAAATGTTGTTCCAGTAAGACTTTAAATGGCCGACATCGATGGACGAAGTCTTTGTATAGAGTGTTAACGCTGTGCCAGTGCGCAATGTGTCTTTTGTCAATCGCATCAAAGCTTGTGTCTGCTGTACGATCACTAGTTGTAAATAAGTAACTAAAGTATCAATTTATATAGGGCCTACCTGGTAGCGATCTGTAATGCGTTTCGTGACGGCAAGCGTACGAATATTTCAATACTGAACAGTAATATTTGTCACTAGCCTAACGCTCAGGTTTCACGGTATAAACAGTGTTTGAATTGCCGGGGGGTTGGGAGCTAAACCGCCCCCAACTGCTTTCTCAACCCCCTTTACACACTGACAAATTATGTACTGAGGGGTCAGCTATACACTATATACACATACGATTTACATCACAGTTTTAATCGGGCTCCGACCATCGAAAAGTTTAACCCCCAGCTAATTTTTTACAATTCAAACACTGGGTATAAAACAAGCATACATTTGTTTATTGTTCGACAAAAACAGCATCAGCAGAAATTTAGACAAACACCATTTTACATGCATACCGTAGGCCTATATAACGCTTGCTCAATGCCTATATTTTGGTTTTGATTTTTTTTCTTAGCTGATGTCTGACAACCTCCAAATCCTTCTGTGCATAAGCCACTGTTTTAAGCAGTATTTTGCATACAAGTTTTGCGCTTTCATCAGTTGCCATCCATATCTAAAACCAAGTCCATAAAATTTCTATTAGACTCTTCAAAAATATTGTTGCAGTTTTTTGCTTGCTACCAACGATTTACTGAAACAAAACTGGTCGTATATCGTATTTTTATTTTAGGTCCCTAGTTCTCATATTATCCAAAGTGCCACCTTGTTTTTTTCATGAGCTGTTGCGTAATTTTACATGTGGTTGGCTGCAATGCCATCAAATAAATATGCATGAAAAATATTTTTCCGTCCCTGCATTTTGCCAGACCACAACTGGAAGCACGAGAGTTTTCATGTTTAAGTGGGCTATCATTCTATCTCACCGTTAACAACGCTACGGCATAATGTGTGGCGGCTGTCACGAAATTATAGGCCGCAAGTAGAAGCAATCTTTCAGGCATCTGATCGGCGCTCAATCACTGTGCATTACCAAACGCATGAAATAATCAATTAACCTTGTTTACGAGATCATCAGATGCATCACTCACCCAGCATTAACCTTTCTGTCCGCAGCTGACCAATTGCGAAGCCGGATTGAATGCCAAGTCGCGAGGAACATTGTATCAAGATGCTGATGTAAATTCCATTTAATCTTAGTCCGAGTTATTGAGTTCGATGAGACAAAACGCAGTGACGTAGCCAGAAATGTTAATTGGGAGACTCGACCCCTTTCTCCCTTTCCCGTTCGTTTTCTCCCCTCTTTTTCACCCTTTTCATTCATTTTCCTTTTAACCCCTTTTCTTCCTTTAAAAGTAAGACCGTTAAAATTCAGCTACAGAGTCTAGAGAGCGCTGTGCATTTAAACTATGAGATCTTATCGCGACAATTTTGATTATTTTCTTGAGAATCAACTGACCAGTTTAAACGTGTGCTTGTCTTGTCTGAAAAATTGGAGCCCCTTGTCTACGCCACTGACAGAACGTTCGCGAATGCGAATTAATTTAATTAAACGGTTGTCACGTTGTCAAAACTCAACATCACAATATTGGAAAGCACAAAAGTTTATAATTATTAGAGCTACAAAGTTAATGTTTGCGAAACGTTTTGTTACAGTTACAGTACAAAATGTGTCCAGTGCAGTTGCTTCCAAGTCGTAGGCCTACGGCGCTGAGTCCGAGTCCAGTGGGTCCGAATCCAAATCCGGAAATTTCGGACTCCAGTTCGACTCGGGTGCATTCCGGACGCGACTATATATGCATCAAGATACCGCCCGACAGCCAGTCTGAGACAACTCATCCGGCATATAAACAAATAGGTCCTGCTAACACCTAGCGTTATAGCAGCAGCAGCAGTAGTCAATAGCCATCAATAACACACTGCATCTTCCTGCTCAACCCAGTTCAGCAGCTGCAGCTACCTGTTCTCGGCCGCATCCCTCCAAAAAGGCTCCAATATGCATCGGCAGCAATAAGGTGCTCAGCTGAAACACCGCATTGCACACACTGGCTCACCTGAGCTTGCATTTGGCGGTCGGGCATTTCCCCGGGGGTCCGAACTCCGTGGTCCGTCGAGGTCTAGTGCTAGTTTAGAGCGTGTACAAAGCGACAGAAATGGACTGAAATAATCTAAACTGAACTTGCAACTCTCAGTTTGGTTCATTTGTGTCTCGTTGTATACGCCTTTAGGGCGAATAGGCTGGGTGTTTGTTTATACTCACGTCCGTGTAAAACAACTTGCCTAAGGCGCCGCCTGCACCTGAGATAGAATCTCAAATAAATCTTAAACTATTCTAAACTTTTAAAACTTTATTCGTTTTAGCCTCATTCATCTTCATCTCATTTATCGGATGCTATTTCGTCAGTTTTTATTTTCATCGTTTATAAGTGACATTTTCACTTAATCACTCCAGGCTCAAAATCTACTTCTACCGCCCATCATTTTTACTCTTTTGTTACGGTATTGTTGGTACTACGTTTTTTTTATTTTTTTATTTTTTTCGGTTTAATATTTCGTTCTGGCAAGGTGTTTTACACTAAGCTGGCTATTCGTTAAGTTGTTTCAGTTTGCGTTATGCATTACGGCCGGATTGCATAGCATCGTAGGCTACGCACGAGTAATTGCACCAACACGGACTTGCTTATTTTTTCAACCCAACGCGGTTATTCACATTTAAATCGGCGACAAGAAATATCAAGACTGAAAAGAAAAAAAATTGTCGATTGTTCAGCTCCAGCGGCGTCGGGATTTGAAAACTTTAGGGCAAAAAGTTGAAAATTGCAATTCTCTGACAGACAGCTGCAGAATTTCCCACAGAAGAAATAGGCTATGTCTGCTCAAAACTTTACTTTTGCTTTTAAATATCCACAAAATGGGGTATTTCAGCTCTGGATATTGCATTTTTGGCCAAACATTTTCCGTCAAGAATGTTTTTTTTTCGACAGGCCAAAATTCGGGCGAAGCAATTGCCCTTCCTTCCTGCTCCCCCACCTTGCCACGACGCCACGGTTTAGTTTTGGTCTCTACGAGAACTCAGTCGGGGCCGACAGTACGATGTTTAGACGGACCGTGGTGCGTCTGCGCAGTGTTCTGTACAGGAATGATCGGTGTATACAGACGGACGCGTGTCTGCAATTATACGTCTTCATCAGTGTCGCGAATACACTTTTACTGCAGCAACTTGTCGGATGTTGCTGGCCAGAGATGATAAGAAATTGATCTCTCGCGTATGGGCTTAACTGAAAAAAACGCAGAAGATCGAATTGGCAGTCGGCGTCGACAGATAACGTATAAGTACTGATTCCGGTGACGCAGTTATTAGCCTACTGTATGCCGAAAGAGTCTGTATGCATTACCTGTTGTATAGGCTATTCTTGGTATAACCGCATTCGATATACGGCAGTCGATGGAAATTCGTACAGTTAGCTCAGAACGACGATATCTCGCATCGTTCGTGTTGCATTGCGATCCGATCGTATTTCGAGCAGTTTCTTACTGAGCGAAGTTAATAATATTGGTGGCAGTGGTAGCAGAACTAGCCACAGTCGTAGAGTCGCTGACTGTCGACAGAATCCAACCAAGTTTAACACGACTTAAGTCGACCATAAAGTCTTTGAATTCGACGGCGGAAAAACCGGCCGTGCTACTGCGAGGAAACAGAATTTGCTGCTGCTGCAACTTATCGGATGTCGCTGTCCAGAGACGATAGGATTAATCTTTTACGAAGAAACTGCGCGATGGGATGCGTAATGGACGTTCAAAGTCGTCGAACCGATGAACCCATGGATGGTGAACTCGACCCATATCAGCGTCTGTTTCAGTGCCATGTGCACCGATAGCGTGAAGACAGGTTACCGGTGGTGAGAATTGTGATAATTTTATATTGTCAACGTCGATGGAGGCCAATCTGAATCAATTCCGACTGCTGACGGTGCGCGGCGAGCAGGAGGCGAACAACAATCGGCGCAGCTCTTGTGGTCGTCACCTGCACGACTACCACGAGTACCACGACTGTGCGTCTTCACTGGCAGGCGGAGACTCCGGCGGGTCCACTCGGTCAGTGAACAATGGCGGCGGCCGCGGCGGCGATGGATCAGCGGTCTGTGTGTCTGGTGGGACCTCACACGACGTGCATGACAAACGAGTTGTGACCGATGACTCGGGGCCGCCCTCAGCACGCAGCAGTCCAAGACGCACGCAGCGCCGACGAACCACTGCCCGAGTAACAAGGTGCGTCATTTTCGTTTTTCGTTTTCGGGACCGTTAATTTAAACTCAATTAGGAAAAGTAAAGGTTAAGTCTGTTGGCACTTTCGTAAAGCGCTTCTTACTTGAGACAGACTCATGGCCAGAAACGCTTACTGTCTCGAAAGTGTCAGCTGATTGGCATGAGCTAATAATACAGCAGCGCACTATGCGGCCATCCATCCGTGAGGGACAATTTGACCCGGGGTTTGTAGCTAGCAGGCATACCACCACCCCAATCAACCGCAATAGAACTTTATCTTGTATAGCCCGCAAGCTACTACTCATTTCCCATCCCGCTGAAGGTAGGAGGCTGAGTTGACCATTCGGCCCTGTTTGGTAGAAATGGGGGACTAGTGCACATTTTCTGTTCAGGAAATGAATCGCAAAGTTCAGGTTTTGCAAAAGGGCGTACAGAGTCCCCCCGGCCAGAAAATGTGCTGCACCGGGAAAACTTTTAGATGTCGCAAAGATGCCGGGCTTCCACAAGTCAGAAAATGTCGTCAGTCAGTTCTGTTATTTCAACTTTTATTAATGATTAATTATCGAGTTTTTGTTGATTTCTGATTCGTGCTACGATCTTTGTTATAGCCTTATTTTTTTATCTCTCTGATTTTCTGCGTCCCGGAAAAGCAGCTTGTTGGTTTAGCGTCGGATTCGCGATTGGGAGGTCGTATGTTCGACTCCAGCTCGGTTCGCTATCAGGAGAACAACTTCGAGCAAGTTGTTTTCACCCTTGCGCATCTGTCACCAAACACTACAATTTGGTACCAGGCAAGGGCCGGTGACGCTCTGCCGCTGGGAAGATAGTCTGGTGGTTTGACGTCGCACCGCAGACTTCGTGATCTATTCACATACAGGCTCCATAGCTTTGACTGGAAGATGACTAAAAATTTTAATTTTGGCTTTAAATTTCTTTAGAATGGGGGTTGTTAGCCCGATATTTTGCATTTTTGGACAAACATTTTTGGAGAAATGTTTTTGTCAGCTCAAAAATTAAAGGGAGGACAATTGTTTCTTTGCCTTCTCTGCCACGACGCCTATGGAACACGGTCCGCTCTTTTTTTACGTCTCGGTATTTGTTTCAGCGTTTTCGTTGCAGTTTCTTCAAAGTAATAGTTTTAGTTCCGCTAGTTTCACGATGTGCTAGATCAAATAGCTTTCCAATGCAGAGTGTATTTCTGTACATTGTGTTAGGAGCGGACAGAGCGACGACGGCGACGTCGAGGCATCAGACGACGACGACGACGTCAACCACGACGATGAAAAGACAAGCCGGAAACGGAAGTCTAGCAGCGAGAACGCCGAGCGCAGTCTCGTAGACGCGCTGAGATCGCTCGAGACAACTCTCAGTGATCACACGCTGCAGCTGACCAAGCGACTGCGGCGAGAGCTCACTGTGAAGGGAAGCGAAACGCCGGCTGCGGTCGCATTACCCGTCAAGACCGGTCAACGTGGCGACAAGGTGCTGTACAAAACTACGCAGGCTAACTGTTCTATCCATAGAGAACGCTCTTCCGAGAACTATCCTTAAGGCCGGTCTACACTAGCCGTGTTCACGGCCCCCGTGTACGGCCCGTGTACACGGGTGACTAAATTTTACGCCTGGGTTCACAGCCCGTATTCACGGTTGTTGGTTTTGTGCCCTGTGCCCGGACCGTGTGCATGAGCCGTGTTGCCATTTTGCAAACAAAATGGACAAATTTAATAAAAAAAGTATTGTTTTGTTGAGTCTGTATCAATTACGGCATACATAAAACTAAAGAAAACACTGTTATTGGCTATTGAGACGAGCACTATGCCAGTGCAAAGATTGTCTATTGAAGACGTCTGAAACAGCTGAGTCTTTCACATAGACAGACGTGTCAGTAGACGTTTTTTTTACAATAAAGCCTACTGACAATAATACGAAATTCACAAAAAGAAAATAATATTTTAACAATAAACACATATGGTGACGTTGCGTTTACGTCGCAATACTGCGGTAATAAAAGGAATTTTCTGATTGGTTTGATATATCGCCTACACGGGCCGTGAACACGGGTGCGCTGTTCACACTACCCGTGTTCACGGGCCGTGTGGCCGAACGCAGACGCAGTCGGAAAACGACGTCAGAGACTGGCAAGCAGTGGTCCATCAGGTACCGAGGTGCTTGGTTGTTCTGGCATCGGTACATCAGCATACCCAGCTTGTACTTCGCTCGGCCTATGCACATTGTTTTGCTTAATGTAGGCCTAATCAATGGACGACATAGATTCTGATACCGTAATAATAAATACGTGGTTTCTGGCACTGCAGGTGACGGTCTACATTCGCGTGGTGTTTCTCAAGATCGGTGAAATCGACACGCTCAAGGAGAACTTCATGGCCGATGCGTTCATACAGGCGCGCTGGAGAGAACCCGCCCTAGACGGCCAGGCATCGCAGGTCTGTATATCTAGCCGAAAATGTTTAACAAGTGTGTTTTATCTTACATCATTACATGTAGCCACGTCTGAAACAGTTGCACATTTTTTAAATAAATATTTTAGCAGAAAAAGTATGCACGGCTTGAAGATAAGACGTTGTTGCACGAACATAAGCTGAAATCTTTTGCAAAAGTGTCTTACCAGTCGCTGACCGCTCGCGGATTATTTAGCCCGTCCAGTTGTACAGAAAAAAAACTTTTTCGTGTACCACGTCTAAAATCAGCCAGTCAATCGATCAATCAATCAGTCAAGTAGCAAATTTATAAAGCGTTCTTCAGAGACGATCGAAAAGCCATGATACAAAAGGCGCCATTTAATGAATGATTTAAAACCCTGTTTACCAGTTTGGACGGAAGGTCGATATCGTTCCACTCGGTTGATGCCGACGAAAAGAAGCTGCACTCTCAGCGAAACGCGCAGTAAGTGAAAGCGGGACGATGATGGCGACGATCATAACAAAAACGTTTGCAGTAGGATATGAGGGTAATTTCAATCCGTTCTAGAATAATAGTGGACTGGATTGAGTCATTTGTAGAAGAGGTGTTCGTATTACGCCATGATCATTATAGTTGAGATTCTCGGTTGGCGGCCGGCCGGCTGTGGATATTATTAGGTCGTCGGTTGGTCGTGGGTAGGCTGAGGGCTGCAGCGGGAGGGAAGATAGCTCAGCTAGGCCTACTTGGCTGACTTCCCGGGGGTCGTTTGAGCGCACTCGAACAGACACAGGATGAAAGCCGCCTAGGTGAACATAGATCTTATGTCCACTTGCTCTCAGCGCAATCGTCAGCCAGCGGCGGGAATACTTCTCCGCTTTAATAACATTTCACTAAGCATTTTAAAAGACGGACATAACAAGTCGGCCATAAGGCCCGTAAGGCGGCGCTGATCTCCGTTTCCTTAGTCGTCAGTCAGACGCCAGTCTACATTGCGAGATCATGTATAAAAAGCTATTGCATCGCGAGGTGTGTCTGTTTACGTCTTAGCTTTACGTCTTAGCTTTGGCTGGTACACATTGCGCCAGCTAGGGATGGCCAGGCTGAGTTGACGTGATATTACGTTACTAGCGGCAAGAACACTTGCAATCGCCAAGTAGGCCTACGTACAACTCGATAGACATAATGCAATACGTAATATAGGCCTGCGGTCAGTTACTTTGATCATACCGCTGCACATTTCGCCATAATGCGATAAGCCATTGGCTTCATTGGCGAACAATTCGACCCGCGGTACAATACGCAAACATACCAACCGTGAACAATATTAGCCTCACATAGGCCTTCAACTGACCGCAAATTGGCGCATTAGGTTATCATAAAAAGGATAAATGTAAAGGTTGTAAATGTTTAGGCCTACATCCATAAACTAAATTAGTTAAGTTGCCTTTGTATCGGTGACGACTAAATACGCTGTTTTTCGTTGAGACAAACGGCGTTCCTGTCGTAGGATTTTATTACGCGCGAAAGCAGCTACTGCACTGGTGGATCAGCCATCGCAATTCTGTCTGTCTGTCTGTCTTTCACAGTGGTGGATCAGTCAGAAACGGTGTAAGCTAGGATTACCAAATCTTCACCGTCGGCTGCGTGGAAGACTCTAGTTTCAGGAACCGTAAAGCTTTTCCATAAATTCGAAGGGGGTCACTCAGAACGATGGCACTAAATGAGAGGGGGTGGGCAAAATTTGCCATTTTTGGCAAATAACTCGCTGTATCTCAGTAACGGTGCGAGATAGAGCCTAGATTACTATTAATCACTAATAGGAAGTCGTACACTGGCTCTCGATTGGCACCGAATTCAATGACCTTGAATGATTTTGAACGCCAAAATAGGGGGTTTTATGGATTTTTTTGGCGATTTTGGGCTGCGACACAAGTCTATATCATTCACAAGGTGGCGCCACGGAACTGTAGTTATGCGATCCAGATAGAAAATGTGGCATTTTTATATTAAATTAGCGTGAACACCCCAATTTTCAGCTAAATTACTGAACCGCAACTGCTATAGGCTTTCGCGCGTCTTGTGAGCATTAGCTCAAATTTCTTGTCTGAGCCGTCATAATGCACTACCTGGAAATACTAACCACTCGGCTAACTTCCCCCCTCCGGTGTAGCATTAAATGAAGGAGCGCAGCGATACTTTAGCCGGCGTAAAAAGGACTACGAGAATATCGACATATAATATCGACTGCTGCGAGAGCGTTTGTTGCACAATCTGCTGCTCGCTTTTAGACGGAAACTCGAAGCATCAGTCACGACGTACAGTGTATATCGCAGAGAGCGAGGGACGCGGCGTGAGGCCTTAGTCGGCGATGATCGATCGACTAATGATGCCGTCGCTGCATTTATCTCTTCGATTGAAGGCGTGTCAGCGTCCAGTAGCGTTAGGGACTCACGGAGGGCAACAACTGCCCTTTTGTCAACATTAGCCTGTCGATAATTTTTTTCTTGTTGGAAATTTTAGAGCTTGCTGATTACGATAGGCTACGCAGCGCTGTCAGCGAGTATTAAAAGTAGTACGCGAGTCAAGTCTGTGGTCAATAACTTTTTTCGCTGAACAAAAATAGACAAGATTCAAAACGCATAGCGAAGAGTCTGCGGTTTACATCGGCGTTTTCCGATTGTCGCTTTCTTGTTTCATTTCAGAGATATTCGCGATCAAAGTCTAAATGTTGTTCGACGTTTCTGGCTTCACTTCTCCAAATTTTAGGCGTGCGCAACAATATAATACTAATTTGCTGTTGGAGATTTGTAGCTGTTTGTCAAAAATCTTCAACTTTCTGCCGTACCCACCGCCAACTTTTTTCAACCAACGACGAAGATGCAGCTGCCATGCAGTTGGCACTCGAGCCGCACTGTTCGATGTTCGTCGTCAGGGCTTATCACCGACCGCCGGACAGACGAGCAACAGACTAGGACTAACTGACACGCGCCGTGCGCTAGATGTGAACAGATTGCAGCAGATTGGAGATGAACAGCTAGACTAGGAAAAAATTTCCGAATAGATTTCGAACGTAACCAAACTTAGATTACGCAGATACTGACGATTTCTGTCAGGGTCACGCATTACTGAACTGCTTGTCGAATTTTCAGGCTTATCGTTTTAGTGTTTCTCTGCCAGACCGCCACTGATAAAAAAGTGATGTTTTAGGTCGTTTGTTTTATGTGCGTCTGTCCGTTTGGGCTTGCATCTAGAAAAATTAGTTATTATATAGCACGATATCTTGCTATATAAATACGCAGTACAGGAATTATATCAAATAACGAAGGGCAATTCACCCTCTTAATATTAATATTATTTTCCTCAATCTACACAACTTGTATATTTATGTGAATTTTCTGGGTTAACGTAGCGAAGAGGAGTACATGAGATCAGTGTAACATTGACGACCGACTCCGTCGTGGCGACCGACCTCCGTTTCTGGCAGAGCCTTCTTGGAAGAAATTTAAACGGCCGTATCTCAGCAACCAATCATCCCATTCACTTCCGGTTTGGTTATAGGGTGGGGTTGTCGGGGTCAGTCAATTTAACGGTGCCATTTATATTTACGCCCAACTGACCTTCGTTACTATGGCAACGAAATTTAAGACAAAATGGGCTATAACTCGGTTTCTGTAAGAGATATTGTCTCAGATCTTTAGTTGCGGATGTAGCAGTAGTTATACTGTAGTAGTAGTAGTAGTATCAGCGTTTAATGGGCGCGGAGTATACATTAGATTGGTTACAATCAAAAGTGTTTCTTGTGCATATCTAAACTGATAAACAATACCTACTCGAACCGGTTGAGAATCGCATGTGGATCATCTCTAGCAATCAGAGCCTATCATATGATATCTATCATATGATAGATATCATATCTATCACAACGGAACGGCTTTATAGCGCAACTCAAGGTAGCGTCGGTTGCAGTGGCAAAACATCGCTTCGTTGTGTTGATGGGATCAAGTCACATGTAATGATGATATAAATGCCAGCGTCTACAGCGCCCCGAATTTCTAGAATTCCATTCTGATATGATATCTGATAGCTACGTATAGCCTAACGTAACTTCAGCTACAGGCACACTAATCGCAGACATGGCTTTTTGTGCGATTTTCGCCTAAAGTCCATTGGCGTTGCCAGGGTCAATCGGGCACGTGATCCCTCAACTTTCAACAGAAGTGTTTGATTTTCATAAGTGAGGCGGGGCTAGGTATACAGCTCGACCTCCGATTGACAATCACCTATGGTCTAATGCCTGACATCATAGCCTACTACAGGTAAAGAAAATACTATCACATAACGTAAGCCGTATATTAGTATAACTGCTAACTACAAACCAACTCCTAGCTAGGCAAAGACAGGTTAACAATACGAAGACACGGAATCACAGTGATATGCAGACACACTGATAGACGAACTCCGACCACGCTAAGACAGAGGTGTTACAAACAACGACAGGCAAATAAGTGGACAAATAAATAGAGTGCGGTGGCGAACAAACAGCGAAAAAGCTCGCCATCTGAAGGGAAAATAAATCGCCGACCTGTTCTCAGTCACACAAGCGACATACACACACCGGCCGACGAGCTGACTAAAAACCAACGCGGCTTGACACACGGGTTAAAATATAGACCTAGGCGGCGCAGAAAGCTGCAATTTGTTGTCATACACTGCAAATTTCTGACAAAACTTTGACAGACAGCTGTAAATTTCCGACAGGGTGCTGAAAATTTTAATTTTGCCCTCAGTTTTTGAATGGGAGTTTTTAGCGCCAAATTTTCATTTTTGGACAAAATTTTCTGACATGAAAATATTACGACAGTTTTGCAACTGCCCCAAATTCCTCTTTCCTTCCCGCCTTGACGCCACCGACTGGCTTCGTTGTTCGCTATTTAAATTTCATCGGGCATGTACGTTGACTGCTTGGTATGTGTTTCTGCGCAGTTTCAGTCGTTGCAGCACATCGAGGACATCGAATGGGAGAAGTACTGGAACCCAAAGCTGTACGTCGAAAACAACCTGGGCGAGCCTCAGGAGACCGTCTGGCAGACTCTCATGTTTAACTCCCGCGGCGAGGCGTCCGTCTACGAGCGAAGGCGCATCAAAGGATGCTTTCTCGAAAACCTTGAACTCGATGAGTTCCCGTTCGACACACAAGTAAGCCCACCAGACGTATTTTAACCAAATCGTTTTAAATCTGTAACTATAACATAACGTTAACTTGACATGTGGTAAATTAAAAAAACATTTTACGCGCGACAGCAAAATGCTTCGCGAGTCTTAGCTATAGCCCGGGCATTTGTCAATCCGTCTGTCCGTCCGTCCGTCCATATGTCACATTTTGGATCTGTATTAAAATGATGTACGGTAAGACAACCAAATCTTTACTGTGGTTTATATGGCGCTAGGCGTCGTCCGCCGTCGAGTCTAAATGAAACATCGTTGTGATCTTAGATTTCGTTCGCAGCGGGCCTTCACACACGCATCGCTGTCGCACGTTTCCCTTTGCGTTCGCTGGGCTTTTCTTGTATTGTTTTGTTTTGCAATTTTCGGCTGCAAGCACATTTCAAGAGTGAATTGCGCCGAAATTACTAGAGATAGACTCGAACAGTACGTGTATGAAAATTTTAGCATAGAACATAACCATATGAGTTTCAATTTTCTACTTTCAAGGAGTCTTTTGTACGGAGAGCTTAAATTTAGGTAGGCGTACTTCTTCAAGGTGCATTATTGTTTTATTGCATGTTGTACAATGTACATTGATTGCTCGGGTGGCAGGACCGATGCTGTCGCTTGTCACATAAGCTTTGCTCAAAATAACCTACTTGTTAGTTTTCGTCGACATTTATTGTTGTTGCTCTCTTCTGCCCAGAAAGCAGTAGAATTAAATGTAAACAAACAACTTATTATCGTAATGGAATATGCAAGTTTTCATTTTTACTGATTTTTATTTTTTAACGTATTTTTTGAGTCCACTGTTATCGGCGTGAAAAGTTCATCGGACGTCTACAGGTGTGCCGTGCCGCGTACACAGTCACAGGTCAGTGCCAGAATCTTCGCCGCAGCTGGACCGAACATGGCTGTGAAACAATCTGCCAGTCGAAGTCCGACAGCGAAACACCACTTTTAAACATTTCATAAAATGCCGGAGATATTTCTGTTCGTTCGATGCTGCGACGCATAGTTAATCTGACTGCACTTACTTACTGACTTACTTGTGTTTAGTTTCTTTTTTGTTTTTTTTTAATTTCTTTCTTTTTTCGCTATTTTTTGTTTTGTTTGCATTTATTGTGTTGAGTATGTAATATAGTTAATTTGACTGTTACAATGGGTGGCCAGCTCTTGATGGGTAGATACCTTTCTGGTCACCCTCCTATGTTATTTACTAT
>Ga0209367_1005653_pt1 | contig 17316 bp, 8 predicted proteins | sample WorMetLIZISLAND2_FD_187412 | JGI IMG/M metagenome (GOLD analysis project Ga0209367, IMG submission 187412) | Marine gutless worms symbiont microbial communities from Max Planck institute for Marine Microbiology, Germany - Olavius geniculatus... ... | reverse complement strand
TAGTGCCTTTATGTTATGGCCTTGCCATGCTAAGCCCAAATTCCATTATGTTGACTTTGCGACAAAGTCCCCAGACTTTGTTGCCGACTTTCTGCGTGTGTTGTCACGGACTAAATTTCATTAGAACGACACCGATTTAACACAAATGTTTTCAGTTGGCGCCGAAATGAGTCAGGGGATAGCACTGAGACGACATTGTCAGGCGGTGCATTCCAGATTTTAGCAGCGGCGACTGGAAAAGCGCGGCCGAGAATAGTTGACAGCTTGAAGGACGGAACAGCCAGGAGATTTGTAGCGGTAGACCGAAGGGTGCGTCGACCTGGCACGTCAGCAAGACGGGTGCTTATCGGGTTCTCCAGCAGTGCAAAATTCAAGATCCTAGTTTCCTAGACTGTATGACAAGTAGCAAACTGTACAGGGACAGGAAGCAGAATTTTCAAGTGCTAAAGCCGAATGTGAATTGCGTAACTTTAGCGGCCGGCTGTAGTACCCCGCAGGTGTACAACGTAAATTAAGTTGTACCCCCTGCGTGGTACATCCTGCAAAAGTGGTGGGGACATGTCCCTCCCAGCTCCTATGGTGGCGCCGCCCTTGTTCGCTTATACTTCATTACGCTAATCACATATGTTGCAGATATGCCAACCCTCACACAACCAATGACCACTGGGCTCGCTCTGTTTGCCCATTGGTCAGTTCGTCAAAAACTGAACCGTGTCAGTTCAGTTCAGTACAGTTTAGTTACGTAGTTCTGAACTCACTTTAAATTACTGGCTAGTTACGAACTTATGACAGTCCATAAAGTGCTTTAATATAAAACGAACAGAAATTCCGGCCAAGTAAAAGGTACGCTAAAATACTGTGTCTTAAGCTGTCTTTTAAAGACGGCTGCAACAGCAATTTGGCAGTAACGAAAAACAGCACAAACGGCATCAGCCAGTAATTTACTGTACATGACTTAAGGTATCGACCAGGTAAAAAACGTAAAATTACGTAGCGTAAAAAGTTAGCGTCATGTGAGTAACAGAGGTAAAATGTAAAATGTAAAAACGTACCAAAAGCACATCTTTATAGGCGCGTAGCTAACGATTTTAGTATCCTAGGGCGTATGGTGAATTTTTTAATTTTTGAGGATGTTCACTCTCTATCAAAGAACTCACCAGAAAACGGGAGGTTTCTGTAGGCCTACCTGTGTCAGTTTGCAGTCTACTCAAAAAACAAAATTCAAGTAATTCATGACAAGAAATCTGAGCTAATGCTCATGAGACGCGCGAGAGCCTAAAGCAGTTCCCGTTCGCAGGTAATTTTGGTCTATGTCCATCCATTTTGTCTCAATTCACTCTTCTGTAGTCAAAAATCGCAAAAATCACTAAAACTCCTATTCTTGTGGTTCAAGGTCATTCGAGGTCATTGATGTTGATATCATTAAAAAGCACGTCATTAGTGCTTGTTATGATAAGCAGCACGTCTGTGCCTATCTGCAAGCGTTTGCATGCTAGACATGCGAATAGCGCAAAAATCACTACTTTTGGGGGGAAGTGTAGGCCTACCCGTTTTTAACAACCACGTGCGCAGGCCTTATGCAATATATAAGATCGGGACTTAGACTACTAAAGCCTACATTTAATGCTGAAAATTTCGTTTGCAGGTTGTCTCAATCTATTTCCAGCCATTTCGACGCAATTCACTCTTAAAATGTGCGGCATTATCCAAAAACGCAAAAAAATCATTAAAGCCTTTTATTTGGGAGGGATTCAAGGTCATTCAAGATCATCGATGTTGACATTTAGGAAGCTCGTCGTCAAGGCTTGTTATGATAAGCAGCATGTCTGTGCTTATGTGCAACCATTTTCACGCTAAAAGAGCCAAACTAGCGGTAAAATAACTCCTTTTTAGTGAGAGTGCCCTCTTTCGGCTCTTCTTTTTTGGAGACTTTTTTTACCCAGCGGCATAAAATTTTGTCACGAAATGCTAAAGACTCTAATCTATCATATGGTGAAAACCCGAAGTTTTTCTCACATGGTCTTGGAACGGTACCGGGACGTGACAAACACCAGGACAGAATTACCATAGCTAATAGGCGCTATAGCTATGCTAGCTCTCGCGCGTAAAAAATGTGTCCAAGCTAATTAGCCCATGTTTAATCAATTATTTACAGTGCTAATCAAATTGACACTAAACGTATTTAAGCAGCGATTTGATAGGTCGACAGAGCACAACTAACGTATTTTATTCATCAGTTCACTTCAGTTTCAGATTATGAGCTCGATAAGCAGAAGCTTTTATTGCTCATCTCTCGCAATCATATGTTCGTCCAGACGTTTCTTGAATGACTCAACCGAGTCTGTTGCAATGACATTCTCTGGTAGTTGATTCCATGCATCTATTACAATCTGACTGAAAAATTTCTACCAGCAGGTCCTGTTGATTTATTTGTTTGAAGATCTTTTTACTGTGTCCACGAAAGTGAGCTGTTTCAAACACAGTAAAAAAACTGGTCTCGATTTACGTTTTCTTTGTTCGTAATTACTGTATTTTGTATGTTTCAACGAGAGTTCCGCGGAGTCTTTGATATTCCAGAGAGTATAAGTTGAGCTGTTTGAGTCTCATAGTAAGGCAAATTCTTCAAATTTCTGACTAATTTTGTAGCACTTCGCTGTACCTTTCCCAAGCAGCTGATATCCTTTTTGTAGTACGGTGTCCAGACTTTGGCGCAGTATTCTATATGCGGCCTCACATAAGTACCATACAATATCTGAAAATTTTCTCTGCTCAGACTGCCAAATGTTCTTCCTATCATACCTCTAGTGCTTTCATGGCTTTAGATGCTGCTTTGGAACATCTATGTCATGTTAAAATAGATAAAAAAAACTAACACAACAATTCTCACGATCAGCAAGTAAAATCGCGATCATAATGTGCAGGAAATTCGCAAAACAGAACACAACTTACTGGTTGTTTTTGCTGCGCTGAAAGCTGACATAGATCCAGATACCGATTCGCTGCTTGAGCAGTTTATAATTCAGCCAACACAAGTTTATACTTTATTCTGACGGCGCCGACTCCAAATTGTCAACAACTTTAAGGGGACAGCCGGCGACGAACGACATAGCAGCAGTATTCAGCAGCAAGCCGTCACGCTCTAGCTGTCACAGGCACAAGCGCAAATCCGACGATGAATGGCAATTCTGATATAAGAAGTAATGGTAACTGTGTACGTCCGCGTAGCGAGACAGCGTGATTTAGTGGCGTAGACAAAGGGGCCGGGGCCCGGGGAGCCCAGCCCCCAATCCTTCAGACAAGACGTTTAAACTACACCAAATTTGGCCAGTTGATTCTCAGAAAAATAACTGAAATTCTCAAAACCAAATCTTATATTTTAAAAACATAATGCGCCAAGAAGTAATGCGCCAAATTCGATTTCGGCTGAGGCTCCGCCCCAAACTCCGCCGGGGAAGCTCACAGCGCTCCCCAAACCCACAGGCTCTAGCTGGATTTTAGAGATCCTACTTCTACGGGCAAGAAAAAAAGAAAAGAAAAAAGGAAAAAGAAAAAGAAGGGTAATAAAAGAGGAAGGGCCAAGTCCCTATTCACATTTCTAGCTACGCCACTGGCTTGGTTACGGTTACGAGTGCAGAAAGGACATCGGTGGTGTGAGCTATGTTCAGTCGAAAAATCTTTTACAACAAGACGCAACAGTCAGGTATAACACTGTCCACAGCTGGCTAAAATAAAAAAATAACAAATCGCCGCTAACACAATTTTTTCAAACTGTTTACAGTGTCATTTTTGCTGCACAGTAATTGTTTAGAATCCGGTGCATATTTTTACGCTTCAGTTTTTAAATGAGTTTTGCTGTCAGTGAAAAACATTTCTCATTATTAATATGTTGTCCATTTAGCAAATTTTTCATATTTCAGTACATCGTAAAACATTAAAAATTATGAACATTTCCGCGCTACGCGTAACTGGTAATCGCGTTTTTCTGCTAATGCCTTAGTATTTTGTTGTATTTTAACTATTTTTAGGTTTCACGGACATCATAATGCATTCTATGCTGTGTCACTTTTTGTGAAGAAAGGACTCAAAACAGGCTAGGGCTATAAGTCAGACTGCTTGGAAGAGCCTTTTTTACAACCAACTGCATTCGACGGACACGTTTCGCATTTCCCTGAACATTAGCCGATTGGTTTCCCACTCCCAGTCCAGTTTAAATACATCGACATTTGAAGGTACCCAAACCTTCACCGTATCGTCGCACGCCCTCGAATCAAGCCGGCAACAGCGACAGGTGCTATACCGGTAATCTACGGGGACGGCACGTACGGCTGTAGGCTGCCGCTCTATCCGCCCTGCCTTCATGGATTCAAAATTTCACCGCAGTCACACGACGCCGCTCAGCCGTGTGACTATATACAGCGTAGTTGTAGCTAGCGATCGATTGTGTGACGTTTTCTGTCCCTCATTATGCGGTCTTCAATGCCCCGGTCGACGATTTCTGTACACGACAGAGGAATGGGTATTTGCCGCTCATAGAGAAGGCAGAACAGTCAAATAACGTACGATAACTAGTAGGCCCTATGCATCGTCGTAGGTTTAGCCCCAGGTTGCTAGTTTTTGATTCCTGTAGGCCCTATATCAAGAAATTCTTATAATTATACAAAGTTGAAAATAAAGAAGTCAGAACGTAAACTTCATGAGTGGGACATTGAGGTAGCACTGAATACTGCAGTAAAATAGGCCTACCCTGCTGCCCGTACCCCATGTACATATAACACTGCAAACGTGATGAAAAAACTGCAGAAATCGTCGCAGTACCGCTGTAGCACCTGCCCGTCATGCGCTGGAGGCCCGGCCAGCTGACGACACTCAACAATAGCTTGCCGATCAGCAGTGCAGCAGAACACCTGTCGGTCGCCCGTACAAAGCTCTCGTGCGCTGGATCGCTGCTTCGCTGCAGGGTCGGGTGAATAGGGTCGCGTGCCACTCTCACGCCCCGCACGCGCACTATCCACCCCGATAGCTGCTTGAATTCAAATCGGAGCAGTAGCAGTTAGCCCGCCGATCATAATGGTTAGTTTTGTAACCGTCAACCGCTGCTTAGCAGTAGCAACGGTGCATCTTCATAACTGTTATTTTAAACGACGGACGTCCTGCTTAATATCCCCTTTACACGATGAAGCAAACGTCAAGCAAACGTATTCAATATACACGTGCACGACGTGTGCTCTAAGTTTGCTTCATCGTGTAAACGAAGTATAACAGTCGTAATTGCTTCAACCGAACTCGGTGCACTATAGTTCACGAGCCACGACTTGGCATACTGGTACAAGCATAAACGTAGCCATAAATTTGTCTTTGGGCACTCTTAAGACCACTCCTCTTCCTATTCCTCCTGCCCTTTTCCTTCCTTTCATCTTTTTCTTTTCATGCCATTCCGTTCTCCGTCCTCACCAAATCCAGTTAGGGAATCTGAGGTAGAGCTGTTCTCTCAGCGACGCCTGTCTAACACAGTTCTGTCATCCTGCACTGTACCAGATACTATCCTTTCCACTAATAATACGCTGCAGGCATTTACTGAAGTGTACTGCGTCTACAAAATGCGAAAACATTTACCGTATATTTAGTGTGTTGAGCTTTTTAAATATCATGTTAGGCCTACTTCCTTTAATTTTCGTGCAGTATGCTAACGTTGTTACAATACAGTGCCCTATACAGTAGTAATCACAAGATTAAGGCGGTAGGCTAGATTTAACAAACTGTTATCAAGTTTGAATATGCCTTATCTGAGATTTATACGATGAAATATTAGCTAATAGAATAGTCACAACAGCATAATCGGGCGTTCCACGTCTCTGTTTATTTCTTAGGCCTACGTTAAAACTGACGAGAGGCAACGTTTGCCATTTCTTAAATTAATATCGAAAACACATTTACACAATTTACCTTTAATCGCAAATGATTTCTGTTGAACTTTTCATTTAGGCCTATTTTGGTCTGTCGTTTGTAATCTAGTCTGTTGTCTCAGTCTCGGCGAATAAATTATTATTAATATTATTGTGTCACGAAAGATACAAAATAACCAGTAGCCTATGATACACAGCAGTCCTGAAGCTGAATCTCTTAGGCCTACTTAATTTTATTCACGCCCATCTGAATTGGAAATATGCGGTGCCACGAAGACCGCAAATACATACGTAAAGTATTTGCTAATAAAAAGTTTTCCATATTGCTTAGAACAAGAACTCAATAAACTAAAGTTCTTTGATGAGTCTAATGTGTTACTACCTTGTCTGTGTTATGTGGGCCGTGTGCCTGAGTCAGGCAAAATTAATGATTGATTGAATAACCGACACTTAACTTAATCACGCAATATTTCACGCCTGCAATAATTCACATCTGATTGACTCATGACACTAACACTTAAGCGTAATTGTCAGAAGTCTTTATTGCACTGTGAGTTGGCATAATGCGCCTGACACCTCAGCTTGCCACCCGCTCACTAGAAACGCTGGAGGCAACGGGGTGCTCTACTGCAAAGAGATAATTAATTACTGTCCAACTGTCAACAGTAACTGCCAAATTGTCACGTTTGGTAGGCTAATGTATTGGCATTTTCTACAAACCTATATGCCTGATTACTAAACTGCGTTTCAAATACAACAGCGACTGCTAGATTTTAAAATACTTCCAATAAATCTGGCTCCAATGCGATAACTTTAGTAACAAGTCCATCCCGCGAAGGAAAAACGTTGCACGGACGTTTTATTTATACCAACTGCGATGCATGTACTGTAAATGTAGTCTAACACCATGAGTTGTTTTTGCCAGACTTTGTCTGTCTGTCTGTCTGGGTGTCAGCAAGATAACTCAAAAAGTAATGGACGGATCTTTCTGAAATTTTGACGGTATGTCGGGAATGGCACAAACTGCCAGTGATTCAATTTTGGGGGTGATCCGGAAGGAATCCTGGATTCTGGATCACCTTGAAGTTTTCGTTATCATTGCTTTCAATGGGGCATAAGGGAAACCGCTGCAAAACCGAAGATGGTGCTGCCACCTAGCGAACAACATTGCCTTGGCGGAGGTGTGCGGGCTCTGACTGCTTTCTAGTTAACCTAATAATTAACTTTAGAATCATCGCTCGACGGAGCCCCAACATCGGCGAACGTCCTTGGTAATACCCCAAATTAAATTTCGTACGGAAAACATCGCCCACAACAAGTGTTATTCATTTACTTACTTAGCATAATGTCTGACTGTGATACTATAAGGAAGCACGATTGTAAACATAAACACAGCACACAGCAAGGCGCTCTACAGTTGTAAAGTCTAGGGCCCACAGTTTTCCGCGGAAAATTTTGCCAAATTCCGCGAGCCAGTTTGCAAAATTCCGCGGCAAAATCGTCCAAATTCTGCAGCTCACTGCGGCCTTCTGTTTGTGAGTAAACTAAGCTATATTCTGTTCGAAATCTGTTATTGAAGGCTGTCAATGTGCTCAGTTATGCTAGCAACATACAAAAAATCATCAATCTTTTTTTTGCTTTTAAAAGTGCAGTCTGTCAAGTTGCATTGTGTTTGCTTCATACTATTTGGCTGCACTGTGATAGCTGTTACAGGGCCCACAGTTTTATGCAGTTCAGTTTGAGTTTTTGTGTCACATTCTGTGATAAAATTGCGTCATCAAACCAGCCATCGTACTAATCAATGGTCATTTCTCAACTTTTGCGAAATTCCGTGGATATATCAAAATTCCATGGAAAAGGGCAAATTTCGCGGCTCGGCTCGAAATTCCGCAGCCTGCGAAAACTGCAGGCCAGAGCCTTGTAACTAGAAGCGAATTTAGTCATGTTCAGCCGAACATGGGCCCCAACAAAAAGGGGTCTCCACACACCAGAAAATGTCAGCCAGCAGTGCCGCAATTTCTAGCCTGTTTAAAAGTTCACTTGGAAGTTGGTGCAGTGCAGCACACATTCTCTGATGGTCTACATAGAAAGCTGTATCTCAGATCAAGTAATCGCAGCAAAAACTTGTACAGTTGTAACGCTGAATTCATGGTAATGTCAAAAAAATTATGCCAAGGTGCCACAGCTTCACCGCATCAAGGCCTAATCACGTTTAAATCCAGCCCTGACAAAGGTAAAAGGTGAAGATAAAGGTGGTAAAGCTCTTAATACCAAATCTATCACAGAGCTACAGAGCGTCACCTGCCACACAGGATCACATAGTGTTAAATGCCACCCAACACAGACGAACACGCCCACCTTATCCCCAGCCAGACAGGCTGGTACTAGAACTCGATTTACCTACCCCGATGGGATGGAAGGCTGAGTTGACCTTGGTGTTGGTTATATGCCAGGTTGGTTTACCTGTCTGCAGACAGTCACCCATCCAAGCAATCCGACCGGCGTCGAACCCATGACCTCTCAATCTTAAGTCTGACACCCTACCCAGTCACCTATAGCCGTGATGAACAGGAATCGATGACTTGTGGTACTATCAACCTAAACGTTCAGTTCTGAGCGGTAGCAGCGGCCGTAGCTGATGTCAACGTAGAGGGTTTAATGCGTGTAAACAATGGTCCACGGTCAGGACCAAGTTGCATACATTCCACCGCAACGGACTTCATCATACTCGCCCGGCTGAGTTCATTCTTCGACCCACAGCCAAGTCGCTGCAGAATGCGTCCAGACAGAGCCGGCACCACGGGCCACAGCGCCAGTGCTGCCACCCGGGAGGTCTCCAGACCCACGTGTAGGATACAGTCCAGAACAGCACGGTGGTGGTGGTCCGAAGATTTTGCCAGAAGCCACGGCTGATGGGACTGGACGAACGAGTTGGCCTGTCGCAGTATGCACATGGCCGCCTCGACGGCACGACCGTGGTTGAAGCTGCGGTAATGCTCGTCCACTACATCTGCCAAAACATTTCTATACGGTGTCTCAAAAAACCAAGCCACTTTTATGTTTTTGAATAGCTCCGTAAAACATTGGCCAATTTTTTTATAAGTTTTGGTATGCAACATCAATAGGGACCAACCGAATTCACGGGAAAAAATGCATGATTTCACGGCAGAATTTTTTAAATGTGTCAAATTTCACGGAAAATTCACGAAAAGAGTTTCAAAAATTCGCGGGAAATTCACGGGCTCCACAGACGTTATTTCGAGGTGCTGTGCTATTGCAAACGAGGAAATTTCAGAACAACGAATATTTACTACACTAAGTCAAGACTCAAGACAGTCAATGTCAACTACTTAGTGCTGAAGTGCGAGACGTAGCAAACAGCAACATCCATACGAAAGCTGCTGACAAAACTCTTTAACTGTCATAAATCAAACTAAAAGCACTAAAATTCACGAAAATGACGGCTTTCACGGAAATCGGCGTTTTTCACGGAAAAAGGCCAATTTCACGGAAAATGTCACGCCCGTGAAATCGTGAATTAAGTTGGTTCCTAAACATCAAGAAGAAACTTGATGCAAATGTCTAGTTTTGTCCACCTCGCCTTAACACTGTTGCTGCACTACCTTGCAAAATTCCGAAGTCGTACTTTGCTCATTTACAACAAAGAATTCACATAAGGTAGTGTAGCAACAGTATTAAGGTAATGTGGGCAAAATTACTGTCATTTATATCAAGTTTCTTCACGATGTTGCATGCCATTCAAAAAATAAAAATGGCTTAGTTTTTTGAGAGACAGTGTATATCACAGGTTGTACTGTATTAATACGTGTGTCGTTTTATTCCTAATCATTGACAGAAAACTGTCATAGCACTAAACAAAAAGAATTCTTTACAAATTCCTGAAACCAGACGACCACCATAGTGGTTCTGGTGGAGTCACATTTTCATTGACGGACCAAGCAACCGGCTGGTTCACATGTCGACATCTCTACCCCACGACAGTCCATCCTCCGCACAACGACTGGCTGCAAATAACTCCATTTCCTCTGTCCTCACTCACTCTTCTTCGTATCGGAAAAGAGCTGTTAGACTACCATGACAACAACCACCATAATTATCTCCGACAATGGAACGAAGTGAACATTGAAGGAGATTATAAGATTAGTCGTTCTGTCCGTCGTTGTACGTGTGTGTGTGTGTCGTCTGTGTATACAATTCATCTCCACGCATCATACACAACCAGCAGGAACGGTGGCGCCCTCCTGTGAAAACTTCTACATTGGCGGAGATATGCACTCTCATGAGTGCATTCTAGTTAACTGTCTGTTTCTGGGCCATTCGTCACTCCTCCAAAACTTACATTAAGTCTGTTTATAACATGCTCAGAGATACAGTGCAGTATTCTGCAAAAATACAAGAACCCATATGCTCTCCATAGGCTAATTAATTCGTCCCTAGCAAATCCATATATTTTGTAGACAGAAACACATGGACTGCAACAAAAAAATATAACCACCTTAACACCTTAACAGAGGTGTATATGCCACCCACATGACACTGCTAATAAAACATCAACAATGAATTATACCAACCGGCAAGTTCATAGAGTCGAGTCATGATGTCTTTCTCCGAGTCCAGTGCAATGTTGTTGAAAACAGATTGGTCAAAACGTGGAAATATCTGCTGTGGGTTCAGGGACTTGGCGGCGCAGCGACTCACCAGGTTAGAAAAAGTGTTGACAAGATCATTGTTGATGCACTCGACTGCTCGACTGTCGCTGTAATCTACAGTAAACCAAACCCACACAACCAGACACAAATGTCTTAGTGAAATCTGTCAGTTCACATTTTCTTGCTGTTCTGCTGTTTTGACGAAGTATGTTCGGCCGTCGAGCCTTCGCTGTTTGGGGTCCGATGTCTTGGAACTCATTACCAGACAATCTCCGTGATCCATCGCTCAACAGCAGTAGCTTTAGGCACAACTCAGAAATTGTACTTTTCGTGAGATACTAGTGTATTTAGTGCAACAGAGATGCTTCATGATATTGCGCCATATGAATTCAATACTGACATTGAAAAATGTTGACGGTTTGTGCCATGGCCTAGTGGTGACATACAAGTACAAGCTTGCCTAGCTGTAGGAAAACCAGTGGCGTAGCCAAAAATATGAACTGTGGAGGGGGCTGCACTCCCTTTTCCTTCCAGTCCCCTCCTCTCCCATCTTCTCAACATGGGTTTAGGGGTATCACACCCAGAAAAAAAATTTGAAAATACACATGCTTGTGAGATTTAGAGCATTTTGGATATCAACAAAATATGGTGCAAAGCCTTTGCCTTGGCCCCCTAAACATACCTTGTCTACGACACTAAAAGAAACGTCATTTAAAGCTTCTTAATTGATATTAAATCCATCTATTAACTTAGTTATGCAATGTACATAATCCTTAAAAAAGTTAACTTGAAAAAATCAGATGAGTACCAAATAGTACTGAATAACATACAGATTCGAATGTAATAAACAAAGGTGAGTATTTGTAAACAATGAACCACAGAATAAACTTTATTTCGCAAAACAATAATATTACTATAAAATACAGCAAATAACATAAAAACTTAAAGCATAAATAAGTTAAAAAATAAAGAGTTAATATGAAAAAATACAGACTTCCATCAGAATGTGGAACACCATCTTTCATAAGATAATAGCGAAGTCCATCAGCAGAGTATGCTGACAAACGATCAAATGGGTCTACAACGTTGCCACGACTTTTAGACATCTAAACAATAATCACCAAGACATCTAAAGATTATCACAAGAAAGTACAAAAAATCCTAAAATATCACTTGCTATTCTTTTGTGTATGTATCAGCTGCATAACTGCAAAATGTATAACTGTATAATTTCTGTCCCTTCAAGTCAAATTCCTCACTCTAATTTTAAACCTAAAAATTTTCTTGTTTCTCAACTTCTTTCGACCACAGACTGCTTCAGTAGGCTGCACTGACACAAAACGGTTTAATTTTCCTACTAACTTTCTGATTTTAGCCATGCTGGGTAGACAAAGCTGGCTATCCATCATTACCAGTTTTTTTCTGCTCAATAGTTTGCAATAAAAAGAAAAGAGTTGAAATGATACAAATTCATGTCTTACCTTTTCCTTGTTCATCAACCAGTGCGAATGGCAGAGAATTTTTTGTGGAAGTTCATGTCCTGCTGCCATCAAAAATGCCGGCCAGTATATAGCATGAAATCTAACCAGACACGATTCAATTTTAATCCACATATCATCAACCAATCAGTTCAGGACAAATATAAGCTTACAAAAAAATAAACAAAATGCACACTGCACAATATTATAATGTTAATCAATCGGCAGAGTGAATAGGTATTACATCACAACAGTATGTAATACCTATTTACCTATTCACCCTATCGTTTGATCAACATTTATCACAATTTACTGGCAGCGAACAATAATTAAACTTCAATACATACTGATGCAGTTTTGAAGTTCATCGAATGTAACATCATTATACTAACAAATTCTTGTTTAGTTGCAATGATTAACTAGACAAATAAGTAAGTACAAAGATTTTTGGCCAGGATAACTACGTTTTCCTACTATCTGCACAGTACAGTAAAAGAAGTAAAAAGAAGTGATTATGCAAAGTTGAAATACCGAAGTATGTCCTTTCCAACAATGTGGCAATCGGCAGGCCACTGGAAAGGCTTGGATGGATAACCTCCAACTGTTAAGTAATTCGTCAATGCATCCAGCCATACGTAGACCTATTAGTACAACACAGCTTACATACAGTCAAGCATATTTGAACTTTTCATGCTTCAAAAACAAGCAGTTTCATAAACATCTAATTAATAGATAGGCCTACACTAAGTCAACTCAGCCTTCTACCCTCCGTGGGATAGTAAAATTAGTACTGGCAGTGGTTATGGCCATCGCTAAGAAAAAAACAGCGAGTCCTGCGTAATAGTAGGCCCTGTGGCCAAAACTGCTGGTTACTGACCCAGTTGGTTAAAGGCGCTGGCTGCTAAATAGAGCTGGCCATCCGGCTGATTGGGTTGTATGCTAGCTTAATTGGGTTTAACCCTCACCGGCTCAAAAAGCGCCAAAAGGGGATGAGCTCCCTTGCAAAGGACCTAGCTGTCTGTGTGAAATCTTCTTCTTCCTATGCCAATTCACATTCAAAATTGAGCAGATTTTTGCAGACACTTTCCGATGTTTTCACGGTTTTGAAATGGATTTGCCTCAATGTTCTGTTGAGCACTTTTTTGACTATTTGTATCACAGTTGCATAAGTACTGCTGAAATTGTTACATTAACTTTTCAGACATGTATGATGTACACCGTGTAAAAAATGACAAGAAATAATCCATTTTATTATGCACCACCACGCATGCCACAGACTTTTAACATTCAACATGCATTCACAATTTCACATCCGATAAGTTGCCATTGCACTAAATAGCTTTGTCTTAGCACTTACGATAAAACAGTGAAAAAATCTTCGCTGCCAGTAAAAAAATAATACAAAAACAACAAACATGAAAATCTGTAAAGATCTAGAACAGCTCAGTCAATACCTCTGCAATCAGTACTTTGGATTTTTTTGTAACAATTTAAATGCAAGTTTATAGACTCAAAATTTACACAGTACATACTGTTTGTGTGTCATCGCCTGGGACTGGAATACCCCACGGTATTCTTGCACGAGACCGAGAAACGGAAATATCCGGCAATCCCCGCGAAATGTATTGGCGCAATATTGCCTCAAAAATATCTGGTTGGACAACTACAACAAAATGTAAACAGAAAGTGTTTTTTTTTGTAATTTGCATAAAAAAGTGTTATATAGTTCAATGTGACAATCATGACTGAAATGCCATCAAAATGTCTGGTTGTGTCACTCATTGTTTAAACTGAAAACTCACAATTTCACTGGCACTCGCACTCGACCTGTAAAAATTTGCATTGATGGCCAAGACTACATTATTATTGGTTATGAGTTAGCATACAACAGGTAACAAGCAACACCTTATCCATTTATCCAATGGTACCATCACCAACCCTATACAAATGCCTCTCATTAAGACTGATAATGCCTAATGCCTAGTGTTAAATTATAGCACCTTTGCTATTTTTACACTGCAATACATTTCCAGAAGTGAATGCAAACCTATGACTACAATGGAAAAAACATGTCTCAGGTATTTGGAAAATAAAAAGTCAACACTCTTCAGGAAAAATATCCAAGAACTGTAGTCTAAAATATTACTCCAAAAGCATCCGATACTGTAGTCAATCTTGCTATAAAGTTAACTTTCAAAAGCAATACAAGCCTAATACAGAAATTATCAATTTACATACCACGGCTGTTAAGCCATTCTGTGAGCGGATGAGAAAATTCAGATAATCGAAATACGTAGTTGTCTTCAACTGTCCATTCTACAGGATTACCGTTCTCCTTCGACACCTAACAGTGAAAAAAATGATAAGTTTTGCAAGTAATTCATCCCATTTCTCCTTGATTATCGGTTATGCAATAAATCGTCTTACCTACACAGTACACAGCAACGTAATTTTGATTTTAATCGTACGTTATTGTATACTACCATGTACGTATCTCGTACAGTTGATTATAGTAACCTGCCCACTTGTGCTGACATCGAACACATAGTGTAACAAAAATTTTGCTTGCCAAAAGATATAGGGAAACTTGGTCAATAACCAAAATCAACTACTGAAAACAGTTTACAAAAATTTAAAAAAAAACCAGCTAATGATCAGACTCACATGTCGCTTACTTCCTTTATCATCAGCAACCTCCATTACATCCTCCTCCGAGAGAAACGCTTCATCCGATATGCAGTACCAACCTTCGTACTTGCCTCGGTAAATGTAACCCTTCGACTCCAGCACTTTCTGCGCTAGCATATATTTGTGGCTGGGTAATAACGATAATAACAGTGGTAGTAATAATAATAGCAATAGTAATTTGTAAACTCCCCGAGGATAACATTCAACAATAGTCAAAAAATAAAAATAATAGCAATGACAATTTCTAACATGCTGTAACATAATAAAAATCAGTATGAGAGCAAATTTGCCCAAGGTTAACAAATACAAAAAAAGTAATTTTCGAAACTAAATCATTTATTTGTGGACTTGAACAAATTAATGTAAAAGAAGTACCGTATGGCAGCATATACTCACACAGATATAATAATTATATGTAAGTCTTCCTACTAACTTATAAGATATGCAAATAACAAAATATATAAAACAGCACTTCGTTTATTCATTTTCCAATTCGGTATTTTGTCCACTTCATGTACTATTTACTGGTGTATTTTTGATGCGCATATCCTGTATTATTTAACAGTCACATGATCAGTAATTTTGATCACTGTTACATGCAAGGTGACAAGACCAAAAGGTGCTATGTATGCCTTGCTTAACTTCTTTTGAACTGAACTTTTCCACACTTGCCCTGGTCAGACTACTGTAAGTCATCAAAAATATCGATACAGAAACTTTTCTTATGCTACACGTATTTCCTGACAGCAAGTAATCGATATCAAAGTACCGGTACTCAAAGTAAAAGAAAACTTGATGTAAACACTGGAATCAGAATACCAAAAAATATCGACCCAGAAGTGATGGACAGCATTCATATGACGCCTTTCTGATGTACGAATAAAGTCTGTGTACTGAATATTAGCAAGTTCAAACAATCTCTGAAAATGCAACCACAATGAGCTAAAGTAAATAATGCCTTATAGCTGGAATATGATGTCAAACACATATTGTCATCTTACGTATGTCAGTAACAGTATAATAACAGAGTTATTATGACACAAAAATCTATTATTCTATTTTTAAAAAGCACACAACATATTTGCTGACAATGAGTACAGAAAGGGTTGCTACACACAAGCAAGAAATGCATTATAATTAGTTAATGGTTTTTCTAGTTAATTTTGTTTTCGAGCTAAATGCCTATCCAGCATTCAAATCAAGTTAACTTACGTTATACAATATATGCATACATGCCATACACACATCAGCATATACCTTAAAATCAGCTGAAATTTCATTGCAGTATAACAGTGGATCAAGAGATTTTAAGCTAGCAGCTTGTTGTACCTGTATGCCGAACAAAACAATTAATAAAGAAATTAACAATGTGTGCCATTGACAAAATCTACAGTATTGTACTAATGACATGAACAGAAAAAACGTTGATAACAAACAACAGATCAGATAAAAACTAACTAAATATGCCCCATTTAAATGGTAAATAAACATACTACACATTTTTACAAATATCTGAGTACTAAATAGTCCATAAAAATAATTCAATAAGACTACCCCAGAAATTTGCATAGTTTCTATTTCTAATTACATACGACATTACCAAACATTCCTGCACTATTTTGCACGAGTAAACTAAAACTAAACTGCAAAAATCTTCACTTTAATAACGTAACATAAAACAGTTTCACAATTTCTGTATGACTCAAAACATAATTCATAACCAAAGCAGTACATTGTAATTAATTAAACATAACTGATGTAACTGAGCATACCTTGAGACCATGTTCATCTGTACCAGTAGAAAAACAAACGGAAGCTCCTAGCATTTGATGCCATCGACTTGCCACATCAGCAATTACAGTTGTATAAAGATGTCCTATATGTGGAGCTGAAAAAAAACAGTCCACATTATCAGTAAAACTGTGGTACATTAATAGCACAACATAATCATGCAACGGCATGCCTATGCTCAATTGCTGATTACCGATATCAGTAAAATACCAGATAATACAATCTAACAGCTCACATTATTTTCGACATCATTCAATATTTCTTCTAAAAAATGTCATCACACCAAATCAAACAAACATAAATTGCACTCCAGATCCCTGCTACCAAATTATGCACAATAAATCATTACTTGTTTCGCGTAGGCTAATCATTATTTATTTCGCGTAGGCTGGGCTGGCTACTTCTCAGCTAGCCAAACTATATACGGCTGTCATTATCCACTGGATAGACAACCAAACACAGCTGCAGATAAACTGCAGTCGCTGATTTAACTTCAAAATACTCCTCATAGAACATGCGTAAATGTACAAAAGCAATGCAATTAAACTTACGGTAAACGATAGCGTTTAATCATATAATAAAACGATGTCGTGAACTTACTCCACAATAATAAAACACTTTATTGTCTCTATACAGCAAATTAACGCACTGACTGAAAATAAACACGTGACTGCTGAAAGTGAGTTGTTAATGTTAAGGGTGTGTTCACAAACTGAATTATCATCATTTACTTAAGGTACGTATGGATCCAAGAACAAAAAGCATGAAATTAGCCACTTTCAGATG
>Ga0209367_1005652_pt1 | contig 17317 bp, 6 predicted proteins | sample WorMetLIZISLAND2_FD_187412 | JGI IMG/M metagenome (GOLD analysis project Ga0209367, IMG submission 187412) | Marine gutless worms symbiont microbial communities from Max Planck institute for Marine Microbiology, Germany - Olavius geniculatus... ... | reverse complement strand
ATGGATGGTTCAAACAAAAGAGGACGGCCACACCGAGAATGGTCAGATGACATTGAGCAGTGGTGTGGGGCAACCCTGCAGAAGTTAAGCCACGCTGCCCTAGATAGGCAGCGGTGGGCAGCGATAGTAACAATGGCGTCAGACACCAACGGGCATTGAGCCCACGGTTGTCGATGATGATGATGATGATGTGTCACAATCATGCAGTGTACAATAATCCTTTGGCTATGTGTGATGTAGCGGTCCAGTGTCCGAGGCTGGTGTTTCGAGTGGTCAGTTCAAATTCGACCAGTGTCGGCACGCTGGTCAACGTTTCATGTCCGGCTGATCAGAAGTTACAGACTGGACATTTGATGACACAAACACTGTGCTCACGTTCTGGCGACTGGACTCCTGCGGTTCCTGACTGTGTCGGTAAGCTGCTCGAGGGCGTGTCTAAGTTAAGTAAAACGCTCATTTATCTTTGGCAACAAAATAAGCAATGGAAGTAATAATTTGACATTTTTAGCAAAAAAGATAATCAAGACAAGAACGAAGTTAGAAGGAATTTCATAATTTAAAAAAATTGGGAAAAACTGTACGTTAAAATGTAGACCGTATTGTAGTTTGATTTTATCTTTAACGTAAACGTAAAAATTATGTCGTCGCAATTTTTACTCCTCGCGCGCTACGTTCCTAACGTAGCGAAGAGGAGTATATAAAATCGGTGTAATATTGAGGACGACCGACCGACCGACCGACGGCCGACCACTGTTCCTGGAAGAGCCTTCCTGGAAAAACTGTAAAAGGTCATATCTCCATAACGGTGCTAGGTAGACGCATGGTCACTATGGACCACCCATAGGAAGTCGAACCCCGAAAGTCGAATGGTCACGTGACATATGACGTCACGTGACTCCAAAAGGTCAAGGTCGTAACCTCATTATCTTTGAGGCGCCATATCTCCGTAACGGCGCTAGATAGACGCATGCGTTGAGGTACAACAAGACAAATGGCAACTAGCATCATAGACCATTATTGGGGATTTTTTCCCTGTTCCTAAAATCGGGCAATTTTTATGAACTGCGGGAAGACAATTTCTAATAACGATCTCGACGCCAGTCACTTTTAGTATAATATTAAACGGGTCTCAATTAGACGCCGGGTCTTTAATACGAGCTGAAAAAACCGAAAAAAACTTTTAAAACAATACAAAAAATGATGTGGGCGAGAAGTACATTAGATTGGTCACAATCTAATAATATATTTTGTTTTGGCATAATATTTATTGCTATAGTTTATCACACTTCATCTGCCCTCTGTCGAAGCATGTCACGACTTAAGAGTTTGAAGGCCATTTTGCCAATTTTTGCGGTATTGTTTTTCTATACATGATTTTAACATTGTACGTTATTAACGAACTAAAAAAATTCGTGCAACAAAACACAAGTAATTTGAGAAAAGCTCACGTGACGCGCGATAGCAGCGATCCTGCCACCTCGGTAATCAGTGTAGGCCCTACAGCAATAAAATATTAAGCCTGTCACCAGTGCTTGTTATGATAAGCAGCATGTCTGTACCTATCTGCAACCGTTTTCACACTATACGAGTCAATAATGGCAAAATAACGTCTTTTTAGAGGGGTACCCCTTTTGACGCCTTCGTTCGAGGGGAACCCCCGCACCCATGGACACGAACTTTTGTCACAAAAAACTAGAGACCTTGAGGCAGCCCACAGTGAAGATTTCGTGATTTTAGGTGTCGCCGTTTTGATACAGTGTCAGGGTGTGACGGAAGGACGGACGGACAGACGCCCAGGCCGTGGCTAAAACGCGCGACGCGTTCTTCTATCGCGCGTAAAATTTCTGCGCGTTCGTTGTGGTCTGGTGAGCCGGCGTGTGCGCTGGCTGCAGACGTCGAAGCGGCTGGTCGAGCGGTGAAAGTGACCGAGGCACAAGGAGCCGAGTACATGGGCATTGTGATTCTGCTTGTCACTCTGCTGCCGATCGTCGTTCTAATCGTTCTCGACGTCGTCACCATGATCAAGCCGGGCATCAAACAACGCCGCCACAAACGCGACAAACACAGCAAGCGACGTCGCGCCAAACACCCCATTCTCTGACAAACCACGAGAGAGCAAACGCCAGCGTGTGCACTGCCTTCAAGTAGCTTAGCTGCGTGAGATTACGTCTGTGACAGTGTGAGTGAATGAATGAGTAAAAGTACTTATTTCCGGCGTACTTAACTAAGTAAACAAGCCACTATGCACCGCAGCCTAAACGAACAAAGACGTCTTAAGTCCAGAAAAAATTGACCGCGGAAGTACGATATTTCCAGAAAGACAGAAGATCACATCTACAAGATGTCATGAAAAGTGATTTCCGATAGTGTTAAATCATTATTAGTCCACGTTGACTTGTGACTTGGTTTATTCGCAAGCCGACCAGATTGAAAAATGTTGGACGCACATTATTTTAATGATGTTCAAAATATTGGACCGCAGATGAATAAAAGTATACTTTAAACATTTCGCAACAGTTTCATTTTTGCATGTCTTATCATCTTCAAAAATGTTATAAAACAATTTGCAAATATTGCATAAAACATTTGCGAAAACGTTTTAAACGTGGTTACGCGTAAAACATTTCTGCTGTAAACCTACAACTACTGTTGTAATGTTACGTTAACATTTTAATCTCGTCAACTGTTATTGTACATTGTGTTTAACAACAGTATATCTGTTAAGGTTGTCGATACGACTAAAGACTAAAAAGTCGTAAGAACATTAATTAAATAAACCACTTCAAGCCGTGCTTAATCGTGCTAATATGTTTTTTTAATTTAGCAAGTGCTTAACGTAAACATCTTTTAAAGAGTTTTGAACGTAGTTACATTTAAAAATAAAACACAAACTGTTTGCCGAATATTTTTTTAAAAGTTTTTGATTTACAGGCTATTGCGGCCTTCAGCTTATATTTTAGTTTAGCATTATCGACGCTCTGCCACAATGAGAGCTCTATGTAGATCTCATAGTGGCGAAAATGCTGTTCCTACTTTCGCAGCTGCTGTATCTAGTGGATACAGATAAACGAATTTGATCACAAATGCATCTCAGCACGAACAGTTGACGGCGTTTAGCCGGGCCGTTGCTTTCTTACGTGAACGACAGGAAAGGTAATCGATAAAAGCCAGTTAATGGTGCATTGACACGAAAGCATCATAGGCTTCTGTGATGATGTAAATTTGCCGCGAAACACGCCCATGAGTCATTCTTGTTGTTAGAGGCGCACGACAATGCGCCGTTTGACATCAATCGAACAAAACAGCCACTTCGATTAACTGCTATCGATTTTTGCAACGTCAGACTTTTCATTACTGCTGTGTGCACTGACAGAATGTCACAGGAAAAACCTGTTAGCGAGGAGTTGACAGATTTACTAGATAAACGACTCGGCGCTGATTTGACTGCGACAAATACATTTACTAGTTCAAATGGACTTGAATTTCTGAGAAAATAATTGCTGACGAGTAACAACTGATATGCTGATTGTCAACACATACCAGTCTTTCTTATGTGGCATAGCTTTAGCAGGTTCGTTATGAGTATTTTATTATACTTTACTATAGAGCATAATGCGCAGGATTATCAACGTAATTCATTGACTTTATTTACTTATTTTGATTGATCTTATCACAAAAACTTAATAACAAAAAGCCCAGCTGTCGCTAGGATAACCGACCGAACTGGTTCTCGGTTTAAGGTTCGTGTAATCTGACAAAAGCGTATGCTACTTTCTATTAGTGAGTAATATTAACCTTGGCCTTATCTCTCACTGTTTTCGACATATCGCCAGTAACTCCGTTGGAAAACGCACATTTTTTGCACATTTTTATGATAGGCACGATCGTAGCATGAAACCATGATCGCCATATCGTAATAGTCGTAAGTCGTAACCATTCAAAACAGTCGCACGTCTTACTTTGTCGTCGTAACACAACGTCGAATGCTCGTCTTTGTCGAGTGTTGTAGTTGTACGCATGACGAACCCTACGTGCGTTGAAGTGCGACGTAAGTACCCTACGCGCCGTCCGTCTGATGTGCGATGTTACTAACACATTTTGCAAATCACAATTTTTACAGGAGGGGGTCAGCAATCTTAGCATAGCTTGCTATGACTTAGCTATCGCCATACGCTGTTAGTGGTTAATTAAGGAATTAAGTTATATATATATGAAACTATGTCGTTAACCTTACAGACATAGGGTATACAACCCAAATAGTGTTGTTGGTCACATTATCAAACTGCAAGCCTGAGTCCAAAAAGTAGACAACCGAGTTTTCATAAGTCGCCTGATATTCGGCGACTTTTAAAGTTTCATCACTGGCACATTTTTGGCGATGTGGCTGTGGTGGGATCTTTGATGGTGACTTTGTTGCAAATTTGTCGAAATTTGTGTCAGCAAAATAAATTAATTTCGAAAGTCGGTCAGTATTCGGCAAAGTTGTGATAAATCTTGATGGTCAACTTTTCGACTCTGCAGTAAAACAACTCGTCTTGATTGTTATGTTTCATTGCAGCAGTCGTAGCGACGACGGTCGACGGGTCGTGTGTCGGCGGCTGGCAGAGTAACTTCGGCTACGAATACTGTGTCGAGTCGACAGAGGAAACTCAGGCCACGGCGCGCAGCATTTGTCACAGCAGAGATGCCGAACTGGCCAGTATCACCAGCGACGCCGAGTGCGATTATGTCGCCGGTCTCATGTCAGTATTATCGATGATGAGGATAAATCCGATAAATGAGAGTTATTCGGTTAAGCTGATGTCGATTGGGCGGTGAAAGTTAAAAAAAATATCACTCTGTTGAAAGGTTCTATTTTTAGCTCACGACGAAAATCGTTTTTTTCGACAAAACTTTTTTTCAGCAGCGAAGATTATGGATGGTCGTGCGACAGCAAACTTTCGTACTGCCCGTGTATCTGGATCATATGGCAATGTTTAAAGACATTTACACTAGGCGGCACCGCTGAAAGTCACAACTTGCAGCGCACAATTTGACTGGAAGTTCTGACTGTAAATTTTCTCATGTCGTTGGAGTACGGGGACCTCTGTTCAGCGTTATATGTGTAGCGTTATCTGACTGGTATAAAAGACGGTATAACATGCTTTCGAGGGTCAGAATTAGGGGAATTTTTGAGGCGAAGTAAAGATGGCATTGATGAGTTATTTATCTGTACAGAGACTCAACTAGTTGGATCGGTCTGTACAAAAACTCGTCGTCCAGTACGAACCCGTCCCCATCCCATCAGTACTGGCTGGACGGTAGCACGTCTACGTTCCGCAGATGGCAGGCGGGCGAGCCTGACCGCACAAATACTTACTGCATCCGCATGAGGACTAACGGTGAATTTGAGGACGCAAACTGCGGGGGAGACTTAGAATTCGTCTGCAAGAGACCTGAAGGTTAGTTCACAAAGTACTAACACTAGTCAACCAGCTCGCTTGCATGTTAAATCGTAAGACGCAAAACGTTTGCAGAAATATATTGTGATAAAACATTTTTACAAATGTTTCACATAATTACAAAACACAAAATAGTTCTTAATTTATTGCCCCTTATGCAGAGTAGTTATTTAGACGTTTTTGGAATCAATATGCCTACTACTAAACCGGTATGAGCTTGTAAAAAATTTTGAGTGACTGTCGTTTTACGCCCCATCTCTAGCAAACCGCCGCCAATATCTGCGTGAGTCTACCATTTCTTACTGCTAAAATTTAGTCACTTTTTGGCCCAGAAAGAATGGATCTATCTTTTTTTAAATTTTCGCAGTAAACTTCGAAGAACGCATAATTTGTATAGATCTAATAGAGTGCGTTTTGGCCGTTCAGGGTCATCCAAGGTCGTTGATTATGGCACCAATCGAAAGCGAGCACGCTATTTCCTGTTAGTGATCAATGGCAATCTTGGTTCTATGTCGCACCGTTTCTAAGATACGGCGACACATTTATTAAAAATCCCTCCTCATTTTTTATTTGTCGTTTTTGGTTGAGGTGACGCATTTCGAGTTTCTAACAAAACTTTGCAAATACTGAGAGAAAAGTTCTAGCAAGAGCTGAGATTAAACATTTGGTGATTTCAGCTCATGTCGGCTTAATAGAGCATTAGCACCAAATTGCACAAATTTGCACCTATATTTTCAACAACAAAAAATTCCGGCTGTATAAGAACTCTATCGGCGCGCGTCCATCGTCCCACTTTTTCAGAGTTTCCTCGGCCGCTGCTGCATACCGGTATATGAGTAGGTCTAACATAAAAAATCAACGAACAAAATTTTTACTCTGTTACTAGGGCTGTAAATTACATTAAAGCAGTTGTAAAATGTAGCAAAATGTATGAATATGACGATAATGTACAGATTTCTGGACGTAGGCTTAGTAAATAGCTAAAACTAATTGGCTATTGTTTGGCAGCATCTTTATCTGTATGAAAATTTGTAAACAGTACGCAACAAAGTTTGTTTTTATGATAATGTTGCAGAATATACGACGACTGACGCAACGACGACAACGACAGTTCCGCACACAACAACCACGGCCCAAGCAACTACAACAACTATAGTACCTACAACGTCAACGTTTGAAGCAACAACTACAACATCAGTTCCAACGACAACGCTTGAACAAACAACTACTACACTATTTACGACAACACCGGAGGAGACAACGACTACTGATTTGCCGTCCACGACAAAGGCGGTTACTACGACAAGTGACAAAGAGATCATTATTGCAGGTGCTGCTGCTACGACTACAACAGAACAAATAGCAGCAGCGGCGGAGTTGACAACTACAACAGTTCGTAAAACAACTACAACGGATACTACAACGAATGCAGAAATTACGGCGACAACAGCAGAACCGCCAACACTGACAACAACAACAACAACAACAACAACACCGATACAGACGGAGACGCCATCAATGACGACAAACGTCTCGGCGACTACGACATCAGTAACTACGACAACAAATGCTGCTACATCTACAACGCATGGAATGTCATCCGCTCTACCGACAACTACAACTGTCGCTTCTGCGGCTGCTACGAACGAAAGAACGACAAAAGTAATAGACACAAATGCTCCTGGAACCACAAATCCTACTTCAGCAAAAACCGTTCCGACAACAATGATCTCAGTAACGCGAATTACCAAAGAAGATAATACGACTGCTACTCAAGTACCAGCGATGATTCCAGGTGCAAATATGGCAATATTTGTTATAAGCAGCATACAGTATTTAAAGCATATCATATTGCTCTGTCACATACGGTATATTTTGACAATCTATAAAAAATTCCACAATTATAAACTCTCAGAAATTCACGACACAAGTTTATCATATTGATCTAATTTTAGTCATCACATTTAAAGTAAATAAATCTAAATACAACACTTAGTATTATTTCATTAACAGCACTTTGATTTTTTGGTTTATCACTCAGTTATTTTTATAGCATCCGTTCAACTTTTTGTAAACACAAAAATTTTCAAAATCTGTCTTTTTGTAAAAATTGAATAAAAATAAAAGTTTGGTTGCTGTTTGACAGTAGGTCAGTCGTCACAGTGCCCGGATCCAGCGACATCCAACGCTGAGCTGCACGCTACCTGGGGTGTCTCCCATGTCATTGCTATCTACATCTGTCCAACTGGGAGGTATTTCCCTCAAGGTGGAACCAGAAGAACTCTACTATGCACGAACGACAGTTGGCTTAATGATGCACCCACGTGCACAGGTAACCGATAGATACTTTAGATGTCGCTTTTAGAATATTAAATAAAGGAGAAAAAATTACACCATGTGCTAAAAAGTGGGCAGTCGATGTTTGAAAGCTAAATTACGATTTTTGAAGAATTAGGCTTTTATAAAATGTTAGCCTTAGCCATACGAAATATTCAGTGTCTTTCAGCCTATTAACCAGGCATGAACAACCATCGCCTTTGGCTTCTGGTGAATGTTATTTCAGATCTTTTGCAGTGTGCTTCAAAGCTTTCGATACCGTAACATTTTAGTAATCCAGCAATTGTAATTTAGCACCAAAGCAATTTTTTTCTACCTGCTATTCACGTTTCAGGTCGCGCATTTTTCTTGTTGACGACTCGGTTCTTAATAATTGTGCTTGTTAATTTGCCAACACGCAAGATAAAACCGTGTACAAAACCTGCAAACCCATGCTTTTTGAAAGGGAGCCAGAAAATGCGTGTCCTAATTTATATAGCGAACATAGTTGACTGTAAATAGCCTGATCGGGCTCGATATGCTAATAAAACGATAAGTAGAAATGTTTAACTGCAGAAAATGTGGCATGTTTGTTCGTCTAAATATATCGCAGTTTGCAAAAACATGTTGCACATTGTCTTGGGCAACTTAAGCGTACGTGTTGGTGTCAGTTACTAGGTGTCGGAAGAATCTGTCACTGAGGAAGAACAGACTGACAAACGCAGACGACTTCGTAGAGTTGTCGCAGACGTCGGTCAGCTCTTGTGACAACGGCCAGAGATTCGACGACGGAACGCACCAAGAGAACATCAAGTGCACCACGGCGCGTCAACGTGTCGCTCTCTGGAGTCAACCGGAGTCCGCCTGCGGTACGTATGACTGACTTTACCAGTACATTTACCGATATTTTACCCGAAGACGAAAACACAATTTTTGTTTATTTTTTCCTGTTACGTATAGTGGTATAGCTGGCCGCGACACCGGCTAAAAGGTCTAAAATGATTATGCTTTTGACTAGAAATGCTGGAAGCAAACATAGGTCTCGTAAATGCAGTCCAATTGAAGCGAACCAGTACTATGGGTTGTCAGCCCGGTAAAGTATCGTCACATCTCTAGCTGCCTTACACCCACATGCTTACATTAAAGCACATTAGGCCGCCTATGAAATCTCAAAAAGAATGTAAGAGTACACAACAATAATTACAAAACACGAAACAACAAAATATCGAATAACAGTGCTAGTATTCTACAGCAGTTTGGGCAAACTCGGTGGTGTTTGGAATATTCAGACGGTCGCTGCGGTCCACCTCCGCTGGTAGAAAATGCTGCAGCGAGATTGCATCAGCCAAGTCGTAGTGTGACCTTCACCTGTCTGATAGGACATCGGTTCCCTGACGGACTCACAGTTAAGACATTCTACTGCCACGCAGACGGCAGCTGGGACTACAACATTCCACACTGTGATGGTCGGTACATTGCGTTTTGCAGACAAATTGAGAAATAATAGCTTACGTTGACTCTTATTATCGTTCTTTTAACTTTTACGTATATTACTGTATATCATGTAATTCGTTGCAATTTGTGAACGTTTTTTTAGACGAATATGAATAAATAATGAATGAAAAAAATGCAAAATTATTCGTACATGCGCAGCTTGTAGAAATGATTCGTCGAAGAGGGTTTGGTGACACTTAATCACCCGACATTTAATCACACGACAGTTAATCACCGACATATAATCACTTGGACAGTTAACCACGCGACACATAATCACCCGACAGTTGAACACGTAGCCATCTCATCACGCGACAGTTAATCACCGATCTGTGATCGATTGTGCATTTTCGAACATAGGCTACCTATGGAGACAGATGAGCAGGACGTGCATGGTGAACATTACGGCTCAGCCACTTTTACGCGCGAAGCTTTAGCGCGTCTTAGCCATCGCAGTTCTGTTCGTCCGTCTGTCTGTCCGTCATACGGGTGGTTCAGTCAAAAACGGTGCAAGCTAGGATCACCAAATCTTTACGGTCGACTGTCTGGAAGACTACAATTTCAGGAACCGTAAAGCTTTTCCATAAATTCGAAAGAGGTCACCCCCATCGAGGGTGCTAAGTGAAAGGGGGTGGAAACAATTTGCGATTTTCAGTTAATAAGTCGTTGTATTTCAATAACGGTGCGAGATAGGGCCTATGTTACTATTAATCACTAATAGGAAGTCGTACACTGGTTCTCGATTGCCACCAAAACAATGACTTTGAATGACCGTGACGGCCAAAAATAGGGGTTTTTATGGATTTTTTGGCGATTTCGGGCTGCGAGACACATTTCAAGAGCGAATTGCGCCGAAATCAATTGATATAGTCGATGTCATGGAAAAGCTGCGTATGAAATTTTTAGCATTGAACGTAGATTTCGACAGTCCAAGTCTCGATTTTCTAGGTTCAAGGAAAGCTGCGCACGAGGGCATCAAATAGCGGTACCCCCGTAAGTCGTTATTACCGCCGCCAAGGAGGTAATGTTTTTGCCTCTTTTTGTTTGTCTGTGAGTCCACGCGATAACTCGAAAAGTTATGGACGGATTTTTCTGAAATTTTGAGGGTATGTCGGGCATGGCATAACCTACCAATGATTCAATTTTGGGCATGATCCGGCAGGAATCCTGGATCACTTTGAAATAAGGGGTTGTTTTATTGATTTTTGCGATCTTCGGCTGCAGCGCACACTCCAAGAATGAACTAAAACGAAATGACTGGAGATAGACTGACAGTTTGCGAACAAGAACTGCTTTAGGCTTTCGCGCGTCTCGTGTGCATGAACTGTAATTATGTTGTGTGATAACTGTTTAGTGATTATTTGTCTGTGATTAAGTGTCGAGTGATGAAATGTCTAAGTGTTCAACTGTCGGGTGATTAAATGTCTACGTGTTTAAATGTCGGGTGATTATATGTCGGTGATTAATTGTCGCGTGATTAACTGTCGCGTGATGAAGTGTCCGTACACCGTCGAAGAGTAATGTAGTGCATACACAGAGCGAGCGTCGCCGCGTGTCGTCAATGAGCTAGGCCCTAGGTGTTATATTGTTGCCACTTTTTGCTGCAGTCTCATAGGTTACAAACTTAAGAATAATAATTGTGACGATAATACAATACGATATTGCACAAACCAGGCCCACGTTATTAAAGTGACTGTCGTGTGGCCAGCTTTATCTACCGCACGTTGTCTAAGATAAGAAATTAACACAAAATCGCCTAAAAATAGAAGCGATTCGACAATAAACATTATTGCGGCGTTTTGAAACAAACGATAGTCTAAGCGCAGGCTGTACTTGGAAAACATCGCAAATCATTAACAGTGAAAAAAATTTATGTCGAGTGATAGCAAATGCGTGATGTTTTTTGGTGTTTACCTGTCGTTTACAGGGTGCGGCAAAAAGTGGACCCCTAAAGTTTTTCGCTGTTTTCTCAGCAACCGTTTCGAATTTTAATTTGAAATTTTACAGACTTATTTAGTAAAACATTCGACATCTAACTGTCAAGCAAAATGTGATTCTGTTGAAAAACGACGAAGTTACGTTTACCGATTTTTCAGCATTTAAAAATGTTCCGGCTACAACACCAAGTTAATAACATCGTTCAAACAATACAGTTAAATAATGACCAAATGCCAGAATTCCATTGTTACTGCGAATGTTTGAAGTGTTCGCCGCTAGATCCAAGCTACAACACCAGCCTCTAGTCGCCTTATTTGAGAAATCTTTTTTACAGCTTTCTTTAATTAAAGCTGTAAAATGTCATATTAAAATCTCAAACGGTTGCTAAAAAAACGGCGAAAAACTTTAGAGGTCCATTTTTTTGCCGAACCCCGTACATTACGAACTGTTATTATTGTCATCTTTATCGCTCAAATAAGCTAAAACACTAAAAACTAGAACTAAGCAGCAACAGAATTGTACGGAGTTGCGTTGGTCCGATGTTCCAAATAAACTCGATTTCATTTCTGTTTCAGTCGTGTATTGTCCCAAGTTGCCGGTGCCGTCACACGCTGAGCTAAGTACCGAGCAGACGGTTTACAACACACTGGTCACGGTTACTTGCAACATTGGCTTCAAACACGCTGACGGTCGAAAATCCAAGAATGTCCTGTGCCTGGATAACACAATTTGGAACGACACGGACGTGGAATGTCAAGGTTTGTGAGTTGATCACGACGATGCCGACGACGACGACGACAACTGTATAGTGTTAGTGATAAACTCATTTGTAGAACTCCGTGATACTCATTTCTTTCACCCGGTTATTAAACACGGGTTGACTAGAAACTATGGCAAGGAGGCGTTGACAATGGGTGCTTTAATCTATCACACGTGGTCCGTTAAATAGCGTGAATTATGCAGGATTGCTGATAATGCCAAACGTTGCGTAGGCCTATGATTATTGCAATTATTTGTTTCGAACGATTGCTAAAGTTTATATAGGCTAAGTCAGTAAATCAATAAAAGTTTAAATTTTATTTTTAGTGTTTTTTTTGTTTCTAATAAAGCAGTCACTGAGAGACTGTCATGCGTTGATGCGAAACATGTGGCAGCGATCCGGTGCAACGGAATTGAACTCCCGAATTTCATCAACGCCCAGTCAGTGACGTCACACGCCGGAGTGTTTCCCTACGCTCATGACGTCATATACACGTGTGCTGACGCAGGCTACCGCTTCGAAGACGGCAATACCTTCACAACGGTCTCATGTTCTAGTACAGGATGGACGTGGAATGTTTTCCTAAAGTCGTGTGGACGTACGTAACTTCTTGGCTTTTATTGATCACTATCTTACCGATGCCTGCTGCTAAAATGGGTAGTAGCCTTTCTTCTTCTCTAACTTCTGTCACATTATGCGCCCTGATTCTTTCTGAGACTTTGGCGCTTTATAAATCATTTACTTACTTACTTACTTACTTACTTTTAAATTGTTTTTAGAAATACAGCAACATACCCAACATGGCCTGAAGGCCACCAGTATTTGGAAAGCTTATTCTTGAGCGTGAGACGCGCCACCTGTGGCCGAAAATTTCTGAATAACGCTTATAATTGGCACAAAACATGTTCTATTTTGTATGCGGCAAGAGTGGGGTATTTAAAACAAATATTTTGATCTTTGCCCGCAAGTTTGCGCGCAACACGTGACATAGCTTAAGTAATGAATATAACATATTCATGGGGGGTAGAGCAAACATTACGTTTCGCCATTTTTGCGCAGATATGACAAAAAGTGCGAGGGATATATGCAGATACATAAGCTTACATAAAGTTGTCATTCGTACCTCGTATCGCGTTCATGTGGCGTCGAGTGATGAATCTTTGTAGCCTACGTAACTGTTCGTGCAGCCAACAGGTGTGCTCCGGTACCTGTAGTACAACACGCCGTGTCTGACGGTTACTCTGCAGTTCAAGGCTCCGTCATTCGTTACACGTGCATCGATGGATTTCTTCCTGCGACGTCGTCTCCGCTGCCAGTTGAATGCGACGGCGTGAAATGGATACCATCTGGACCACCTCGCTGTGAAGGTAAGCTTATTGAACGCTTTTCAGTGAAGTGTATTTTTGTCATATCTCTCCGTTATTGGTAAGCTAACTGCCATATGCGAATTTTTGACAATTACGGAGATTTTAGCAATGTCGTTGTAGATGAAAGCACAAAAATGCAAAATAGACCTAATCTTGTCTTTTTCAGTGTTGTTAAAACAAATTATTGTTTATAGACTGTTACTACGAATGCTGTTCGGTATGTTTTTCCATTTAACTTTTTTTGTTTTTTTTTGCATTTTAATGACCATGTAAATTTTCAATAAAATCTTAAATCACAAACACTTATACACTTGAAAAGGCTGCTGTTTGACTGTGTCAGTGGTTCACTGTGCTCCGTTGGAGACGACCTACTCTAAGCTAAACTCAACGGACACAGAGTTCGGTGTTACAGTCAACATCAGCTGTTTACCTGGCTATAGAATCAACGCTCAGACTACAGCCACAGTCCATTGCACCAGCACTGGATATTGGTCACTCAACGACACCTGTCTGCGTACGTAGCTCTGAAGCTTTCGTGACATCATTTAACCGAGTATGTAAAAACCACCACTAGTAGCAGTAGCTCGTTTTCGTATGTTACAAGATAGCAAAAAAGTTGTACATTGTTTATCGTATTTTTTAGAAACATTTCTATTCTCGCACTTTTTTTCGTTTTTTCTAAAAAAACCTCGCCGAGGTTTGTGCCTTTTGAGTGCATCTGGCAATAATGTATATACGCAAGATAGAAAAGCAAAAGATTTGTTGGTTATACCCCGTTTACACGATCGAGCAAACATCGAACAGACATCGAGCAAACGTCGAGCAAACATGGAGTAATTATATATGTTAACTGGACGAGCCAGGTCGTCGAGCCAGCTTCATCATGTAAACGGGGTATTAGAGTTTGTTTGCCTCTGTAGCATATTTAGTTAATTCCTAGTAATAGCTGTTGATGGGCAGTTTGCGATTGACGTGGTTTAGCTCTTGACTGTGGTCCGCCAGTCGGTATCGACAACGCAGTGCTGACGTCATCGACGTCGACGTTGTACAACAGCAGCGTCACGTTCCAGTGTGTTGCTGGCTACTGGTTTTATCGCGGCGTCTACTCCATCAGCTCCACGTGCCGCGCTGACGGTCTCTGGACCACGATCAACGTCCACGCATGCAAACGTCAGTTCACCTTCGATAGTTGTAGTTTATAGTCGATAACAAATGAATGCGCAAAAATCATATTAATGGAACGATTGCACAGGAAACCAAGATAATGTTCATACGAACACAAAGTCTGTCCAATGCATTTCGATAGTTAGTGATAATCAGTGAGCTGTTTAAACTAATAGAAAAAAATCAGAGTGGTTAATAATTTAAAATTGTAAAATAGCAATGTTATTGTCATCTTTTGCTATTATTATAACTAAAGAATCAACGTTGTCAGTCACGTGACCATTCGATTCGTCACCAGCGCTTTACTATAAATGGTCCATTGTGACCATGCGCCTATCTTGCACCATTATGGAGATATGGCGTTTCAAAAGTTGGACGAACGCACGGACGCACGGACGGACGCTCAGGTGATTTTATACTCTGTCCAATGCTATGTATTGCATTGGACAGACAATTAAACAAAGTGCATTTTCTGATAGCGAATCGTACATCAAACACGTAACGCGTACACGTAAAATTATTTCATCGCACGTACATACTTGTGCAGTATAGCCAGTATTCAATTTACAGAATTTTTCTTTCTCCTTTTCTACCGTGCGCTGGAAATGTGACACATTAAACTTCGGTGCATGCGTCTTGCCCGACCATCGCGGATTGGTATAGCTGTCAGCTCGACGATGCAGATGACTATCAAAAATGTAGCTTTATAAATGCTGTTTGCGTGTCTCATCCATGAGAAAACTGACAAAGTGGCAGATAAAAAAACTCGGAAATTTGGTGGCGAATATTTAGCCATTTTCTGTTGATACGAGTAGAAATTGTTTTAAGCACTTCTTCACTGTCGGATCCACTGGCATATTTGCTGCATAGGCCAGTTCGCGATCTGTAAGCGACATTAGCAATAATCATTGTCGTAATCCACTGCCGGCAATTTCAGTTTTGTTTAGCGTTAGTGAAAAACAGTTGTGCGCAACTGCAAAAATGAAAAAGTAAACCACGTTATGAGCGGTTGTTTTGCAGTGATCAGATGCCCTGCATTCGTGTTTCGAGTGGTCAGTTCAACTAGGACCAGTGTCGGCTCGCTGGTCAACGTCTCATGTCCGGCTGGTCAGAAGTTACAGACTGGACATTCAGTGATGCGTACACTGTGCTCGCAGTCTGGTGACTGGACACCGCCGGTTCCTGAATGCGTAGGTGAGCGACAGTCAGGCCTGGCACTATGGCATCGTAAAGACGTCATATCACTGACACGTTAGACAGACCTGGGTACTCAAATCTCCGTTGTTTGTATTTTTTTCATAACAAAAACTAAAGCCTCGTCAAGTAAAATTACTGTCTTCCTGTTCTACCATTTTACAGCGAACAAAGCTGTGTGTGTGCGCGTGCGCCCGCGTGTTCGTAGCAGGAAATACGTCACTTTTAACTCAAAATGCACTAAACTGCGTTTAGTTGGGCTTCTCAGGCCCTCAGCTAGATTAAAGAAGAGAAACATAAAGGAAAATAAAGACGGAAAGAAAGTGAAAGGAAAGAAAAAAATGACGCAAATGAATAGCCCGAGAAAAAGACACGGATTTGTGGCATAATTTTGAAATAGCGTGGGAAGAGCCAATTATGGTGGATTAATCAGTGCACTGAATTGTTGGCTGCAGATGACGAGCAGTTTCGAGCTGCAACAAAAGTGATTGAGGCAGAAGGAGCCGAGTACATCGGATACGTGATATTGGTCGTGATTGCTGTACCCATCGGTGTTATCATCATTCTGGATGTGTTGAACCTTGTCAAGATGTACAGATTGCAACAGGGCGTGCTGATCAGCAAACATCGCCTAGGAACGAGAAAGACTAGACGCACGAAGCCATTGTGAATACGGAGAGAGAAAGAAGGCGGCGGGAAGTGACAAAGATTAATGGTTGGATTCGACGCGTAATCCTCGTTGCATCACGTTCCAAGCCGATCTGCTGACGACTCACTGTATAGGCGTAGCTGCAGGCTGCAGTTGCAGAGGCTGCGACTGTGAGTGATGCTGCTGCAATGCACGAGACCATGTAGCATAGCAACTGTTGCTATGGTGCTTGCCAGCTGCAACTATACCGATGCTTCTGATGGTGACTGATATAATACTTTACCACGCTGTCGCTTTTCACTCATTTAACGAAATGCACCATAACTGATAAAAAGAGAATCATACAATCCTGAAACTTGATGAAAAAGTTTATTAGTTAAACATTTTGACAATCCGTTCGTCAGCATTGTGCAGTTTTGCATAAAAGTTTTGAAATAAAAAAAAACAGATATTGATATACGAAATACTGGTAGTGACGCTGATGTTGAAAATGATGCCAGTCTAATACGGTTGTCAAACTTTTCCTTACAGGTCTAGGCTACAGTTTATGACACATAAGATTTGAAACGTCTTCAGCAGGAGTCATAAAATCAGTAGGACTATAGATGGCTGCAACTGACATGTTGTTTACGGTTGTACACTGTACGTTAATGAATATTTCATCGTTTAGCGGAATCGGTGGTTACGCGCACTGCATTGTGTAGCGCTGTTGACTGCCCTTTAATCCGGGCTTTCGTTCAGACTGGAAATCAATCATAATGTTGCGTTGTATATGACCATCAACTGACCACGGACTGTGTCTTTCTCTCTGTCTCTCTGTACAGTGTCTCAAAAAATGTCCCACTTTGTAACTGTCCATATCTTTGATAAATATTAGCCAATTTTCGAAATTCTTTCACTCGCACACTCTTTGGACAATTTGCAATAAAGCAGTTATTGAATATCCCACCACACCATAACTGCGTCGCTACACTACCTTGTGAAATATAAATGC
>Ga0209367_1005650_pt1 | contig 17319 bp, 10 predicted proteins | sample WorMetLIZISLAND2_FD_187412 | JGI IMG/M metagenome (GOLD analysis project Ga0209367, IMG submission 187412) | Marine gutless worms symbiont microbial communities from Max Planck institute for Marine Microbiology, Germany - Olavius geniculatus... ... | reverse complement strand
TTTTTAAGATGCGTGGGCCGACCGGCTTAAAATTTTGCAAGATAATCAGCACTAGGTCGAATTTTATAATGCCGGTCTAAAATTTTAAGGGGCACACCCCAAAAAAATTTCGGAGGCCAAAAACATGCAAAAATTGGCCCGATTTCAAACGACTTCCAAGTTCGGCGGCAAATGTCTTTGAAATGGATGAAGATATTCAAAATCGGATAGTCATTCCGTGTATGACGATTCCTCCTGCGTTAGGCAAAACAAGTACGGTAAAGTTTAATACAGTGACCTGAGAGATTTAGATGTGAAATCGTACCCCCTAAAGCGCATTTATTTGGAATAACATATTTCGGCCCCTAGGGGGTGCTGCGCCCCCTAATTTTTACACGCGCTAGAGAATGGCCAAGTCTTACTAGCGCACTTATCACCTGGGACAGAGCCCCCCCTTACAGCTTTTTTTTAAAGGGGGTCAAATATTGGCTTAAAATGGAATAAATTAGCCATTATAACTTCGGAGTTAGGGGGTGTAGACCGACGAAACTTTGGCATTTGACGTGTTTCTAGATGGAAGTGTTAACGCATGTACAACTTTTAAGGGCACCGTCCCCCTTAAAATTTGGGAGGGCAAAAAACGTGCAAAAATCGGTGCGATTTACGACAACTTTCGAGTTTGACCGCAAATATCTCTAGACAGAATAGAGATATCGACAAGCGGTAAAAGACGTTATTAAATACGGTTAATTTCGCGTTGAATAAAAAATTGTGTAAACTTCGGTTTTTTACGAACCAAGTTATAATGGCTCATTTTAATCTACCCTAAGTCGCATTACCTGGAAGACCATATTTCGACCCCTAGGGGGTGCTGCGCCCCGAAATTTTTGCACGCGCTAGAGAATGACCAAGTCTTACTAGCGCATCCCCCCACCCGGGACGAGGGCCCTTTTACAACTTTTTTCAAAGGGGTGGGGGTCAAAAATTGGCTTAAAATGAAATAAATGAGCCATTATAACTTCGGAGTTAGGGGGTGTAGTTCGACTAAATTTTGGCACTTGACATGTCTCTAGGTCACAGTGAATAGAGTAAACAAAGTGTGTGCACTCCCGTTATGCAGTGGCCGCGTGGTGTTGACGTTCGCTAGGTGTCGCTAGCATCGACGAGTGTGCAAGTGTGCAGCTCGCTAGCCCTGATCGAATGGCAAATTGATGCGTCATAATTGCATTCTTCAGCCTTTATTATGTTATTCCGGACGAAATCCGAGATTGTCCAGACATACACTAACTTCTATTTGTATCTATAATAAGTTAAATGCAGTGATTTATCTTCTTAAAGACCTACTGTCTACGCTCATATGCAGGGGTTATGGATGGACCTGGGACTGAAAATGTAAAGGTGAATCTAGGAAACCAAGGCGTTTCCCTCTGTGACGGGAGAGGGGTCAGTCCCGAAATTCCATACTGCTATTTTTACGCGCGATAGCAGAATGCTTCGCGCGTTTTTGCAATCGCTTGGGCGTCTGTCCGTCTGTCTGTCACACTCGTAAGCTGTATCAAAACAGTGCAAGCTACGATCACAAAATTTTTACAATGGGCTGCCCAAAGGTCTCTAGTTTATCGTGACAAAATTTCGTGCCGCTGAGTGCAGAGGTTCTCCTCGAACGAGGGCGTCGAAAAGGGGTACCCCCTAAAAGGACGTCATTTTGCCGTTATTGGCTCGAATAATGTAAAAACTGTTGCAGATAAGTACATACATGCTGCTTATCATAACAAGCTCTGGTGCCAAGCTTTTTGGATTCATAAACATTAATGACCTTAAACGACCTTGAACCTTACAAAGAGAGGTTTTTTAGTGAATTTTTCGCAATTTTTGGATACAGCGCACATTTCAACACTGAATTGCGACTAAATGGCTGGAGATAGACCAAGACAACCTGTAAATGAATTTTTTAGCATTTAACGTAGATTTTAGCAATTTAAGTCCCGACCCCCTAGGTTTAAGGAGGTTGGCGCAGGCGCTCGTCAAAAACAGCTACCCCCCTAAAAAGTGGTTATTTTACTGCAATTATCACGTGTAGCGTGAACACGGTTGCAGATAGGCACAGAGATGCTGCTTATTATAACAAGCACTAATAACAGGCTTTTTATTGCTGTCAACGTCGATGACCTTGAATGACGTTGAACTTTTAAAATAGGGGTTTTTAGTGAATTTTTCTCCGATTTTTGGCTGCGACACATTTTAAGAGTGAATTGCGCCGAAATGGCTGGAGATAGACCTGGACATTTTGTGCATGACATTTTTTTTAGCATAAAACATACATTTTTAAGAATCTACAAGTACACTGTGTCTCAAAAATAATTGTCCCACTTTGTAACTGTCCATGTCTTTGACAAATATCAGCCAATTTCCGAAATTTTTTTACTCTCACACTCTTTGGACAATTTGCAATAAAGCAGTTATTGAATATCCCACCATACCATAACTGCGTTGCTACACTACCTTGTAAAATATAAATGCAAAAAAAACTAGCAATACTAAGCAACAGGCATGTTGGAAGATAAAAGACACTTCAGACCAAAATCGTAACAAATGATTTGTACAATGCTATGCTGTATTAGACTTGTTTTTGTGGATATATGGCGTGTTATACAGAGTGTTTGTTTCTGGCCTTCGTGGTTTAGTAAAGCTACCAGTTTATCCACAGTGGTCACGTTCTCTTCAGTACGTGTATGCTTCAATCTGCTGCTCTCATACCTTTGTTCAGTGCTTCCTGTTATCCAAATCTTTTTAGTAATGTGTCCCAGTCCTTTCCTGTTTCTGTTTATTTTAAGAAATTTTGCCAGTATTCTTTGCAAACTGCATTTTTGAACTTTAAAAAGTTTTTATTTAAAGCCTTGTCCCCATTGTTAAATGCACGTTACATTACCAATGTATTGTCACTGCATAAAAAATTTTTTACAATAATATTATCTGCTTTTGTTTAGAAACACAAAGAATGTATCAAAAACTAAACATTATTAGATATTAATATAAAAATTGTTAAAAAATTGTTTTTAGAAAATAATTTTTGCATATATATTACTAGCATTTTAGACATTTTTGACAATAAGAGTTTTACATGGTAGTGTAGAGACGCAGCTAAGGTGTGGTGGTATGTTTAATAATAACATTACTGCTACTTGTTAACAAAATGTGCCAGTAAAAAAATTGAAAATCGATCAATATTTGACGAAAATATGGTCAATCACAAAGTGGGACGTTTTTTTGAGACACAGTGTAGTTATTTTACCGCTATTGGCTCGTGTAGCTTGAAAACGGTTGCGGATCGGCAGAGACATGCTGCTTATCATAACAAGGAATACAGTGACAAGCTTTTTATTGGTGTAAACATCGATGACTTTGAATGACTTTGAATTTCTAAAATAGGGATTTTAGTGTTTTTTTTCAATTTATGACTGCGGCGTAGATTTCAAGAGTGAATTGTGTCAAAATAAATAAAGTTAAATCAAGACAACCTGCGAATAATAACTGCTAAGGCTGTCGCGCGTCTCAGGAGCTTTGCTCAAATTACTTGTTAAATTTTGTGATTCCCAAGTGGCGTTTAACGTGTTTTATGTGCTGCTAAATTTGACACACTGGTACAAACAAAACGTAATTTTTTTACAATGTTAATTGTTCTGTTCAGTAAAAGCATATAATTTTTTTCTGATGAACATACAACAAACCAATGGATTCCGTAGGTTAACCTGGTTTACTGCATAGTGCACAGAGCCGTGTCATTTCCGGCCCCAGCCTCTGTCAGCCCCATTAATGATTGCACGTGTAATTTGTACATTCTGCAGTGCGCGGTAGATAATTTTGTAAACTTCTCAAATTATTCCATCAGATGGTAAACATTCCACTCTATAGGCCTACGTATTAAGCGTTTACACGTAATATAGCACAAATATGCACACTTTAATTATATGCAACCATTTTATTGATTGGCCCAAAGTGAAAAAATCTTAAGCTTTGCAATTACATTACTTCAGCAATGTTATTTCTAATTTTGCTTTCAAATTTGTATCAGAAGAAATATGACACGTTTTACAGCGAATGTTTGCTGTCAATGTACATGTCAGTTGCAGCAGTAACAGTTTATGTTACTTCTGGCAACAAGACAGTCACATCATAACAACAACGAGATACAACACTATCACTAATCTCCTACCTCATGTCCGTTCTTGTACAAACCTTACAACATTTCGTAGACATTTAAAATCACACCTTTTTCAATCCTACTTTCCCACTGCCTATTGACCCATTTCAGCACCTCTCATTCATTCGTTTCGCGACTGTCGCGCTATATAAATTTACTTACTTACTTACTTATTTTTAAAATTTGTGAACAGTGCCCAAATTGCCGAGGGGACGGAGGATTCCTCCCACTGCAGTTCTCTGTCCCCGCCACTGCTTCTACTTTTGCCATCCCTGGGGGGCAGTATTTGTCCCATGCATTTTGATTAACCTAATCAAGACGGCCAGAAGTAGCAATTCTAGGCACTTAGAATGCCAGAAAACGTTAGTCGGCTGGGGCTCTGCCCTGGACCCTGCTGGTGAAAAAGGGCTAAACCTCCACCCTAAGAACTCTTCCCCTCCCAAGAACCCCACCTTAGGCCCACTGGGCTTCGATCCTCAGACTTTAGCCCTATGAAGCCCTTAGGCCTCGCTTTTGGCTTTCACCTGCCTATTACCCTCGGGCTCAGCAGATTACTGGCTACGGGCCTGAGGAAAGGGAGCTGTCCCCCATGAAATGCTTGTGCCCCCACCACTGACCAAAAGCCAAAAATTTAAAGAATGATACCACATTAGTACATTGAACTGTAAACTCATAAAATGTTTCAGGCTGCCTTTTCCTCAAAAATCCCATGCCCGTTTCGGCCCTACAGGTTTCGATACACATCTTTGGCTGTACATAGTGAAAAAGGCTCATACTGTTTTGAGTAAAATGCATCAAATTTGGCCAGTCACTTATCACAAATGATCTGACATACATCGCTAAAATTACGCCACCAGCTGTCAGATTTTTGTAATAATATGCAAAGAATCGGACTTTAAAAACCACATCACATCTTGATAACACATCACACAGCTTAGCCACAATTTAAATTAAAACAACAAGGCACACATGCCAAAATCGGCCTTGAAAATCTGAAAAAAATTCAAGGACTTTGAAGGACCGGCAAGAGCCCTGTTTAAGGTAATCATTGGAAATATTTCTCCCAGCTAACAGGAATTAAGTTTGCACAATAAAACCTCATTTACACCGTATGCCTTTTACGCGATCTGGACAAAAAAGCAAGCCTATTCCTGCAGGCTACTGAACCCCCCAAAATTTAGCACAGTTTGGTCTACAGTTTTTGGTGGCCTTCCTGAATGCGCCTTTTTTGTTCACAGATTTGGCATGCCAGTGTAGTCGCGTAGCAGTGTAATACACGGCTATTTCAGCAGCCAGCCAACTGTGATGTAAAGCACACAGCTGTGCCTGAACTGGAAGAAAAGCAGACAAGCTGTTCTCGATAATGTTGTTAATGGCAAATGGAAAAAGCTTGTCTGTCAGCTGAACGCTGACAACAGCCTCCAATTTACACAGAGCGGTAAACAGGATGTCACTGGGCCGGTGGAATGCACCACGCAGCTTCACATTCAGCAGTTCAGCCTGAGGTGTTTCATCAGTGGATGACATGAGGCGTTCAATGCAGTCAGTGCACTTGACAACCCGACGACAGTGACGAACGACAAAGCCAGCAACATAGTAGACAATGTTTTGTGTGGTCAGCGGCAAAATGTTTCGAGCACAGTCTGTCTCGGCTTGTCTGCTCTCGGAATGGCTCTTCTCCACTTTATCAGAGTGGCTGTGTCACGAGGGGGCATGAACAAAGAGCATTTTTGCCCACCATATCCAGAACGACAGCCGGGAACAAAACAGGTTCTGTTGTGATATTCCTTATTTCTGTGCAGGCATGCATAATCATGTTCTGTCATGTGACTTATTCAGTTTGTCGACCTGGCTAATCAGCTGAATATATCTGCACATAGACACAAAACTTTTTCATTGGCGATACCTATCCCATACAAATCAAAGTGCAAAAACTTGTTCCGGGGCTTTTCTCCCATCCCCGAACTCCCCACTAGGGGCTCTGCTCTGGACCTCACTGGGGGCTTCACCAACAGACTCTCACCAAACCTTCCCAAACAAAACTCCTGGCTATGCCATTAAAATGAGTATTTGGATTACTGGTAGAGCTGTCAAGACATTAATTTTTTAATGCATTAACGCAGTGAGTTAATTTTTTAAATGCATTAATTAACGCGTAAATTAACGCACCCAGTCCCGTCGAAAGGGGAAGTAAGCAAGTTATCACAGGCCTCGCGACGTTTGAGGGGCCCTGCCTGTCTAATATAAAAAGTTAGAAACACATTTTTAAACGGATAATCAACAATAACTGACGTCATAGGTAGCATAGAAATCTATTAGCATGTAATCGAAAATCGAAATAATTATTTATTTACAGTAGTGATAAAACGAAAACTGCAGTTTAGTTATTTGAATTTATTCCATTGTCAAATAGCCGCAGTTTAACGGAATATTTCAACTTTTGCTTTACAAAATTTAGTAAATTAACATAAATTTACATATGTGCATTAATTTTTTAAACGCGTTAATTTTTTAACGAGTGTTAATTTATTAACGCATTAACGCGTTAATTAACGCGTCAATTGTGATAGCTCTAATTACTAGCAATGTCGCCGAATTACGTACTTGTCCACTGTACTGTGTAAAAGATTGTTATTTTTCACAAAGTGGGACCACAAAACAGATGAGTGGAGATTAAGTAACTCCATAGGTCAATGGTAAAATTGCGGACTGCAACTGCGGACCAACAAACGGGTAAAATGGGTTAGGGTTAAGGTAGGTAAAGGGTTAAAGTTGGGGTTGGTCCGCATTTTACTCCAGACCAACTCCATAAATAACTACACTGCATTACGGTAGGCACTGACAAATCAAAGGCTGCTAGGCAGCGGGAATTCGTACTGACACAACCTAACACTAATAGGTTCTAGCCCTTGCCCTAATCGTATCCCTAAACCTAACCGCAACTCTAATTCAGAATCAGAATCAAAAATAGTTTAATACAGACGCATCATACATCAAAACAGTGGGTTAAGCATAATAAAAATCACATTGCATAATAATACAAACTAATCTAATACCTATAATCCAAGCATCATGATTGCATAATAAAGACACCGGAAAAAAACCAGCTCTATAAATTTAATCCTTACGAGGACGGCCTTAATCCTTAACCCCTAAATGGATTTAAGGGTACCTACTTTTAAGGGAAGGGGAAAACGGGAAGGGAGAGAGGAGAGGAGAGCCATTCTATCGTTACACCACTCTTGACACCTGGCCATGCCCAATGTTGGCAATTCTGCGAATAATGGCAGTATGTGCGGTACCTACGGCCCGCACATCTAACACATAGCCACAAAAAACGTCTACATTAGCATTTTATTACAAAACTGACAAAAATTCCATTACTTTATGCCAAAAACACCACAAAAACTAACTATACGCAAATCCGTAACACAAACACAACACTGCACTAGCGACACCTAGCGGATGTCAACACTTCCTGTGCATTGATATTGCAGAAGATGATAGAGAGTGAACACACTTTGTTTTTACTCTATTCACTGTGTCTCTAGGTGGGGGTGTTAACGCAAGTACAACTTTTTTGGGCACCGCTTCCCTTAAAATTTGGGAGAGCAAAAAACGTGCAAAAAATCGGTGCGATTTACGACAACTTTCGAGTTTGAGCGCAAATATCTTTGGAACCAATAAAGCTAGCGACAAAATCTAAACGGCGTTAACGAGAACGATTTTTTCGGCGTTGAACAAAAAAATTGTGAAATTCCATTCACTATAAAGGAAGTTATAAGCGCTCATATTGACCTACCCTAATCGCATATTTCGGAAAAGAATATTTTGGCTCTTAGGGGGCGCTGCGCCCCCAAATTTTTACACGCGCTAGAGAATGACCAAGTCTTACTAGTATAGTATTTACATAGTTATTATTTAAAAGAATATCGATATCGATGTCGCGACGATCTGCAGAAAAACTATCGATTCGTATCGTAATTGAAATACTGAAATAAAGTATTAGCGCATTACTAACTAATACCAATGAATATCTAACACCGGCTTTTTAGTTCGCTTGTAAACGATAGTTTTCGGAAAGACTTTTGCTTTACGCATGATGTTTCTTTTGAGCATGAGATTTTCGAAATGCGTGGGCCGACCGGCTTGAAATTTTGCACGATGGTTAGTATTAGGCCGAGTTTTATAATGCCGGTCTAAAATTTTAAGGGGCGCACCCCAAAAAAATTTCGTTGGCGAAAAACATGCAAAATTTGGCCCGATTTCGGACGACTTCGAAGTTCGGCGGCGAATACCTTTGAAACGGATAAAGATATTTAAAATCAAATTTTTAATCCGTCTACCGCGATTTCTCTTGCGTTAGGCGAAACAAGTCAAATAAAGTTTGGTCCAGTGACCTTGGAGATTTCGATGTGAAATCGTACCCACCTAAAGCGCATTTTTCGGAAAAATATATTTCGGCCCCTAGAAGGTGCTGCGCCCCCAAATTTTTACACGCGTTAGACAATGAACAAGTTTTACTAGCGCATTTTGCACCGGGGACGGCGGCCCCCTTTGCAACTTTTTTCAGAAGGAGGTTAAAAATTGGCTTAAATTGCAATAAATGAGCTCTTATAACTTGGGATTTAGAAGGTGAAGCCCAACGAAACTTTAGCACTTGACGCGGCTCCAAATGGGGGTGTTAAAGCAAGTACAGTTTTTAGGGGCACCGCCCCCTTAACATTTGGGAGGGCAACAAACGTGCAAAAATCGGTGCGATTTACCACAACTTTCGTGTTTAAGCGCAAATATGTCTGAAACCGATAAAGCCAGCGAGAAAATCTAAAGAGCATTGACGAGAACGATCCTTTTGGCGTTGAACAAAAAAATTCTTGTAAAATTTTGTTTACCACGAAGAAAGTTATAAGCGTTCATGTTGACCTACCCTAAGTCGACAATGCGCGTTCGGCGTATACCAATGCATTTGAGTTCGGGCCACGTGACTTTGGTGCGGGGGAAATTTTACCCCCCTTCTTTTAATTTTCCCCAGTGGGACTTAAGGCGCCGGGCGGACTCACGTTGGGCTTTGCCCCAAATTTTTAGTTTCTGTTTTAGTAGGTTTATATTTTTTTTTCAATAGGTTCATTTTTACTACTCATTTATTAAGCCAAAAAATTATATAAAATAAATTTCATTTAATCAACAATAATTTCTTTAGCACATCATTTGCGCATGTTTTACAGCGTTTCAGTAAAGGCTTTTCGAATAATCCTATATCAATATATTGCTTCCACATAAAGCATTTCCTTGTACCTCCTTTACAAATTTAATATCACATACTAAACATATTTTAACGTTGTATTAAATCGCTTATCACAAATATTTGTAGCATAACACTTAGTGCAGCAATTTGACTTATTTTTCTTTAGTTCATATTTTCGTTTTTTGTTTTTAGGCATTTTATCAATTGTTTTTATTGAATCATCAACAGGTGTTTGCCGTATTAAATTATTTATATGTTTGTTTGATTTTTTTATGTCCAGCCATATAACTAGAATTAATTAATTCATAACATATTTCGCATAACTTTTTTGGATAAGTATATAATATTTTCATTTATTTAAAATGTCAGCAGAACTTTGTAGATTTGTTAGAACCGCACATAAATAGTTTACTTTCAATTTCCGAAAGCATACAGAAATACCAAGATGCGATATCAAACACAGGTGTTAGAATCAACTATGCTGTAGGTATGGGTCTTTATATGATTCTATCAGATCTAGTTTTAAAAGTCGGCGTAACACAAAAATACAACAATAATGTAGTTATCGCTAATGATTATGCTGAGATTGGAATAAACGAAAACATCAATTTAATTGCAGCACAAAGAGCATTGGATTTGCCAACTACTAAAGCTTTGCTCTAAAAAAGCTAGCTCGCAAACAAGCAATACAACAGAAGCTGATGGAATCAGCTTTGTAGTGTTTATTTTTTTCTTACATTTTATTTTAAGTAATTTTTACTACAAAAACAATAATTGCCAAGAAAAGTATTGTCAGTTGTTGAGAAAAAACTAACACAACTTCGCCGGCTTTTTTAAAAATAAAACTTATTAGTTTTTCTAAAAGTTTTGGTAATGAGGCTGATGTTTTTTGGCTGAATCGAAAAACCAATTAGCTATTTTGACTAACTGTTTTTTGACTTTATCTGCAAAAGTCTTTTTATTCGGGTGTGCCGGTGTGTCAGCTGTTGTTGTTGTTGTTGTTGTTGTAGGCATTACAGCTAGAAAAACAGTAGATATAATCATACTTACGGCAGTAATTAAAGCTTTGATTGTAAGCCCGTCACGCTTAAACAATTCGCGTAATCCTTCCGAAAAAAGTTTAGTTTCATCGTTTATTATTGCATTTATTCTTCTAAACTGATTTTGCATTACTTCACTATAACGTTTTCTCGCATGAATTTCCATTTGTTTGTATCTTTGTATTAACTTTTGCAGCTTTTGTTTTTTCGTTTTCATCGGTCGTATTTTGCAGTTCTCGAGTAAGTTTCTGCTTTTTAGCCCAATTTTCAGTTACCTTGAAATTCTATATTTTACTTTTGATAGCTGTTGCTTGCTCTGGAGCAACAGTTTGTTCGTCTCGCTCTAGTCCTTGCTCAGATGCTGTTGCTGCTTGTTCTTTATAGATTGCATATCTTAAGAATTTTCGACTATCCGGATTTTTCTGTAACCTATTTAAACTAAGCAAACGCAAGTGACCATTTTGTCTTGTAAATATTCTTTTGTTATTATAGTAAAAATGTCTTTTTTGTCCTTCTTCTCTAGACAGATGACGATATATTCTAAAATCTACAGGTTTGGTAAAGGTTTCATTACTTTGTAAATTAGCGACAAAATTGTGACATTGTGTCTTTGCTTGAAGTTGTTTTACAGTTTTAGCTCCTGCTATTGGCGCATCGAATAGTTTTAAAGACGTTTCTTTTATGTTTTGTGCAAATACTTCATCGTCATTATTATCATCAACTTTATCCATTTGTTCCATTTCTGTATCTTTCATTTATTATTTCAGAATTTATGATTTTTAAATAGAGAAAAAAAAGCTATGTTAATCCATACAGGTCAAACAAAAACAAGCGTTTATTTTAAAGGAAAAAGAAAAAAAACGAGTTATTAATTTTAGAAATAAGGAATCCACTTATCCTAAAAGAACGTTGTATATAAAAGTACCAAGAGTTGAGGATGCGTTAATTGTTCCCGGTACAATCGCATTATCTTTTGACATGGAAATAATTTTTTTTCGAAAATAATAGTGAAACTGCTTTACATGTGTTTTTTGTAAACAATCTCGCTGCTAATATTATCTTTCGATGTATAGTAAAAGTTGGCACTGAAGCCGTTTTTGATATAGATAAAGCTTATTTGTACAACGCTTACAAAGATATGTGGCTAAACAAAAAGTCAAGAAAAAATGTTGTATTTAAAAGAATCCAAAACATAAGCTTCAGAAAGAGAAAAGTAAAACGTTTCAACTCTGACGGAAAGGAAAATGATGACATAATTACGTCAGGTTTCGTAGTTAATGTAGATAAGGAAATTTTAATAAATGTTTACAAAAATAAATACATTATTCCACAAGATATTTAAGCAATATCAAATTATATGTCTTTATCGTCAGATTTGGAGGTAAATTTTGAGCTGACTATTAGTGAAATTAAGTACGTGTTAAGCTATCTCGAGGCTGCCAAACGTCCTTCATTTAGGATAAAAAACTGAAATTAGAATACGAAACTGTACGCGATAAACAACTGCAACAAGAAATCAGTAATGCCCTAACGGCAGGCGTACAATATTTCTTTGATCATGTACATTATTACGGTCGAGTATTTAATGTAAAAAAAAATAAAAAGCTTTCCACAACGATATCTAATATGGCTAGAAAATCTTTAAAAGGTTTACTACTAATATTTGAAAACGATTTTTAAAAAAATCGACAAAACTCTGATTGTTTTATAAATCCGCGAATTAAAAAGATAAAATTATGTGTGTGTGGCGAAGTAACAGCATTGTACAAAAATAATTATAAATAAAAAAATTGTGGGTTTGAAAATTGTACATTTTTTATGTCAGAAGATATTAAGCAAAGTCATATTGTAGATGTCGATGCACAATCATATTACAGAAAAAATAAATTTGCTATCGTTATAAATTTACGATCTACTGAAGACAATCAGTTACACGGTAGTTGAAAAATTCAACTTTCTGGCGATGACATTTTGTTAACAATGACAAAAAAAAGAAATTAAGTCCTGGTATATACCATATGCGCGTATATCTTGTGTCAAATGCAAGGCTTATTATAAAAAATAAAGAACTTAGAAGTTTTGATCTTTAACATTTGTTAATCAATTGATATTCGTTTTTCAAGCGAATTAAATAACAGACGACTATCGCACTAAAGCTAAATTATTTTTTGAAAAATATTTAAAAACAAACGAAAAAAATTGCTAAAATAAAGCGAAATCGTAAAATCGTAAGATCTTTGTTCATAGGCATTATCATACTGTCGATCACTAGCAGCACTGTTTGTGCCGCATCGGTAGGGATTATCCCTCCTTTAGCTATAACTATATTATCCGCTTTCTGTTTCTGTTTTTGTCCGTATCTTCTGCAAACTCCTGTAAAGGATATCACGCGATTTCACTAAAATTTAATTTAAAAGATAAAAAAAGAAAAACTGAATCAATCTATTAAGGAGCTCGAAAACGTCAAACGCAAAATTGACTACGTAGGCCTAGTGTCTTTTAATGGTGAATTTACCAAAGCCGAATTCAAAGAAATTTTAAAAGAATTTATTATGCGGTAAGTGTAGCCTCTCTAACAATGTTGAATAAAGATGAGGCTGGACTAGTTGCATAATGAGTAGGCGGCATCCGTGCTGGGCGGTGGCAAAAAGTGCGAAAATACGAGCCAGATGACATGCGCTAGTTTAGCCGTATGTAACAAAACAGAAAATATTGTAAAGTTTCCTACATTCTTACACGTTGTCGAAACATACACACGCACAGCATGTTTATAATACTCGGTCAATTTAAACTTTAGGCATTAGCACTTTACTAACAGAATTTGCATAATTAACCTCGAGAGAATATTCCGATCACGCTAAATTATTCACAAAGTACGAGAATATGCATACAGTACGAGATTATGCATAACGCCAGACAGCTGCATTGGCTTGTTGGCTTGTGTTGTGTCGTGGGCTCGCTGTAGTCTAGCGAGCGCTGTTGCAGCAGCTGTTGTTGTTGTTGTTGACAAAGACCTGGTTGACTGACGCGGCTGACCTAAAAGGTGCGCCGTGACATCAGCGCCGCCTTTCCAGAACCTTCAACGACGGATTCACGTCACTAAAAATTTCTAGTCGTGTTGATTCAGTTCCAGCACATTCTAGGAACCAGTGTTTTAGAGTATGTAGACCCTCCCCACATCTAGAACAAATTGGGTCGACTGCTGCATTTAGTAGATGCTGATACGCTTTGAAGCTTAGGCAGTGACCGCTGCGGACTTGGGCCAGAAAAACTTGCTGCTGCAGCTGCCTTGGCTTGCGTCATAGGCCTACACTACTGCAGTTTTCAGTGTCTGCCTTTGGTGATGTCTCCAAGTACACTAAGGGCTGTGCTGCGTGTCTTCGGAGCCACCAAAATAGCAGCCGGACCCAATTACTTAGTTATCCCATCCTTTGAAAATTACATATTTTATGGTGGACTAGATGACATTGACTATTTATCACGTATAACCCGTATGACACGCCCAGACTATCGAACTCGGCAGCACGTATGCCTCCAATAAATAAGTAAATAAGTAGCTAGCGCTGGGCAACAAAAATATGCCTGTGGAGTTTGTATAATATTGCACCACGCATCACTACTAGCAGCTGTTGAGCAGCCAGATCTTTAGTTGCAGACTCGACGGTGACGTTGGGTTGTTTGGCAGGTACTTTTGTATCACAATCAACATCAATTAACTTATTGGATACAGCAGCAGTCAGATCAGTAGATGCAGCAGGGCCAGGCTTAACAGTCACAGGCTTAGCTCTACCGAATGTTGATTGACAGGACTTCTGCTGCAAGCCTCCATTGGTCATTAATGTTGGTTTGCGGACTGTCGGTTGTGATTGATCCAACTTGGAAAATACTGGCCTGCGATACCTCTGTGATGAAAGTCCACAAGCAGCTGGCTTCTTTTGTGTCTTTGCAGAAACGTTCTGCTTTCGCATGGTTTTTACTGATAAAGCCACTTTGCTTTTCTTTCGTTGTTCATCTTTCTTCAGCCGTCTGCTAACCTTATCAGAAGTCAGACATTTAGCTAATGTCCGTCTGACACGAACACGCTTTTTAGTTGCGCCCGTTGGTATAATCTGCCGTAAGTGTGACAAAATGGCTGTTTCAATTTCCTTGAGAGGTGAAAGTACCTGGCTCGATGACGTACCAACTGAGACTTTTGCAGAACAGTCACTGGCTGGTGTATTTTGCACAGACACGTTGCTGCTGTTAGCTGCTGGTCCATCTAAATTTACCAGTGGCACGGACTTGGACAGCTTTTTGTCAGTAACTTTTTGCCTGTTTAGTGGGTATATTCCACAAGCCTCAAATGCACTGATGGCATTGGCTCGGCACAATGTACCACTGTCAACCAAACGCTTTAGCAGACTTGAAAATGACGCTTTTTTACATTAATGTAGCGAGTCTCATCATAGTAGTTACCAAGACATTTTCTCCATTCTTTTAAAAGACAGCTAAATCGCTACTTGGGGTCATTGCGAGTACATTTTTGCTAAGCATAGTTTTAGAGTGAAAAACAACAACACGGACGGCCGCATCTAGGTCAAGTTCGAAGACTCATGCGTCTATTGCGCAGTTGCTAACCTATTCCTGGGTTTTGGTAACTAACCTAGATCGTAGGCTTTGCGATAGGCTGTAGACTCTGTAGCCAGAAATCGTTCGGAAACTCGGCGTGTCAAAAAACGGGAGATTTGGTAGCTACGACCGTTTTGGCACGGCTACAGGAGTTTTGTTGATATCCCCCTTCTTAGCCCATAGCTTAGAAGTCTGACCACTCGGAGATCCGGGAAGTGTAACTATGTTGACGTCATTGACCTTGTTGCATAACTTTCTGTTTTGGAAGGTTATAGGAAAGTCGTAGGTTTTTAGTTCGTTGGTAGAAAGTCGGAGAAACATAATCTAGCTCGGATTGTTAATAAAGTTAATCGTTAGAATTCAACTCGTTCTAATTCTAACAGCAGCAGTCCTAAACTTCTTTCACTGTTTTAAACACTTTAACATCCAGTGGTTGCAAAATACTGCTGGTGTGTGCTGGCAAGCAAAGTAGCTTAATGCTGTGATCTAGAGCTAACCTCACCACCTGTGATGAAATGTGTGAGCCGTGGCCATCAAATATAAGCAATTTTTTGCCATCCAAATGTGCAGCTTGCGGAATAAACTATTTGTAAAACCACTCAGTAAACTGTTTTCCTTCTATTTACCTGGAAGGTGAACAGTTATACACTGTATCAGCAGGTCCTTCCGCAGGCTTGCACCATGTGCTGTACCAGTGTTTGCCCTTGTACACAACATACAGCAGTAAAAACTGGCCAACAGCAGAGCAACACACCTGAACTGTATACATCGTCTTTGTTGATGACGCAACAGTTTTTTGGGGGGTTTGGTACCCCGTCTGCAAAAGATTTTCTGGTTTTCAGTATCAGTCTGGAAACCAGTCTCATCAAAGTTAAAAAAGTTCGGTGGTTTTTGCTGTAAATCTAGACGTTGAACCATGATGCTGCTCAGCGTATCGAAAAAGTCATCAACAAATGCCGCATTGCAAGCATATGCACTGTTTGCATCGGCTGCGCAACACGTCTGGTTAGCTCTCCTTTCCATCGTTTTTCAAATGCATACGTTCAATCAATGCCAGGCTGCCCTTCGGGAAACACATGTTGACGACCAGCATTACTCAAATAGTCTATCACTATACAGCGGACAGCATTGCGGTTAATTCCAAAGCCCCATTTACTAAGCTTTTTCAATGCATGCATTATCACGCCCTCTTTCAATGTGTCAAACTAGTTGGTTTGCCAACTGAGCTGCAGTGGTAACCTTTGAGATGGTACATAGGGGTGGTGCGGTTGACACCATGCAAAACGCTGCTTTCTGCATGCTCATGACATTTTCTGTAACATCTTTAATGGCATTGGTCATCGTTTCACTCAAATAGCCATATTTCCTGACATCGTCCTTGCGTTTGTACGTCCGCGGCATATTTTTGCAAAAAAATCATAATACAAAAAAACAAACAAAAATGTGCACAAAAAAGAAAACTCACGTTTACCAATTACAAACTTGAACACTATAAGTGCAGAAAGCATTTAAACTATAAACTGCAGTATAATGTTATGATATAACTTTTCTAAAACAGCAAAAGTCATGTGGGTAACCTTAGATGGGGCTATGCATATGGCGTTTTTAGAAGCTAACTTTTGTTGGTAATCACTAACATAGTTTAAAGCTTTCTTTATTTTTTATTTGATGTTATTTGTCGTATTAGGCCTACTTGCCCGATGGTTTCCGATTTGGCCGAAATGCTTAAAATGCGCACCGTAAAACAACTGTGAAGCCTAAGCGTATAATATAAGATTAACTAATGTAAAAGTCTGCGTAATGACGACATGGTGATCTTATATAGCTGCTTCTACTTTTTACCAAAATACTATAGGCCTGCTGCATCGGATGGTCATCGCCATGATAAGATACTCAGGCTAGAATTGAGTGCACTAGCAGCGAAAGTAGAGTTAATACGACAGCCGGATCATTCATGCATGCAGTTAGGGACTATGAATAACAACCACACGAATAAGTTCACGTTCTTATTAAACACAAATGTACAAAACAATAGTTTATACACTTGTTAACGGCAACATTTAAGGACTTGCACATCGAAAACAGCAAAAATTACAAAAAAATGATATTGTCCGCATCACACTGACTGTGTGTCAATGTGCTGCTGAATAATATCACCTTTTGTAATTTTTGCTGTTTTTGATGTGCAAGTCCTTAAATGTTGCCGTTAACAAGTGTATAAACTAATGTTTTGTACATTTATATTT
>Ga0209367_1005649_pt1 | contig 17321 bp, 12 predicted proteins | sample WorMetLIZISLAND2_FD_187412 | JGI IMG/M metagenome (GOLD analysis project Ga0209367, IMG submission 187412) | Marine gutless worms symbiont microbial communities from Max Planck institute for Marine Microbiology, Germany - Olavius geniculatus... ... | reverse complement strand
CTTTTCAGTTTTTTTCTTATTTTAGTTGTCTTTAGTTCATTCATTTTTCGAATTTTTGTCAGTTTTACATTTAGGACTATTTCTATTTTCAGTATCTCTCATTTCATTTTTCTTTTAAACAATTCAGTTCTTTTTAGTTTATGTGCTAGATTAAACTGACAGTGTGTTTGTCAGTTTTTGAGTGCAAATTTTTCATTGTATTGTATTGTACAAAATTTGGGGACGCAGTGCAATGAAAACATTTTTAAATTTAAAATTTAATAAAGGGGTAAAACAAATGTTCCGTTTTTCAACGGAAAACTAGCGGTGTGCCATTGCCGTATCTCAAATGTTGACAGATAGGGCCATCGTAATTGCTATTGATCACTATAGGAAGTCGCACATTGGCTTTCAAATAACATGAAAATTATTGACCTTGAAGGTCAGTGTTGCAACAGAAACTGTATAGGCTGTAGAGCGCGTCTTCCTTAACAACAGCTAGGCTTTTTAATCGTCATCTAGCAAACAATACCACATGGTGCAATCACTGCCAATCAGATGACTCAGTACCTGCATGAGCGACTTAACTCGCAGTACAATACGATATCATAGATCGAGAATACATGATAGAACAATTAAAATATTGCAAAACAGCTCATCTAGACTAAATCACAAAGATTTTTTATACGAGTGTTGTATAAAGACTGTCATTTCACTGGACTCTTTTGCGTGGCTTTCAAAGACGAAGTTGATGTAGATGTAACCTACGTGAAAAAAGCCAATGAATATTCTATAAGGCCTACTGCTTCAATGACAGAAATGTCGTCTAGGAACTCTAGTTTTCGCGATGCAAAGCTTATGCATATAGATCTATTGGTTGAAATTCGCTGCATTAGCAGCGAGAAGTTGTGCATGGGGTAGCCTATTATACAAGTGTAGCATACCGGTGCCGTCAGGTAACAGCGCTAAGTTAGTTAAAGCCCTAAGTCTTTAAATACAGCGTTCCGGTTATGATAAGTTTGTAATAAGTAATAAGATTTTTTAAAAATTGAGTGTTCTTTTTACGAAAAAGCAAAGTTCTTTTAAAACTATATACCGATAGCCTATGTTCATGGGTATGTTGTGAGTCGCGCATGGCGCGGGTTTCGGTATCTCCGTTTGCCTAGCTTTTGTATTTGTTAGGTCTATGTTTTATCTATGGTGTGCTGAGTGTAAACAAATTAATTCTGCGTCATCGAGAAAATGTCCGTACGATGTTGTCAGTCAAAGGATGTATTACGCCGTTGGTTGTGGGATTGTCGGAGAGCATGCAGTGGTCGAATATACGGTGAACGGACAGAATAATATTTTAACTGTCTTGTGTAATTAATGCTAAAATAAAGGTAACAGGAACTTTCGTTCCCACGTACTTTCGCTGCCAGGAGCGAAAGTTCCATACATGGAACTTTCGCTCCCTGGTACTTTCGTTCCCTGGAACTCTCGTTCCCAGGAACTTTCGTTCCCTGGAACTTTCGCTCCCATGAGCGAAAATGAGGTGGAACTTTCGCTCCTCACTCAGAGTTAACAATTATAGGTCTACAAACTTAATAGAAGCAGATGAAATCAAAGAACGCCAGCATGTGGTGTAAATGCTCACGTACAAAAAAGAAAGCCCAGCTGTCGATACAGCTAGCCTATAAAGGTTTTCCGACAGATGGGTTTAAGGTTTAGGGAAGAGTCTAGAATTTAAAATAATGGTAAAAACTTGACGAAAAATATAATTTAAGGAAAAATTTCTAAACAAATATAATTTCAGGAAAAATTTGGAAAACTTGGTAAATTTAAGATAAATTAATTAATAAAATAATTTGCTAGATATTCTGCCATCTTTTATTACAATGAAGCTGTACAAAGATACGAACGTGCTATAATGCCTTAATTTTAGTTAGTTTATCAATTAAATAATCATAATTTGTGTTGGGAAGTGAAACCACATTACGTTGACTGTGGGAACGAAAGTTCCTGGGAGCGAAAGTTCCAGAGAGCGAAAGTTCTATCTAGGGAACTTTCGTTCCCGGGAGCGAAAGTACGTAGGAACGAAAGTTCCATAATTCAAAATAAATATTGTTCATTTAGTGTTAGTCGTTCGTTGTATAAAGCACCTGCAAATTTCGTATTTGGCAGTTAAGGCGCTGTCATATACGGCAGTGTAACAGTCTGAATTCACTGTTATATTTAGCTGGTTTTACATTTTTAATAGCATTTTCATTATTACATTATCGTAGGCAGGAATGCTTCTGTGATAATGTATTTTTAGACAGGAAGTGCATCAAAAGATAACCGGTGTAAAATGTAAAAAACGGCTAAATCTATTGCGGCGACAAATGTCACTGCACTATACGGCAGAATACACTAATGCGGCGGCAAACAACTTATCTCGGCCTATAAGTTGTCTTATGTTTTTCCACAGTCCACCTCTAATCTGGTTATTTCGAATCTGAAGAGAATATGGACCGTTACAAGATTCGAAGTGTCTAGAGAGCCGACAGTCGGCTCTCTAGGCTGTGTCCTAGAGAGCCGACAGTCGGCCCTCTAGTACGCAGCCTAGAGAGCCGACAGCAGCAGTTACCACCATTAGGCATAGATTAGATAGGTGGCGCTAGTGTTTATGGTTAGTGTTTACCTTATGATAGATTAGGGTTTAAGACTAGGATTGGGGTTAGGATTAGTGTTAGAGTTATGGTTATGGTTAGTTATTGCAGCTTATTCAGTTTTGTTCGCTATTAAACATGGGCGATTTATTAAATTCTTAAAATTTGTAAAATGTAAATTTTAGAAACGCTGAGTTTGCACCGACCTGTCATAGTGCCATAGGCTGCAATGAACCGTTGCTTTAAGCCTAGGTTTAAAAGTGCTTAAAGAACTAGCAGCTCTCTAGTGCTCTCAGAGAGTTTGTTCCAGACAATGGGAGCTGCAACAGGGAACTTAAGAGACGAGAATGCCGTACAGCTGCTGGAGGCTGATATATAGCAGATCAGCTGCGAGTGAATGTAAAGTTGTCATACGCTATAGATGTCAACGTCATCAGACGGCGCCGTGTATATTGGCATCACAAGTTCACTTTGAGGAACTGCAGGATCGATGGAGAGGGAGAGAAGGAAGAGAAAGCATCTGCTGAAGCTTAGATCCGTCACTGACCATAATAGTGCGCTATGATTACCGCCGCAATAGTGTATTACGCTCGCCTTGTGTGGTGACATTGTCGCCGCAATAGCACCATGCAAAAAAAACAGTAGGGGCTTTGCTGTTATGGAAGTTAATGTGGTGGTTTTAGTGCATTTTGCCGAATTTCAATTTGCCAAATTCCAATTTGCTTGGAAATCTTGAGTCGCCAAATCCCATTTTTAAACCCCTAGCTTTAAGCTTTTTTGCTGAATCCTGAATCACCGAATTCCAGTTCACAAAATGGTATTCGGCAAAATGGAATTCAGTGAATCGGGAGGACACCGGTGCGACAGTAGTGTGGAGGTTGCACTAGTATTTACTGTTTAATGATGTAATGCTTACATAGTGATAAATCGATTGCAGTTTTTTATATGCAAACCAGTGAAATAAGCCATGGAAAAACTGCATTAGTAAATGGTTTTGTGATCATGTATCACTTCTATGTAATCTATGTAACATGGAGATGATCTGCTTGACATAGGATGATGGTGATGGTTAATCGATGTAGTAAGCATCAACTTTTTTGTGCTGTTATTATGTTTGTAGGCATGCCAGTCACTGCATGGTGCTGTTCCACCATTCATTATAGATCTTACTTCGCCAGTCATACCATTCAGCAGCATGTGGCTCCTTCCAGCATTGTAGTGTTTTACAGCAGACAGTTTTCTAAAGACAATGGCAGTTCTTTCTACGGATCTGGTAATGATCCGCGAGATCCGACTAATCCGCCATCATCTGGTGGTGGATCTGGTTTTCACACTGGAGGAGGCGGCGGTGGTGATAAACGTGATGGATGGATGTGTCCCAACTGTGGTGAATTGTGTTCACACGTAGATCTATTTATATGTGAGTACCGATTTGGCATTTACTTGCATCTGATGCTGTTGGAATAGAATTGTTGTATTTACATTTGTGAATTTTCCAACTCCGTTGTAGTCTGTATGTCTTTTTTTGGATATATTGGTTTGATATTATGTTAACAATTGTAATTTTTTCTTTGTTGCTAGCCGGCCATGGAATAAGCTATTTATTTTATTATTACTTTTTAAACCCTTAATACTAAATACTCGATGGTGGAAAACAAAAAGTGCAAATGACTGCCAATGCGAACTTATCAGATGAATTATTATTACTCCTGTTTTTATTATTAGTTTACATTGATTTTCTTTATTGGCTCATTGATGTCGTAGTAAAATTTTGTTTTGTTGTGCTTACAACCGTCATCATTTGCCAGTACCCGCAGGATACAGCTGGAACAACTGGGATTTGAAATCAAAGTTTATCGTTTTAAAGCTAGTGCATGAGATGGAGACAGTGTGATTGTACCAGCAGCATAGATTAAGTGTGACAGATCATTGTAGGTAGATGAGATTGTTGGTGTTTCAGCGACTCGGTTTGTGAAGTGCAACAAGTGCAATCATTTCTTTGCCGTGATTCCTGATAGTGAGACAAAGCTCAATGTGAAGGAATCTGGAGCTGATGCTCGCCAGCAGTCAGAGAGACGTCCACCCCCTCCCCCTCGTAAAGTATGCTGCCTGCTGGCGTTCTGTTCATTGTCACTTGTTATGTTGTATTTCCTAGGCATGGGTCCTGAAAAATTCTGAATTTTCAAAAATCAGGACTTGAAATGTCCTAAAATTAGACATACGTGCTGATAAAGTTCTTTATTTGGCTAGTTTCTCCCTGGAAACCTAGTAGTTGAATCATTATCGTTAGTCTAATTTCCCTTAAGTTGCATTATAATTACTGACACATTTCTCGTGCTTGTTTTTTTGAACAAGTACTACTTGCTTTCTTTTCTTTTTGCAATATTGTTCTAATTTCTGAGTTAAGTCTCTGTGCAATTTAATAGTAAATATTTGCTTGAGTGATACGTTACACTTGTTGTGCCATGATTTCCTAATTAAGTTACTTGTGTGGTTTTATTTATCTAATGGAACCGGTCATGAAATAGCTACTGAAAAAATCCTGGATTACAATGCTGAATTGCGATAAAGTCACAGTTGGACTTGATGCAATGCAAATGCTAGTTTTGTTTGTATGATATTGTAGGCTGTTTGTCACAGAAATTTATAGTCATTGTTGTGTGTGCTTGTTGGTAGATCTATGAATATTTAAACAATTTTGTAATTGGGCAAGATCATGCAAAGAAGGTTCTCTCTGTTGCTGTGTATAACCACTACAAGCGAATATTTCACAATGTGCCGCCATCAAGCAGCAGTGCTGCACACAAGAAGCAGGAGGCAGTGCCGCAGTCTCTCAACAGCAGAGGTACATTTAAGGCGTGATTTCAATAGGTCGAACAGTCGACCCTGGTTACGTTTGCACAACCAGTCGTGATTTCTGAGAGCCGTTTGAGCTAACTGACGAACAGTGTTTGCCAAACAAGTCAACTGATGCTAGCAGCTGTTTACGCTTTTTGTTTCGGCCATAAAGTTATTAATAGAATGTCGCGACGCTGGCTAGTTATGACAGGAAATTCCATACAGTGATTCCAGAGTTACTAGTTTTGAGCCATTGCGGCCTAGGGTGGGCGTGGTCTGGCTGCATAATAAGCAATTTGTAAACATTCATGATTTTGGACGGCTGTCGGCTGTTCACGAAACAACTCAACACCGACCAATGAATGGAGGTTGAAAGAGTTTATGCCGTTTGACATGTTTGACGTACCGAAATCACGCCTTTATATTCATCATTCAAAATAGTGCTGCTGAACGGTTAAAAATTTAATCACAAATAATTGCAGTTGCAATTGTAAATATGAATCATGATTAATCATGATGTACTGTGCTGTTAAAAAAACAATGTTTTTCACAGCAAACATGAGATAATTTTTTAATATCCAACTACCGATGTACATGCTTGTGTGCTTGCTAGTTTGGTGTTTATACTGGGAAACGGTCTAAAATTGCTATTTTGTCTGGTAAATTTAGGTTATATTGGGTTCCCAGGAGTAACCAGTGACTTTGTAGTGATACATTTTACATTCTGACTCTTATCTCTGTTGGTTTCCAGACAGATATGTCATTAAAACTAGACACTCAAGCTTTGCAATGGCTGCCTTGGCTTGATGTGATATTTGTAGCAATGACATCTGCATCGGCCAATAGCTATCAGCCTAATTGGACTGCAGCTCAGCTAGTAGCAGCATGGTCATATTTCACAATGGTAAAATTGGAAAAATATCGGAAAATCCACTTTTGTGACCTTGACTTTTGACTTATGATTTTGAAATTCAATATGTTTCTTGCAATTGTCGAGGCACGTGTTCGTGCAAAATTTCATCATGCTCAGTGTAGCAGTTTCTGTGTTGTTCTGTTGATTGAGAAAAACAGACAAAAAAGACAAAAAGCTTCGCAACTGTGCTGGAAACAATACTGTCATCACTACCGTGTACACCAACAGTTGTGCCTGTGTATGTGTGAGTGATGTTGATGTCTTTTGTATACAGAGCTGTTGCACATTGCTGGCATAACAACACTGCATACACCCAATGGCAGCAGTCCGCTTGGACCAAGTAGCGCCGTTGAGCAACGAGCTTCAACTGACGACATGGCTCGACATGCCAGCGACATCCTTGACTCCAAGTCATTTGAGCTGAAACTGGACAAGAGCAACATCCTGATGCTGGGACCAACGGGCACAGGTTGGTTACTCTAACATTTTTTATTTGAAACAATTTGCTTTACATAAACACTGACCTGCCTCGCTGGTTCATGTAGTGATGATTCGATATATCAAAAATATTGATATATCATTTGTGATATCGATATATCGTATCATATTGTATCATCAAAAAAATACTGAATTTTTTTATATGTCGTGATATTTTGTATATATCACGATATTTTCGATAAATCGCAATATTTTACGTCAGAAGTTCATATTTTTGTTACTGCATTACTAAAATAACGAGAATAAACGTAGAAAACAACAAACCAACTTAAGCAAACTAACCACAGTGTCGTAATTTAACAACACTTACAACAGTCTGTAGTTGATTTTTAAGTTTACTGACACAGTTTACTATCTATGTTAAGCAAACTGTCTTGCTGAACGTTCACGTCTTGTTCTTGTGCTTGTATAAGATTTACATACTTATCGTTTTTAAAATATCGATATCAATATCATGATATTTTCAAAATATTGTATCGACATCGTATCGAAATTGAAATCCTGATATCGAATTATTTATTATGGAAGCACAGAACCTTAGTAATAAGATGTACTGTCATCATTACCACTTTTGTCATCCATCACCCCATCTTTCTTTCATTCCAGTCTCGTTACTTTTCTCTTTCTCAAATCTTGCCTTCTGTAGTCTGTAGACATCTGGCACCCCTTTGGACTGATTTCACAGATGTCTGGACATGCTTGCGGCTTTTTTTTCTTTTGCAGTTTTTTCAAGTTATAGTTGTCGTTATTTCCTTTTATTTAGTTTTGCTGATCTGAGGCAATTTCTTGATTTTTTTTCATTTGACAAAAAATTGTGCTTCTATTTCAGTTTCTCTCAGTTTATTTTCATTTAAACATTTCAGTTCTTTTTCATTTATGTGGTAGATTAAAACTAACAACTTCTCTGTCAGTTTTCAAGTGAAAATTTGTATCATGTCATCCAAAAATGGTTTTTCTTCATTTACAGATAATAATTACTGCAAAAGGGATTTTTATTATGGAAGCACAGAGCCTTAGTAATAAGATGTACTGTTGGTGTGTTACAATGTTTAGTGATCAGAACAGTTGATGAGTAAGTGCATGACTAAGTTCTAATTTATGCAATACTGTAAAGCATGAGAATCATCAATAATTATGGTAATGGGATTCTACATGGTAAGTTGTGTATAGCATGTGAAGGCTGAGTTAAAGTTTGTGAGACTCTGAACTAATTAAAACACAATCAGTCACTCAATCAGCTTAATCGTACTGAACCATATCGTATAACAGTACATACAGGAAAGTTTGAAGAAACTTAACTGATAAGTGCAAAAGGCTTAAAACCAGAAATAATGGTAGAACAAAGTGGTTGCAGGTTATCATTGTGGCACGCTGGTAGATAAGTGCAGGTCTGCATTGTATGGTGTCTAGGGAAGACATTTCTGGCGCAGATCTTAGCGCGATGTCTGGACGTCCCGTTTGCCATATGTGACTGTACAACTCTGACGCAGGCCGGCTACGTTGGTGAGGACATTGAATCAGTCATCAGCAAACTGCTGCAAGACGCCAACTTCAACGTTGACAAAGCACAACAGGGTCAGCGAGTCAACTCTGTGAACAATAGAATGTTGGAATTATCTCGTTGTATTGAAATTGTAGCATTTATGTCCAAAGGTGGTTTTATTTGCGGCCACCAAACATTCATCCAACTGCCTGTGAGCAGCAACCTGAGAAGTTGGCCTGTTGGCTTGCAGTTTTAATCATGTTTTGTGACTCACATTATAAACACATTACTGTTGAATTACTTTGTTTGCTGCTGTGATTGTGTCGGTTTAGTTCTGACAGTTAAATTGTAGATTTGTGTGGCTGCGTAAATTTTGTATTTTTGTGAGATGAGTGGATATGGTGCCTTGAACATAGAATTTAAATCAGAGTGAATTACTGTCGTTCACTGCTGTTTACATACTTTGTTCTGGTAGGTATTGTATTCTTGGATGAGGTTGATAAGATTGGCAGTGTTCCGGGGATACACCAGCTCCGTGATGTCGGCGGCGAAGGAGTTCAACAGGTTCGTTTAACTGCTTTCAAAAACATGCACGTTACATGCACAAATTACATTAGGACTGTTCTTGTACTACCGTAGTGATTATGTTTTTATTTGGTTAGAATGTGCATCTTAATCATTAAATATGCAGTTTGCCATTTCAGAGTTGTTAGCTAAATATTTACTGTGTGCTCGACGTAATATGCTGCATTACAGAGTGCCTGTCTGTCCATCTGTCAGTCCCATGCGAGCTCCTAATTTTGGAACAAAAGGGAAGAAAATCCAAAATTCCTGTGAGTGTTCCTTGGGGCAGGAATTACCTATACACCAGTTTTTAGTTCTAGAGCTAAAAGTTTGGGGTTATGGTTACAGAGCTTTATGCTGCACACTGTGTATGGTTTCTAATTTGATGGATGTGTCTCGAGTGACATCTGCTATGTTGTTGCTTGTCCAGGGCATGTTGAAGCTGCTAGAGGGAACAATTGTCAATGTACCCGAGCGCAGCTCACGTAAGCTGCGTGGAGACAGTGTTGCTGTCGACACAACTAACATACTGTTTGTAGCATCGGGAGCTTTCAATGGCATGGATCGTATTGTATCTCGACGCAAACATCAGAAGGTACAAATGACGTGATGTTATGCTGTGCGTCTCTTGTTAACAGCATTTGTTGCACTGCAGTGGCCCGTTTCTGGTTATTTTTGTATCTGCTGCTGAACACATTTTCAGGACCAATTTTACTTTCCATTATTGATGCATAGTCAGCGTGGACCATAGCATCACCCCCAAATGTCCACATGTGATGGCTTGTCTCTGGAGATTGGCAAGTTAACATATTGTTCATCTGTTGTCCCTCGAGTTACCTGCTTCTGTGATATCCTGTGCAACGTCTTAACCCTGATTTGGAGGACGACTGAGTGACTGCAGGTCCACGTTGCACTGGAAATGTCCTGGTGACTGCTGCTGATAATTACGCCCAGTTTTCTGCGGGCTGTGGAATTTCGAGCCGAGCGACGGAATTTGCCTTTTCCAGGGAATTCTGATATTTTCATAGAATTCTGCAGAATTTTGCAGAAGTTGAGAAATGGCTGATCATTGGTCATATGATCATTGGCTTGATGACACAATTTTATCGCGAAAAAATCAAACTAAAGTGCCTAAAGCTGTGTCATCTGCTAATAGCTATCGCAATACGGCACAACCGTAAATAAACACAATTTAGATATCACCTTTGAAAAGAAAAAAGATTGTCAATTTTCTTTCTATGTTACTAGCATAAGTTAGCACAATGGCAGCCTTCAATAACTGAAGTTTCTTAAGAGGATAGAGCTCACTTTACTCACAAACGAAAGGCCGTGGCGAGCCATGGAATTTGGACAATTTTGCTGCGGTAAGCTGCAGAATTTGGCAAACTGGCTTGTGGAATTTGGCAAAATTTTTCACATAAAACTGTGGGCCCTACCAATAAAGAATGTACATACAAAAACAGCACAGCTATTTTGTTGGCCGTTTTCATGTTTTGCTTAATGGAGCATGGGGCGTACATAGCGACAGAACTGAAACAAAGTGAAACCCCGAGCATGTGGCTTTCAGTTCGTTTGATTTCATTTCATTTCTGTTGCTCTGTGCACGCCTTTAGTCAGTCATTTTCACAAGTTATCCGTGAAAAACTTTAAATAGCAATTGCTTGAGCATTATGTTTTACACGCTTGCATGTAATACTTTTGTACAACTGTGGTCTGTTGAATTGGGTGGGTTATACTGACATTGGACGACTGTTGATGTTGATGTTGTGGTTTGATTGCAGTACCTGGGCTTCGATGTGCCGAGTGACGGCCAGGGTCGACGAGCGGCCACGGAGAGCGACCTGCGTTCATTCAGTGACACCAGTCCAAGCTCGGCGGATGAACAGGCAGAGAAGGATGCTCTGCTGCGCCTGGTGGAAGCGCATGATCTCGTTGAGTTTGGAATGATTCCTGAGTTTGTTGGTCGGTTTCCAGTCGTCGTGCCGTTCCACTCCCTGACCGAGGACATGCTGATGCGTATTCTGACTGAACCAAAGAATGCTCTGATCACTCAGTATCAGACACTCTTCAGCATGGACAAGGTATTTAAAGGGGAACTAAACAGCTATACCCTGAAAACAACATGGCCAAAGATTGAAGTATTTTAATAAGCTTTATTGACTCTATTTGACATTTTGCCTTTTGTAGTGCATGATGACTTTTCATATAATGTATCGCATCATATTGAACATTTCCTAGTGTTGCCATAATGTAAAAGACCATGAGTGCATTACAGAGTTCAAAGTTAATAAAATACACAGTGAGTTGCAAAATCTGACTAAAAACAGTCATGGCTCGGACAGTGTTAAAAGCATCACAGAATAAAAACGTTTTTGGTTGACGTTTATGCTACAGTTATTAATTTTGTGTCATGTTGACTATGCAGAATGTTGGCCTTTTCTTAGCTGACTGACTTTCAGCTATAATTGTAATATGACATTTGTGGTATAATTTTTGCACACGACTGTCAGCTTTTAATTTTGTTATGTTATACAAAATGTTTGTCTGTTGATACCGTCATTTTTTTATTGTAGTCTTTAAACTTACCAAGTTGTAGTCAATTTAATGACTGTGTTGCTTAAACTGAAGAAGCAAAAAAACTGCATGGAAAGTTCAGTTGGCGATAATAAGCAGAGATGTTTAAGATCAAACACATTGAAATAAGTTTAATTAGTGAAAAGTGCAGTCATTATGCTAGGGTTGCAGAAGGCTTGCTGATGCCTGTATGGTATGGGATGGTGCATGTGTAGGTAAATCTTGTGATTACCCCAGGCGCACTGAAGGCGATTGCACATCTAGCCATGGAACGCAAGACTGGAGCAAGAGGTCTTCGAGCTATTATGGTCAGTATTGCAATGCCTTTTGTTTTCATTTATACTTTACGTTTAATCTGCATACATTTATGTTTCATTTTTTTGTAAACTTTATTTTGTCATGGGACATATGCTGGCATTGCTTTTTGTTCGAATGTGGTAAATAACTCTTAAAACAGAACTTAGTCCTTCGTTGCTGTATCCCTATGTAATGTGCAAATATGTAAATAATAAGCAAAGCAGTCATTGCTATTGTCGCTAGTCACAAGTACATGTACATTACATCATTACATGTGGCAACGCATATAAGACATTCGTACATCATCTGTAGTGTGTCTCTTTTGCTTCCGTTAAAGTACTGTTATATCCTAGTTCTGGAAAATGAACCTGTACGTTTTTATGGTACACCATTTACATATTGTGATCAGTATGGTTCAGTACATAAGTCTGAATCTAGCGAGTGGCTGGTCTGCATGCAGGAACGAATACTCCTCGATGCCATGTTTGATGTTCCCGGCACTGACATTGTGGAAGTGGTTCTCACTGAAGATGTGGTGCGTGGTGGTAAGTCACCGGAATATGTCCGTCGGTCACCAGTAGATTGTGAAGAGGCAGAGACCGCATCTGCTGAACTGCGTCGAAGTTCCGTCTAGCCGCTGTCAGTGGTGGCTTGTTAATGAATTGATGTCGACTGAGTCTGTGTCTGCTGATGATGTATACTGTGGGCTGTGTGTCTATAATCCAAAGACTTGATAATCCGAAGGTTTTATAGTCCGAAGGTGTACACTGTGTTCAGAAACACCCACTCACATTTTCTTTTATATCTCTGTGTAAAATGTCCAGATTTTCACAAAATTTTCAGGGAATGTTCAGGATGAAACAAGCATTTCAGCTGTGAACAAATTGAATATTCTTTGCTACCAGTGACGTCATGCTGACATCATATTTTCGTGTTTTTATATTATGGGTTTTACCATTGAAGACAGACATTGATAAAATGTTGAAACAGACCAATTGGTCACTGTGCTGACTGAACCCAAAAATATGCTAAGATCCTCAACTAGTGATGTTGGCAAGCATACGCACACTGACTGATAGCAAGCAAGTGCTCATGGATGCGGTGATGCAAACGGCTTGATACTGCTAGTCATGTCAAATTTTTTAGTTAAAGAATTTATTCGTCGATATTCAGTCGTCTGTAAATTGTCAGGAAACATCTTGACAAACTTGGTACTCCATAAGCACTGCCAGCTCGTAAACGTTTCATCAAAGGTATGTTTTCAATAGTAAAACCCACAGTTTACAAACACGGAAATATGATGTCAGCATGACGTCATTGGTAGCAAAGAATATCTAACTTTTACACCAGTGGAATACTTGTTTCCTCCTAAACATTGCCTGAAATTTTTGTGTAAATCTGAACATTTTCCACGGAGATATAAAACAAAACATGAGTGGGTGTTTTTTTCTGAACACAGTGTATATTGCAACATGCATTTTCGCTAACTCTAACCCTCACCCTAACCCTACTCTTAGTCGAGAGGAAATGTGGAGATTGAGTCAGCGTCTGTAGAAGTGTATAGGAAAGAACACTAAAACTTTCGAACTATCGAACCTTTGGATTATCGAGCCACGTCCGTACTGTGTAGCAGTGGTGCACAACCCACCATGGCCCACAGGCCACATCCATATGTCATCAAGGAGAAAACACCAAAGATATTGATTGTGTCGAGGGCAGGCTGGCAAAGTATTGTATCTGCATTTGTGTACAGCATTTACTTTACTTTACTTTGTTACATTTGTTACATTTACTTTGTTACAGAATAAAATACAGCAAACAAATCTGTGCGCTATTCATGAGCAAAGTTTGCAAGAACATTAACAACAGTGGGGGAGGCGGTAGTTAGAAAAATGCCATCGCATAGAAAGTTGTTTTCAATTTTCTCAAAAATGTCATGCACAGCAGATAAGATTTGTCATTTTACCCACAATATATGAAATTATATGCGTTGCAGGTTGGGGCCGACTAAAAGGTCTGGGGAGCATTGCACGTTTGGTGTCTTACTTTCTTGCTTCTTGGACTTGTGGCACTTCATCAGTAAGTGATAACAACCGTTTGCAATGGCCTGGCCTCCGGTGACCTAAACACCATATTACATGGTCCACACCTGAAAAAAAGGTTGTGCACTGCTGATTTGTTGGGTTTGGGGTTTGTGGAATAATGTGTTATATTGTAATGCTGTGCATGCAACATGCTGTACACGACCAATTTGCACAGGTCTTGCTGAACTGTGTAGCGTCATATGCTATCCGCATACACTGATGGTCTGACGTGTCATTGTTTCAAAGTTGGCATTCCATCTAGGATCTGCTTCCCGAACCCGAAACCCAGACAACCTGTACTTTGTGAGGCAGTTGAGGCTTTGCTACCATGTTTGGGGGGGGACTGGAAGTGGAGCACTTTGTGCATTGTATGCCATTCACTTCTTCATGTTTTTAAAATTTATTTGCTTATACCTCCCTCTCACAGTAGACTTTAAGGTGTGTATTTTATTAACCTCCTTCCCGGTTATGATGTTACATGCAGATTGAACCTGTTCTGAAAGAGCTCTAGTCAAAGACTAAATCAGCTTCAGTTGGCCTTCTAGTATCACCCAGTCATCTTGGTTTAGTTACCTCTCTCTCCGTTGACCCTGAAAACTGCAGTTCGTAAGAACATCCGACTTGCCAAGCTTAGTTTCTGCCCTGACATCAGGACTGCTGACAGCGTTATTTTGGTAGAACTGAATTGGTCATTTGTTGGCTTGCTGTCATATTAGTATTTACCAATAGTACGCATACATTGTTAGTTTTATTCTTTCAAACTAGGTATATACTTATAGGTATAGGGTTTTATTGTGCTGTAGTGCTTAACTGTTATAAGCTTAAAACAGTTTTAAGTCAGTTGAAAATTGTGTCCACATTATTGAAGCATTTTCATCAGGAATTAGAAGACTTGTCACTTTGTGAACTGCTTTGCATTGGCTTTAGCAAATTTTGCTCATTGTACATACACTTAGTATCTTGTGTACTGTAAAACTTCCAATAGAAGCCACTGGTTTCTATTAGAACAAGCTACTTCTGACCCCAGCTTGTATTTGAGACCCGGCTTCCATTGAAACATTGTCAACTTGCCCTACCAGGGTAGTTAACATTTTCTGTATGTAGTGTGTGCATTACAACTACTGGTACTATTACTGCAACTACAACAACAACTACTTGGGTGTCTGGCTTATATTAGAGACCCGGCTTATGTTATAGGACCCGGCTTCTATTTGAAGTTTTATGGTAACTGGAACACACTCTGTGAAGACCACAGGTTATTTATTTGGCTTTGATAGTCGATGAGGCCCAGCCAACAGTATCAGAGTACCTAGGGTATAAACTGAGGCGATATGTTGAGCCGTTTGATGCAGAAAAATGCATGTCATGCGTCTGCATCAGTTGTAGAATTGTGCTTCTTAATGTCATGTTTTCTATAGTAAACGTTTCCTGTTATCACGAAAAAAAGTTTGTTCACACATTTGCCAGTTTTATATATTAGGCTTTTATGAAGTGAGCAGGATGTGCGATCATCACAAAATAATCATTTGCTAATGTTAAGATGAAAGCATTTTGGGTATAAAAATAAGACTTGTGATAAGGATTAACCATGTTTCTTTTGCCTGTGCTGTAACAAATTTGTCTATGCCAAATTGCATACCGTGGTGACCACTGGTCCTGGAAAGTCGTGGAAAGCAGCAAAAGTCATGTGAAGTCGTAGAAAATAAGCATCTTGTCATGTATTTTATGGTTGTATCACTGAAAATATGGGACAGAAAATGGCTGGGCTCTGCCTTCCTGCTGTGGGGAGCGTGCAATGCTCCCCAGACCTTTTAGTCGGCCCCACCCCTTTTGTAATTGGAAAAATATGTTGCGCCAGTAAGTCATGATTTTCATTTGTTTGGTCATGGAAAGTCATGTAAAATGCTCTTTTTAAAGAGTGGATACCCTGACATACAGTAGTAGATATAACGAACACAAATATTTTAACCACAGACACTTTGTTCCCTGAAATGTGGCGATGCTGATGTCCCATTTTAGACGACAGCTTTAGATGCCAAGAGATACAAAAGCATAACTGCTCGTTGAAATTGCAGAGAGTCTGTATTTAAGACAGAACATCATGTCAGCTACTGAGCCCATAAAACCTAAACAGTCATGACATTTAAACTACACTACGCAGCTCGCTCCATTTTCACAACTTTCGGCTGCAGTCTTGTGTCTTAAAGTAAATGACGGTGTAGTCTATGCAATCGGAGCATTTTTTAAATATGATACGATGCTGCCTGGAGTGGTATAAGCTCATACTGTAACTAATGCCTACTGCTAATGGTTGACTACTGTATAGACTACTCAATGGACGAGACCGTTGCAGCCAATGGCGCTGTTAACGCGGAGACACCAGTCAAAAGCGTTCTTAAACATACAAAGCCAAGGCGACACAGTCACCGCCGACCTCCACGACAGAGGCATCCACGGCCACTGCCACATCTCAACGCAGCGCTCTGGGTGGGGCATCATCGCCAAGTGTCGACCATCGGCCGAACACAGGCCGGCAATACTCGCTGGACTGCCATTGGGATTCAGTGGATACTGGGTAGTCGGTGATCCGTCATCATCTGTATACTGCACGGCTACAAGACGACGACTCTCGATGGATTCCAGAATATCTTCATTCTTAAACACCACTCGGCCTGTCAGCACAACATGCAGCTGCGTGTTAAAAATGATTAAGAATGTAGCCACATAATAATACCGTAATAGTGATGGCACAAATAGTCTCTAATGCGCCGTAACATGGCACAGTCATAAGTCTAAATAGTCTAAACAAAAATATATTCAGATCTTTTTCGAAGTTGTTGATTGACTTGCACATATATTTGACAGGACTTTCCCATTTCAGTGATTGCAACGATACAAAATGCAAGCTATAATGGTTATACAAGGTATAGAACATGTTATGTATTCGAATACCAACTCTGGACTCAAAAACAGCCGCAGTATTTCGCACGTTCTTACAGAAAATGTTTACTCTCATCTTGAATCTTCTTTAAACAAAATACGTAGACTTATTAAGACGTGTGTAAATTAATGATTAGCTGTTGTAAATCAATGAAGGGATTTAACACTGTAACATTTTAATACTTGAATGTTCTACTAAATGTTATTCAGTTACTGACCTGAATATTTCCCATCTGTTTTTGACAGACGTTTTTGTTCAGTGCTGTTCTCTTTACAGCAAACAACAAGTAATTTGAGCAAAGCTCATGAGACGCGCGAAAGCCTATAGCAGTTCCTGTTCGCAGGTAATCGTAGTCTATCTCCATCCATTTCGTCGCAATTCACTCTTGCAGCCAAAAATCGCTTAAAATCAATATTTTTAGGGTTCAAGGTCGTTCAAGGTCATCGATGTTGATAAATCCAAAAAGCCTGTCACCAGTGCTTGTTATGATAAGCAGCATGTATGTACCTATCTGCCACCA
>Ga0209367_1005648_pt1 | contig 17321 bp, 13 predicted proteins | sample WorMetLIZISLAND2_FD_187412 | JGI IMG/M metagenome (GOLD analysis project Ga0209367, IMG submission 187412) | Marine gutless worms symbiont microbial communities from Max Planck institute for Marine Microbiology, Germany - Olavius geniculatus... ... | reverse complement strand
GTAGTCTTGGCGTATTTGCATTTTTAGGAGCGTAGGCTTTCTATGCACGACATTGGGCTACTCAACTCCGAGGATAAGTGGATTATCGCAAATAAAGATGAAGAAAAGAAAAAAACGCACTGATTAGGGTTAGGCCTATGGTTACGAAATCGTTTGACCATTTACTTAATGAATTCAATTCTTTAAACACTATGCTAAGGAAAATTAAAAAGGCACGTATCTTTAACGAGGACGTCCACATGATAAATTTTTTCAGTTGGTATGGCGGGGGCTAAGAGGCCGTCGTCGACCGCCTTGCCCGTCGTGTTAGGTTAAACACAATAACGTACTGCTACCTGTTAATGTGGTCAAATTTAATATTGGTCATCTTTGCTTGCTTTGTCGTCCTCACAAGGGCTTTGCTCTGTTAGGGAAATGAGTCCGTATATAGACACCCTGTAGCTTCAACTTCGCGTACGTCGCTGGACGCACGGATCAATGCATGGGGTTCCGTGAGTGACCTCCACGCTTGTTCAGGGTTCCGCGGCAACAAAAAGGTTGAAAAACACTGACCTAACCCTATTCCTAACTGTGGCGGCCTTTCGGAATGGTGGCCCTTCGGAATGACGGGCCAACACCATAAGCAGGACTATCAGCAATCCCACTCAGAAAGCTCTCATCGTTGTGGCTGTTGTTGTTGTTGTTGTTAATACTACTACAACTATACTACAGACCTTAAGGTGTTCAACTCTGGGATGTGTAGTCCACTTGGTTTGGGGATCTGAGGCCCAGTTCAACACCTCCTGTTCCGCCGGTAGAACCTGTTCTTCCACAAAGTTCCTGACCCGGCGGTGCAGGTCCTGCGCCCGGGCCGACAAGCTGGCCACGCCCAATGGAAGCAGCGTTACGTCACGTGACCACGATGACGTCACTGAGCTGGAAGGAGAGGAGGATGAGGCGATTTTCCAGCCGATTTCTGCAATCTGTTCGGCCGCTGGGCCGGCGGCCTCGGCGTTAGGAGAACTTGCCTGACCTACAACCAGTGACGTTATCAAGGACTGTGTTTAAGGCCAAGGCCAAGGATTTACAAGATAAGCAAGACCAGAAGCAAGGACAAGGACCAGGACTTGGGACCAAGGACAAGGCCATCGACAAGGACTTTGGACCAAGGCCAAGGGCAAGGTCTGGGGACCAAGGTAAAGGCCAAAAAAATTCACGACCAAAACCAAGGACATCTGAACGCTGCTGCCATAGTGACAATTACTAGCATCATGGGTTTTGGTAATGTCAAAAGCTGTTGCTCAACACTTTCTCAGTTATGTGCTCAAACTGTCCTTAAAAATAATCCTATTTTGTTATAGTCCTAGTTATTATGGCCAAAGACTTTATTTTAAGGCCAAGACCAAAGCCAAAGACTTGAAACCCAAGGCCAAGGCCACTGCTCTTTGTCTTCGAAGTGCCTCGAGGATGAGGACAAGTCGAGAACACATCACTGCCTACAACAGCCTATATGTTAAACCATGGTCTGGATTGGTATAAGTGGCTTGATAGTGTAGTGGTTAGCATGTCGGACCTGATGATCATCAGGTCACGGGTTTGACTCCTGGCCAGTCCACTATCAAGTAACCACGACCTTGGGCAAGTTGTTCACACCACAGCCCGTCGGTGCAATGCCTCAGTTTGTGTGGCCTGCTGACTAAGTAATCAAAATCTGGCAAATCAAATCAAATCAAATCAGAAACCTATACCATTTTGGACAGTCACTTATTCTACGGTCGTCGAGTTGAGAGTCGGTCGTGTACTAAAGGCAGCAATGTCGTTCATTCGGTCTCAGTTAAGTGCATCCATGGAGTTGATGGCTTGGCATAGCGGTAACACGTTTTATCCGATCAACAAAGTTACTCTATGCCAGGCCAGGTTAGTACTGGGACGGGTGACTGCTTACGGGCAGGCAAACCACCTCGGTATGTAACCAGTTGCCTAGGTCAACTCAGCCTTCTATCCCTTCGGGGTAGGTAAATTGAGTACCAGCCTATCTGGCTGGGGTTAAAGTGGTGCACATTCACCTGTGTCGGGTGGCAGATAATACTGTGTGACCCCATACGGCAGGTGACACTCCATAACTCTGAGATGAGTTACAGTCATCCTTCACTATTATTATAACTAAACAATTAACACTGTCAGTCACGTGACTATTCGATTCGTCACCAGCGGTTTACTATAGGTGGTCCATTGTGACCAAGCATCTATCTTCCACCGTTGTAGAGATATGGCGCATAGAAGATAACGGGGTCACGACCTTGACCTTTTGGGGTTACGTAACGTCATCGGTCACGTGTCTGACTCGCGATGGGCGACTTCCTATGGGTAGTCCATTGTGACTATGCATCTATCTTGCATTGTTATGGAGATATGAAGCCTCAAACGCTGGACAGACGCACGGACGCTCAGGTGATTTTATACTCTGTCCAATGCTGTGAACAGACAATCAGTTAATAAATAAGTATATATGTTGCACAAAGCAGACCTAGAGTGAATCGTTTGTAGACACCCTGTAGGATGGCGGCGCCTCTGAACATGACGTATGCCATGTAGAAATTCCAGTGGTTAACAGACGGAACTGACATAAGCTGAGTGTAGCGAGAAATGTACTCTTCTAGGGTAGGAATGTTTAGCGTTTGAATGTTGTAACCACTCAGCGCTGCAATACAGCGACAACTACTAAAATACCGCACACATACAATACAACATAACTACACCAATTGACTATTTCACTAGCTGACAGTGAATGTTTCAACTATTTTTTCAATTTCTGATTAGTCCATTATTAGTCGACTAATTCATTACTCATCGACTAGTCAACAGCAGCACTAGTATACACTGCCATAAGTCACTCCATTACAGACAGTAGCGCTGCTACTATAACAACTACTTCAAGAAGAGGAGGGCAATTCTAGCATTGCTAGTTGAATGACTATGTTTCAACTTTCGACCAGTCAACTATTAGTCGAGTAATTTATTAGTCATCGAGTAGTCGACGGCAGCACTAGTGTAAACGAAAGCAACTTACACGGCATGAGGGTGAAGTCCGGTGGCAGGTAATAAGCCCTGCAGTTGTCGGCTAAGTCAACCAGTGGATGGCCAAGTGTTGACATTTCCCAGTCAAGTATGGCAAGGACCTCACAGCTGGTCTCATCGAAGATCAGGTTGTCCAGCCGATAGTCTCCGTGAATTAAAGTGGTCCTATCATCAGCTGCTGTAGCAGGCTGGTGGTGCTCTAGCCAGGAGGTTAGTTTGAACATTGTCGGAGACAATTCGTCCGAGGTTTTGCTTTGTTCAAGCTGTGACATCCACCGCGATAGATTACGCTTTATGTAACCACCTACAGTCAACAAAACAAACAACAACTGTCACCACAAACAGCAGCGTCATGGGTTAGAAAAGTAGGCGGTGCAAGAAGTTGCAATTTTCTAACAAACACTGCATATTTCCGACAAAATTCCGAGACACATTTGCAAAAAAAATTTAACAGAGAAAATTACAGCTGCTCAAAATTCCATTTTGCCTTTTAACTTTCCCAAAGTGGGGGTTTTTCTGCCCTAAATCTTGCATTTTTGGATGACAATTTTCCAACAAGAAAGAAATATTCTGACAATAATTTATATTGACGCACTACCGCATAAAACACAAATGCTCCAAATTGTTACATTACGCAGCAATTATCAGTATCAGATTGCTTACCTTTTCATTACTAATTTAACACAGAGTGCCACGTGATTTAATAATTTCGTGGTATTACATGTTTTACGCTGAAAATAGCTGATAAGCTCAAAACACGTCTAATCCATGAATGAGTGCTGTGGAGTTTGATCAGTTGATCGTTAATGCCGCTATCAGCCATGGCGTCACTTCTAAGGCACTGTGTAAACTTAAGGCATAAATTCTAATAATTTGGATGCAAGTTGCTACACAAACTTATAATTCTGCTAAATAAGTCACATTTTAGTTTACTGTGTGCTAAATTAAGTCGTATGAACTTTTACGGTCACAATAACTCAGCATCATGCAACAATTTAGAGCATCTGTGTTTTACATGGTAGTGCACTGACAAAAATTAGGTGAGGTAGGCAATGAATGTACCTCACATAATTCTATTTTCTTGGCTATCCATTTGCCAAAAATTAGCAAATTTGGTGAAGATTTGACATAGTTCTGACAAAAACAAGTTGGTTCATTTTTTGGCCCATGCTGTAGATTACAATCAACCAGAAATGCACAGATTAGTTAGTGATGTTTTCAATCCAAAATCTTAACCAAATCTAAATCGACTGAAAATTTTAATCTACCTATTTTTAACGATTAATCAATTAATTAATCCTTAATTTCAGCAGCCCTAAAATCCACTTAATTATTTACTTTACAACAGGTACTGCTGCTGCTGCGATTACTACTACTACTACAGACCTGACTTGCCAAAGTCCTGTAGCCCAGCTGTGCTGATGTCAACATTGTGTATTTTGACCAGTACGTTACACATGGACTCGTAAATTCGTCGTCGCTGCTCGACACTAAGTCCCGGTAGCAAAGGGTCCTTGAAGATACGTCCGTGAACGTACTCCATTATGTAGAATGGAGTCCCAATGACACTAACACAAGAAACACAGACATAAACACAAATATGCAAGGCAGACATATACAGAATGGGCCAATAAAAATCATGCCACCTTACTTTTGTCCATATCTTCGCCAACTGTTGACCAAATTTTAATTTTTTTTTTCACTGCCACACTCTGCGGACAATTTGCAATCATGCAATTATTATATATCCCACCGCATCATAAATGTGTCTTTACACTACTGTGGCGTTCGGGCGTAAGCAGGTCAAATAGTGTCAGGACGCCTAAGCCAAAGAATCCAACACCACATAGTTTTAAAAGCTAAAGCAAACTTTATTAATGCTAACGACTAGCAAAACAAGCAAACGACGATTCAAACAGTCCAGGGAATGGGATAAACAGAGAGACAGACGGACAGACAGAAGAAAACCGACAATACACCAAAGTCTCGTAACAGAGTCCCACATCTCAACTCGCCGCCTTGACTCCTAGCTAAACTACTCTAACTCTAGTTTAAGTACCATAACTCTAGGTCTTAAGCCTCACACGGCAGCCTAAAACAAACGAATAAAAACTCCGCATGCATCCCACGGATCGCACGCGTGTACGACTCATCCTATATTGTTACTACTTACTTACTAGCCAGACGGCAAGTGTCGGCTCCAGTCGGTGCTATGGGCGCCGCGAACAACAGGCCCAGTCACGTGGTCGCCGTGGCTGGCCCGTGCAGGCTGCGCAACCATGACAACTACCTTGTAAAATATGAATAAAATATGAATGCATAACGATAATAACAAACATTTTGGAAAAATTTTTTTTAAAACTCTTCAGACTAACATTGCACTGAATGATCCATATGACATTAAACTGTGTGAGTGTGAGTCTAACACAGTTTAGTGTTATATGGTACATTCACTGTACTGACAGTCTGAATAAAATTTGATTGGCAGCATTCAATGCCCCAACCCCTAAAAGCCCCTTATAGAGACAAAGGTCGTGCAAATATTTTTTACACAAGTCGAGTTATAGCCCATTTTGTCCCAAATTCTGTTGCCATGGCAATGGGGGCCAGTTGGGCATAAATATAACGTAAAACGTTACGTAACTTGCCCCATAGTCAGCGTTGCCCTTTCATAGCTCTGTGACCTTCGGGTCGAAGCTCATCTCTGTTTCTAAGGCCCTGAGCCGGCAGTGAGTGCAAACACAACTCAGCTATATGGACAGTAGGCCAAACCTCTCCCATATAATGCTGTTTACTTTCCCGGCAGTGAGACTGGAACCAAATTATACCACTTAGTGAACAGAGGCACATGTGTGTGAACAACTTGCCAAGGATGGTTACTGGAATCAAACCTGCAACCTCTGAGTTACAAGTTCGACCCGCCACTGCTACGCTACCATGCCACATACCCTAAAAGCAAACCAGAAGTTACTTCCGGATCGAATGATTGGTTGCTGAGATATGGCCATTTGAAGATCTTCCTGGAAGGCTTTTCCAGGAAGAGAGGTCGGTGGGTCGTCAATATTATGCTGTTCTCATATACATTAGGAACGTAGCATGCACGGAGCAAAAATGAGCACACTGTTTACTCCTGCCCTGGGAAATATTCACAATTTTGGTTCTTCTGTGCCTTTTTGGTTTTGAGTTAGGAATCCGTAATGGACAGACAGACGGTGGGCCAAGACGGCCTATTATGATGACTACATAACAATAAGGTATGTGAGAGACCTCTCATCTTCGCAGAGACACAACATGCGAGGAACAGGAACGCCTTGGTCTGCCACGGCCTTCATTACTCTGTATTCACGTTCCACTGCATGGGCGGACAATAGCAACTGACCAGGCTACAACAACAACAACAACTACTACTACTACAACAACTGCATTACTGAAGTTCTGTTGCATGGACTGATGGCAGCAGCTTACCCAGCCACAACAACAACTACAACTATTAATACTGCTGCTACAACGACTACAAAATACTACCACTAGCAGCAGAATATATAAATTAAAAAATCACGTTGGACCAATGCCGACATACTATTGCAGCCATCCACTTAGAGCAGTGCAATACTTACTCAGACCCCTTACCTTTGAGCCAAAAACCGGCACCTCAATTACTTCTGCTCTGGGGAATGCTCACACCAATTTGGGTTGTTCTACCATACATCTTTTTAGTCCGCCCGGAAGCGATAGCTTGCGGAGCGGACTTAAGTTTTAGCCCAGATGTTTTTTTTTATTAGTCCACCCGAAAACGATAGTTTTCGGAAAAACTTATGTTTTAGCCCAGATGTTTTTTTATTTATTGCAACGCGAGATCTCCGAGATGCGTGGACCGACCGGCGTGAAATTTTGCACGATGGTCAGCACTAGGCCCTATTTTATAATGCCGGTCCAAAATTTCGAGGGCCTTCCCCCAAAAAATTTCAGGGGCCAAAAACATGCAAAATTTAGCCCGATTTCGGACAACTTTGAATTTCGGCGGCGAATATCTCCGAAACGGATGAAGATATTCAAAATCGCATTTTTCCTGATCTACCGCGATTCCTCCTGCATTAGGCGAAACAAGTCCAGTGAAGTTTGGTCCAGTGACCTTGGAGATCTCGATGTTGAATCGTACCCACCCAAAGTGCATTTTTCGGAAGACCATATTTCGGCCCCTAGGGGGTGCTGCGCTCCCAAATTTTTACACGCGCTAGAGAATCACCAAGTCTTACTAGCACACCCCCACTGGGGACGGGGGCCCCCGTACAACTTTTTTCAAAGGGGGGTCAAATATTGGCTTAAAATGCAATAAAGCAGCGCTTATAACTTGGGAGTTAGGGGGTGTGGCCCGACGAAACTTTGCCACTTGATGCGGCTCTAGGTTGGGGTGTTAACGCAAGTACGAAATTTAGGGGCACCGCCCCCCTTAAAATTTGGGAGGGCAAAAAACGTCCAAAATTAAGTACGTTTTACGACAACTTTCAAGTTTGACCGCAAATATCTCTGAAACCGATGAAGACAGTGACAGAATCTAAACGGCGTTGACGAGAAGGATCCTTTGGGCGTTGAATAAAAAAACATTTGTGAAATTCCGTCCACTACGAACAAAGTTATAAGCGCTCATTTCCACCTACAATAAGTTGCATTTTTCGGAAGACCATATTTCGGCCCCTAGGGGGTGCTGCGCTTCCAAATTTTTACACGTGCTAGAGAATAACCAAGTCTTACTAGCGCACCCCCCAACGGGGGCGGGGGCCCCCCTTACAACTTTTTTCAAAAAGGAGTCAAAAATTGGCTTAAAATGCAATAAAGCAGCGCTTATAGCATCGGAGTTAGGGGGTGTAGCCTGACGATACTTTGGCACTTGATGCGCCTCTAGGTTGGGGTGTTAACGCAAGTACGAAATTTGGGGGCACCGCCCCCTTAAAATTTGGGAGGGCAAAAAATGTCCAAAATTTAGTACGTTTTACGACAACTTTCGAGTTGGACTGCAAATATATCTGGAATTGATGAAGATAGCGACAAAATCTAAACAGCGTTGACGAGAACAATCTTTTCGGCGTTGAACAAAAAAATTTTTGTGAAATTCGGTCCACTACGAACAAAGTTATAAGCGCTCATGTTGACCTACCCTAAGTCGACAATGCGCGTTCGGCATATGTCAATGCATTTGAGTTCGGGCCACATGTCTTTGGTGCCGAGGAAATTTTACCCCCACCCCTAATTTCCCACCAATCGGACTTAGGGCGCCGGGCGGACTCACGTTGGGCTTTGCCCCAAATTTCTAGTTATTTCTAAGTTATGAGCCCGTACAGGACAAACAAATGGATGGACGGTTGGACAAATACACGTAAGCTCTACATGTAATCTGGCCTATTAAGAAGAACACACAAAACACATTTGCACACTGTATACATAGCAATGGCCAAAAGCGGCGATTTTCAGTAAACATTGGGGGATGGACTAGGGGGCCTGGGGGACTGAAGTATCCAGTGGGGTCCAGGGGCAGAGCCCCTGGTGGGGGTTTTGGGAACGAAGCCCCCAAAAGCTGATCACTTTTTATTAAACGGGTAGACAATTTAGCAGCCATTTTTGCATGGAAATGTTTAGAAAGTTGCCTAAAGTACAGAGTTAGAAATAACGGTACAGGTATGTGCAAAACACAAAACTTACAATGAAATGAATGCGTTTGGCCATTACTTGAATGCGCTGAACTTGAAGGCTATTTAGGATTTTAAGTAGGGGGTGTAAAGCAACGGGGTTTGGAAAACAGAAGCTTTCTAGTGGGGTCCAGGGACAAAACCCTGGAAAGAGGTCTGGAGGACGTTGTCCCCCAGAAGTTGAAGTTTTTTTGTGTATAACTGCATGCACTTTTGCATTGGTGTAGCTGCAGGAATTGTTTTGCTGGGGAAACAAATAAAGGGAGTCCCTTCCTTTCCTTCCTGTCCCTTTTCCTTCCCTCTTCTCCTCCTTTTCTCCTTTTTTTCTCGTTTCTTTTATACCTCCCTAGTTAGCTCTTTTCCCTTTCCTCTTTTCCCTGGCTTTAGAACCCCAATGTTCTAGTTATAGGGACTGGGGGAATGTTGTGGGCTTCCCCAGTGGGTTCTGGGACAAAACCCCAGCCAAAAATCAAATTTCGAGCATTAGTGGATAGCCTTAAAATGAGATCTGATGACAACATTTTAAACTGTTTTTCTGAGTATTCAACTGACAATACTTAGTACAGTTTAAATAATAGGCCTATGCCAAAAGACAAACAAGGGTGGTGCCACAAATTGAAAAGTGGATCTACAGATAATCTGCAAGCAAAGCGAGCAAAAAAAATTGACCTGTTGTATGCAGAAATGTCGCCTTGGATTTGAAATACATAGTTGAAATGTAAGACTAAAACTTGATCGTTTTTGAGCAAATTATTGGAGGGACAACTTGCATGTTGTCCCTCCCTGCCCAAATATTAAACGGGACATGTCCCCTCATCCCCGCCCCGGGATTGCCACCCATGGCAATGGCTGATTATAAGTAAAGTTTTATGTAGAGTAAGCAGATCGGACCGGCTTCTTGCGTAGAACGAGTGTGCAGTCGGGATAGACGACCGAGTAGGTGGGATTCGACTGACCATGCTTGAAACATCGCACTACCGGCTCAACTACATAGATATACACAGTGTCTCAAAAAAACCAAGCCACTTATTTGGATAACTGTCTGAAACATTGGCCTACTGTAATAACTTTTGGCATGCAACATCAGAAAGAAGCTTGAGGTAGATGACTATAATTTTGCCTACCTCATCTAAATAGTGTTACTACACTACCTGGCGAAATGCAGAAGTCGTAGTTTGGCCTTTCGCAACTACGAATTCATGCGTTGGCTCAGAAAATCACTAAGATCACAAAATGATTGAAAATCTGTTACTTATTTAACATTACATTAACACTTATTTAATCGTATCGTCAACGAACTGAATTGATGTATCAATAGCGAATTAGCTGCTCTGGGTCAGTTCAGTGGTTGTTGAACGTGCTGTTGGTGAGTAGCATCAGCATCCACCACTTGCATTCGTGCTAGAGGTGGACATTTTGAGCACATGCCATAATAAAGATGATGTGATGTAACACGTATGACTTTTTGAAAGACAACAATTGCTAGTCATGTTTGCTGCTATTCAGTTAATCATTTCCAAAGTAATGCTGTCTGTCTGTCTGTGTGCGTAGGTCTCTATACCTTCACTAGTAAGATCCAGTGTGTCAGTGAGGTAGTCGGCCAAGCTGCTGACATCAATCTGAAGTCGTCTCGGTACAACGGTTGTCCCTTCGACATATCCACGCAGACAGAAGCCAACCTCTTTCTCCAATGCATCGATCGCAGGCTTTGTATCTGTCACCTTCAGTGCAACATCCAATCAAAACTACGACAACAACCAGTGGCCGGGGGGGGAAGGGAAGCAGCCACTCCCCTTCCCTTGGGTAAATTTTCATCTGTCAGAAAATTGTCAAAAAATTTAAGTGAAAAAAGTTGTCCAAAAATGAAAAATTTGGAGCTGTAAGACATCCACTGCGGTGAAATTTAGAGGTGAATAAAACTGCTGAGCACTCTTCTCTCCCGAAATTTGTTGTTCTCTGTTGAAATTATGTCATAAATTTGTCAGTCAGTAAACTGCAACTTTATTCCCTGCATATTTTTTAACCCACGACACCACAAACTGCAATTACTACAATACAGAGCTTTAAAAAAAGCATCAAAATGCTTTTAAAAGCATTCAAACAGTTACTATCCAAAAAAATCCAAATTCTTTAAAAGTTGGTGTCAGGCTACATAGCTTTAAAAAGTTTTTTATAAGCTTTAAAAAGAAACTTTAAAAACCGTCTAAAAAGCCGGCTTCAGAAAAATCCTAAAAAAACTTAAAAAGGGTCTTTAAAACTCCCATGCAAACCTTTAAAAGTATTAGTAGCAACTTTTTCAAAACTGCTTAAGGTTATAAATATATTCCAAAAGCTTCAAAATGATTACAAAAGCAACTGATCTTTAAAATCACTAAAACGCTTTAAACAACCTAAAAAGCATTAAAACTTTAAAAGCTTCTAATAAATACGCACTAAATAACACAAAAAGCTTTCAAAAGTGTTTAGAAAGTAAGTGAGTAAGTGAGTAGAGTTTAACTTCCCACTTGACACAATATGGGGCATTTCGGGGTCAGCCTTTTCAGGCAAAATGCACACGAATATATAGTAATGCAATGGTAATTCTAATCTTTGCAATAAAGAAACAGAAAGTTTAACTTTTACAAAAACACAAAACACAAAAAACGAGCTAAACCCAAAAACTGTAAGAACTTCATTATATGCGTGCATATGTAATTAACATAATGGTATGCTAATAGTGATTTTTTGACTATTCCCTGTTATCCTCTAGACAGAATGCTTTAAAAACTACTACTACTGCGGCTTGGTGGTGTGATGGCAGTGTGTCATACTTATGATCAACAGATCACGGGTTCTACTCCCAGTTGAATCACTATCAAGTGGTTACTACATGGATGGGTGACTGTCTGTCGGCAGAGAACCATCACACTAAGGTCATCTCAGCCTTCTATCCCTTCGGGGTGGCTAAACTGAGTACCAGCCTGTCTGACTGGCGTTACAATGGGATGTATTCACCTGCGTCAGGTGGCAGGTAACACCGTGTGATCCAATATGGCAGGTGACGCTCTGCAATGGGTTTCCCATAAAAAGCTATACGCAACCTTTAGCCTTTTAATACAGTGATATGGATACCTTGATGGTCCTGACGCCCAGTTCCCGGGCGACCTTCAAGTTAAGTCCAAGGTCATCAAGGAACACAGCTTGATGAGGCTGAACGTTTAATGCTCTTAATGTGTGCTCGTAGATACGACGTTCGGGCTTTCGCATCTTGACCCTCCAGGACTCTACGACCTTGACACACATACGTAGTGACATTGACACACACACGCAATGACCTTAAAACAGACATACACTGACCAATGACCCAGATACACAATGAACTTGATTCACATATAGCTAACGAATGACATTCAATGCTTTCTCATCCTGACCCTCTACGACCTTGACACACATTAACAACGACCTTCGGACCTTGACACAGATATCTAATGATTCTGATATAAACTTTAAAAACATGTCATACACACAGAATTAAACACATATGTTTGGGGTCCTGTAACGTGTACAAACTAAAACAGTAGTTGTTAATATTGCACTTACTGCAGAAAGTACTGGCCAATAGTGGATTCAGTTGTGCCGATAGTTTGATGTCATTGTTCTACTGGTATTGATACTACTACCACTACAACTATCTGGCTGTTGCTGTTGTAGTAGCCCACCCTCCATCTTGCTCAGGTCAGGCGTTAAAGAACTCAGCGACCTCCTTGGGTCACTGCCAGAGGTCCACGGGTGTCAGGTCGGTCTGATGCATCGGGCATTCAAACAAGTGAGCGACACTGTGCGGTGTCGTGTTGCAATCCGGGCAGATGTCAGGAACTGCTGCGTTCAGTCGGTCGTTGTATGAATTCAGCCGAGCACAGTAGCCAGATCTCAACTGTGCGTGGAAATATTCCTTCACAGACATGTTGCTTATCATAACAAGCACTAGCGACGAGCTTCTTGGAAATGTCAACATCGATGACCTTGAATGACCTTTAACCCCCCAAATAGGGGGTTTTAGTGATTTTTTTTGCAATTCTGGGCTGTAATACGCATTTCAAGAGTGAATTGCACAAAAATCGCTAGAGATAAACCAAGACAACCTGCATATGAAATTTTCAGCATGAAATGTAGATTTCAGCAGTCCACATCCAGACCCTCTGAATTCAAGGAGGCCTGCGCACGTGGGTGTCAAAGATCGGTTCCACTCTAAAAAGTGGTTATTTATCCGCTGTTGGTTTGTTCAGCATGAAAATGCTTGCCGATAGGCACAAACATGCTGCATATCATAACAAGCACTGATGATGAGCTTCTTAGAAATGTCAACATCGATAACCTTGAATGACTTTGAACCCTAAAAATATTGATTCTCAGTGATTTTTTGACTATTTTTGTCTGCAAAAGAGTGAATTCCGACAAAGTGGATGGAGACGGACCAAGATTACCTGTGAACAGGAACTGCCATAAGCTCTCGCACGTCTCATGAGCATTAGCTCAGATTTCTTGTTTTTCATCAACCATGGCGGTAGAGGTCTGTTGAGATGTTTGTTGCCAGGGTGACCCGGCACACGACATCAAAGCATATATTGCTTTGTCAACAGATCGCAGTTGGTGCGAAAAGGCAGCACGTTCATCTCTTGGTGAAGGCGATCAATGCTGGCCATGCGAGGACAGCCCGTAGCGATACCTAGGACTTCATTCTGAGTCACCTGGAGGTGCTTCCAGATTGTTCCCACCATGGTCAGCCACCTTGTCATGGTGGTGGGGCTCTGCATCGATGACCCAAAAGATTTCTGAAATCTGGAGGGTCGGAGCTAACTAAGAGCTGACCAAACCCATGAGAGCAGATTGCTACACGTTACCAGTGCTTTTGTGCTGGTTTCGGCTTCACAGCCGACTACAGCTGTGAAGCTTTCAGATTGTATTGGAAATCACTGAGACCCAAATCTACCTGCTACTCATAGTACACCAAGCTGTATCGATAACTTTGTCAATTCTCAATTGATTTTCAAAATTCCTTCACTGTCACATTCTGCAGAATATTTGCAACACAAATACTTATATCAATAAAGATCCCAGCACACCCACACATTGTATAGAGTGAGCCAGAAAAACGTGCCACTTTACTTTTGTCCATATCCTCGCCAGTTATTGACCAATTTTCAAAATTCTTTCACTGGCACACTTTGCAGACAGTTTGTGATAACAGGATAACAGGATTATTATCGTAAATCCCACCACACCATAAATGCGTCCTACACTACCTTGTGAAATATCAATGAAATATGCATACATAATAATAAAAACAAACATTTTGGTAAAATTGCAATGTTGGTCTAAAACGTTTTTTCATTTACGTGAATTTTGGTAGTTATCTTTAGTTTTGCTTACATTTATATTTCACAAGGTACTGTGGAAATGCCTCTACCATGTGGTGGGATATATAATAATCACGTTAATGCAAATTGTCTGCACAGTGTGCCAGTGTAAGAATTTTGAAAATCGGTCAATAAATGGTGAAGATATGGACAAAAGTAAAGCGGCCACGTTTTTATGGCCCATGGTGTAGACTGATGTATCACTATTTTCTGAGACATGCTATACACACTACATCAAAAAGACTAGCATCCATCAGTGGCTGGAGACGTCTGTTAGGTAGGTTGAAATTGTTAGTGAGTAGCGCGGTCTTTATTCCTTCGGCCCGAAGACACCGGACGGCGCACAGCATGTCAGCATGGACGTCCAAACTGCCCAGCACGTCCGTAAATGTGTCGGTAAACTGGGTCAGGTCAACACACCAACCAACCTACATCACCAGCACGTGGCAATACGTCTCAAAATAGCTACTACAGAATCAAACAATATTCCCGGATTTGTTCTCCGAATAACTGCTGGCATTTCGTCGATCTTCACAAAATAACTATTCTCCGGCATATGTGTAGCCAGGAATTTGTCTTGGGAGCACTTCTGACGTCCTCCCTTCCCTCCCCTCGCCTCCTCCTTCCATCCCTTTCCCACTTTTCACCCAAGGGTTGCGAGGAACACCGTAAGTTCTCCCAGTGAGGTCTGGGCAAAGTCCCAGCCCAAAATGCATTTTCACGCATTTAATGGCAACATCTTTAGCCACTTATCCGCAACGCAAAACGCAAATGACTGTTTTAGAGATGGAGGATATAGCTAAGGGCAAATCCGATTTGATTCGGTTTTTTTGGTGTTCTGCCAATCATGGACTCTTGGGAGAAGAGGCAACAGCACCTCACTATCCAAACAGCATTAGCGTTTTACTGGCCAGCAAATAATCACAGAAATATATCACAATTACCAATTCTAACGAGTCTGCCATCTAACAACATATACTTCACGCGAAACACATCTCATCACTCATTAAAGAATGAAAATATGTTAAACCAACCCAGACAATGTTAAAAATTACTTTCTGGTAACTTAGTGATGTAATAGTTAAAACACTGCATTTAAGATCAACAGGTTTTGAGTTCAACTTGCGGCCAATTCGCTATCAAGCAGATACTACTCTCTGCATATAACAAACACCAAGGTCAACTCAGCCTTCCATACCTTCGGGGTAGGTAAATCGAGCACCAGCCTGTCTGGCTGGGGTTAAAGTGGCGCGAACTCACCTGTGTTGAGTTGCAGCTAAGTAACACCATGTGATTCCATATGGCAGGTGACGCTCTGTAGCTCTAGGATTGGATACCACGACTAGCTACAAACAGCCTTCAAAGTTATAACAGCACATCAATCAGAGAACTGACTATTTCAGAGCATTCGTCGTTGAACTTTTGTGCAAACTCCAGCAGTGATATCTCCCCTCGTTCCAGCTGCTCCCAGGAACTGTTTGCTTGACCAATCACTGCCTCCTTCATCGTGCCATGCTGAAGACCAGCCTTCCTTTCATAGTCTACAACATTCAGCATCTCGTTTTAATACACATTACCTAACAACAAAGAATCCTAAATGATCCGTAATCCACAAGAGAATCCAGACCACCACCAAAATCTAACTGTTTCCTTCTCGTCAAATCCCTTGCCCCCTCCAAAGGAATTAAGGCAAAATTTGCACATAACATATCGAGACACAAAAAGATAGACCTCAAAAAAGAAAACGTCTCAGTAGAAGTAATGATTGACAGAGGTGCATCCGGCAACTTAGCGGCTACGAGATTTCGGCTGCGATACATTGCAAGCTGCTACAACTTTTCGTCAGACAACAATCTACATTAGCGGCTAGTGCAGACAAATGTAACATAAATTTGTCCACTACAAATGGCCATTGCTGCTTGTAATAGGCGAGTTTCAAGTAAAAATAGTAATTAAAAAACGATTTTGCATTAATGTTATTTTATACTGTTTGGTGGCACATCTAGATCAGTGATTTTTCAACTTTTATCTAAAAACCGATACGTTCAGAAGCCCAGATGTTGGCCTGAATTGTAACATAGCGTAAAATTTTTACGTTACAATATGCTCGTTACTGCTAAGGATTCGCTAAGTTACCGGACGCGCCGCAGATAACTGGACAAGCTGACAAAGAGCAGAAGGTTGTGAACCTGCAAGGAAGGGTATGGGTGACTGGACTAGCACTCCGCCCATGTCAAATATGACAGCCTTCGTGCTGTTCATTGCATCGGAATGGTGGTGCAGATCACCGGTCAAAGCTGATGATGATGTGAAGTGAAGTAAACTGTGCATCGGTCGTAGCAGTCTTAGAGGCTTCCAACCAAAGATATTCGGTCGCAGTGCAGCTAACATCATCCACTCTGCAGTACACACAGAACATAATAGTGTAATAAACAGTACACTAACTCAGTGTTTTTCAACCTTTTTGCTGCCGCGGAACCCTACACAAGCGCGAAGGTCACTCACGGAACCCTATGCCGTGATCCGTGAGTCCAGCGACGTATATGCGAAGATGAAGCTATAGGGTGTCTACGGACTTTTTCTCTCTGAGAATCTCACTTCTACGGCTCAGTAGTTCTCACTAGTTCTCACGAAAAGTGTGAAATGCGCAAGTAAGAATTCTACGAGAATTCTAACATAGAATTCTACACTAGCCAATTTTATCTAACTCACAAGCAAGTGAACGGAGGTAGCATAACGTAGCAAAGGAAAATCTTGCTCACAATTTCTCAGAAAATCTCAGAGAAGTAGAAAGAGCAAAACGTGCTTCTAAGTTAGAATTTCTGAGATTCTCAGAGAAAAAAGTGCGAAACGCGCCTCAGTGGACTGCAAGGGGCTATAGCCGTGCTATATACAGCCCGAGTGGCCGCTAGCCGTACTACTGCCGCGTGATTGGTTGGAAGGATATTTTCCAGACAATGTACAGAACCGCTTTTAATTATCCAAACAGACGCTGCAAGCGTATCAAAAAATTATCACTGATAACAGTCTCTATATTTGCTGCAAACTATTTAAAAACACACTGTTCACAAGTAAACGCTTAATGACTTTATTTCTGCATTTTACGAGCAGAAAGTCGAATCCGCAGGCGAATCAAACATCCAGGGCACTATTGTTCACAATGAGGTGGCCGGTCAACTTCTCT
>Ga0209367_1005647_pt1 | contig 17322 bp, 11 predicted proteins | sample WorMetLIZISLAND2_FD_187412 | JGI IMG/M metagenome (GOLD analysis project Ga0209367, IMG submission 187412) | Marine gutless worms symbiont microbial communities from Max Planck institute for Marine Microbiology, Germany - Olavius geniculatus... ... | reverse complement strand
CCCCCTATTTTAGCGTTCAAGGTCATCCAACGTCATTGAATTCGGTGGCAATCGAGATCCAGTGTACGACTTTCTATTAGTGATTAAGAGTAACCTAGGCCGTATCTCAGAACGTCATTGAGATACAGCGATTTATTGGCTAAAAATCGCAAATTTTTCCCACCCCCTTTCATTTAGCGCCCTCGTTCGGGGTGACCCCCTTCGAATTTACGGAAAAGCTTTACGGTTTTAAAGATTTGGTTATTCTAGCTTGCGCCGTTTTTGACTGATCCACCCGTGTGACAGAGAGACGGACAGACAGAATTGCGATGGCTAAGACGCGCTGAAATCAGTAGCTGCTTTCGCGCGTAAAAAGTCTACATCGTTGACAGATTTGTTACGAAAAGATTACGAATAGACCTAATCGTCGTAGGCCTACGAGCTGCCAGCAACAAGACTTCGCTTGCAGTATGAAGTTACTTAATTGAAGAATCTACATAATGTACGCCAGACGTTGTTTGTTCGAAGCGGGAATTTATTAACAGTTTGCGATAATATAAGCAATTATTCTGCGCAGAATTAACAAGTCTGATTTATGTTGTTCTTTTCTTCGCGGCGTTTCAATCTTCGCTCGCGCTTCCGCGCTTGTGTATGAGTCGCGTGTCCGTCGGTTGGCTTGCGACGCGTCAACTTAGCAAGTCCTTAGTTTCAGACAGCGCATCTGTGTCCACGTACGGCGTACGGCGTCCAGCGGCATCGTCAGATGAATATATCTCAGCACTGGAGCATCGGATCCACTTTGGGTTTGGTTCTATGTAGGGTATTCGGGGTAGGCGAATCCAACGATCACGTGACCGATCGTCATCGGTATGACCGATCGTCATCGGTCACGTGACTCCAAAAAGTCAAACTTGTGACCCCAATATCTTTGAGGTCGCGTATCTATAGGCCTAACCGTGCAAGATAAACGTAGTCGTCATTCATCACGAATAGGAAACTACATGCCCAGTCCCTTGCCCACGTGGCCTTCCGTCAAAGTTATATCAAAACTTGACCTTACCCAATGTCACTTGTATTGTATTGCTATACTGAAGTGACGAAAAATGTAACAAGAACTGAGACGTGTGACCGAAAACCGATGAAAAAACGATTATATTACTTAACAACCTGCAACAGAAATTGCTTACCGTACTGAACAAAACAAGGAAAATGATGAGGAAAATAAATTTAAATTTTTGTTTAATGCTATGCAACAAACTAGAAATTTATTGTAAGACATGCTTAAATAAAAAAGGTATTACGTCACTCTTAGTTTACGAGCTTGTGTTAAACTCAAATGCATAAAAATGATGTGGCTATGATCCAGTCCGAAAATTTGTGTATAGCCTAAAGGCAAACCTACTGCAATAATGCAATTCAGCTGACAACTAGAAACGACTAATTATATCTGGAAATACGAAAGAAATTAGTATCTGTAAACGATCGACTTATGATCACAGGCTATACGCCATGATGATGCATATCGACCTATAGGCCAAACTAACGAGAAACTTGTCTTTGAATAAACTCATAGGTTGAAACGTAACTTGATAAGTTATAAAAAAAATTCCTCAAAATACAATCTTTATAATTGTTTTTGTTGACGTTTCGGCAACCGCTGCTGCCTTCGTCGAAACCATTGTCCACCAGGTGTCGCTGCGGCGGACAGTAAGTAATCATAGATGTGTGGAAATTGGTAGAACTCCTCGTCTCGGTTCATCGACTTGTCTTGTTCTTTCCTGATGTGATGTGTATCGCTTCCGTGATCCATCGGTCCATCCTGTTGCTTTCTCTGTTGATCACCTTGGCGCGGTTCCAGTCTATGACGTGGTTCAAAGAGATGGCGTGGTTTGTGACTGCCGACTTGTTTTGCTCTGTTGCTGCGGACATGAAGATGCCTGTGAATGTGTATATAAAATACCATGCAAGAACTGCGAGAAACAGGTAGAGCTTTTGGGGTACGGCTACAGGAACACTGACAGGAAGTTACACAACGTGATGTAAGCGCTTACACACGAAACACCAGTAAATCCGCAGCAACAGAGCGAAACAAGTCGGCAGTCATAAACCACGCCATCTCTTTGAACCACGTCACAGACTGAAACCGCGCCAAAGTAATCGACAGAGAAAGCAACAGGATGGACCGGTGGATCACGGAAGCGATACACATCAGGAGAGAACAAGACAAGTCGATGAACCGAGACGAGGGATCCTACCAACTTCCACAATTCACACATCTATGATTACAGTCGTTCCGACGAAGGCAGCAGCGGTTGCCAAAACGTCAACGAAAACAATTCTAAAGGTTGTATTTTGAAATTTTTATATAACTTATGATAGAAACTTATTCTACTGCGTGCATAACGACAGTAGTAAATTAACCAAAAAAAACTAAAATGAAAAACCGGCTCATCACGCAAATTTCGGAATCCGCGACGGCATTTCAGTGCGAGATGACGAAATCGCGTAACTAGTCTGTGATCGTCGTCGTCGTGTTTTTCAATTTCAACTGCGATTAGATGGCGGTCCGTCGACAATGTACAAGAATGCTATGGACAGTAGAATCGATCGTGTACTGGGCATGCAATAGCGTGAACCGTTGAGTGACGTTAACTTACATTGACAGAGTGACTTGCCTATCGACTGCGTGTACAGACAATCAGAACGAATGTCGGCTCAAATCAGTTACAGGCGCCTCGTCTTGTCTTCTCTTGCTTTTGTCTTTTTTGCTAAACTGTCCCTTGCGCTCACGAACAAATCTCTCACAAGTCGCTCTAATTCGTCCCGCTGCTTCTCTGCCTGCGCGTACGTTCGCCTCTCCGTCTGCGTGTGTGTCTGTCTGTGTGGTTCTGTCTTTTATACCCCGTCTCTAAACGTCTGCTTACGACAACCTAAAGACCGTCATTACAGACGCAATTCAGCGTTTAATTGACTTCGGCGGCCTAGCAAAGATTGACACGTCAAGTCCGCCAGACCTATAACTCTCACCGTTACAACTGTTAAAGTGCAGCCAGCCAAAAAAGTATAGACCTATCGGCGACATTTGTGTTTCACAAGGTAATGTAGCGACGCGTTTCGCGTATGGAGAGATCTTCGGTAATTGCTTTGTTGCATATTTTCTGGAGATTTTCCAGTGGAAGAAGTTAAAAAATTAATCTATATAATTTATACCGGTAATGAAGTAACGATAAAACTGGCGTCGTTTTTGACTCAAGATTTCACAAACTCACACATTTGCAGCCTTGTCAACCACTGCCAAATGACTTTTGTCATTGTTATATCGCCAGCCTTGTAGGCAGCATTACGGGCTTTGTCTGTCCGTCGGTCCGTCTATTGCGCATACCGGCGTATATTCGAAAACGGAAACGCAAAAAATTGGTGCGAACGTTTTCCAGCAATCGGTTTGTTAGTTTCTAGTTCAAAACTTATGACAATCGCACAGACGTTTTACATGTAATTAAAATAAAAGGTCAGAGTTAGAATCGGAATTGCGCAGTTCGGTGTACAGCTAGGCGGACGGCCGCATGTTATGCCGATGTCACATTAAAATGCCGTCTCCATGAAAAATCCGCCCGGAGAAAAATAATCACGAAATTGATATGTCTCCCTTTGTTAAAATATCGCCGGCTCTATAAAGTCTCCCTATTATAGGATCGCCTCCCAGAAAGTCTCCCCCGGCCAACAGTTTACCGGTAAAAATCCGCCCCGCCCGGGTACCAGCACCGGTTATCATCAGCAAGTCTGTTGCTGTCTTTGTACACACGTACAGAAGTGCTGATGGAGTACTGCCAGTGGGAGACGTTCAACGCCACGTGTAGCGTCGGCTCGGTGGTCGTGATGCAGTCAGCTCGCTATGGTCGAATGAAGCACGGACGCTGCGCCGACACGGACGTCTACATCGGCTGTTCTGCCGACGTCCTGTTACAGATGGACGAACGCTGCTCCGGCAGACAGTCCTGCATGCTGGCCATACCTGACAGCAGTCTGCATCAGCAGCAGCCGTGTCCCAACGACATGATGGCTTACCTGGAAGCCAGCTTCGTCTGCGTCACAGGTTTGCACTCCAGATTTGGCTTATTTTGTGCTTTTTGTTATATCTCTCACCACAATGTTTGCGGTGTTATAACGGTCCTTATTCCACGCTTAACTCGCACCCGCAAAGCGTGTTCAGAACTTACGGCTCGTCCACGCTGTTATGTAGACATTCTACAGGGTGCGGCCAAAAAGTAGCTTCCTGAAGTTTTTCGCTGTTTTCTCAGCAACCGTTTGGTATTTTAGTCCAAAATTTTATAGATTTATTTTCTGTAAAATTTTACGGATACAAGCCAAGTAAAATATGATTCGATTAAAAATGACGAAGTTATAGACTTTTTAACACGACTGTTTACCAATTTTTCACTATTAAAAATGTTCAAGCTACAACACCAATTCAGTAACATCGTTAAAACAACACAATTAACTCATGATCAGATGCCAGAATTTTGTTGTTACTGTGAATGTTTGAAATGTCCACCGCCAGCTTCAAGCTGCAACACAAGCCTTCGGTCGCTTCATCGGAAAAGTCTTTTACAGCCTTGTCGATCGGTTCTTGTGGCAGGTTGCCCCAGATAAACTGAAGCGCTTCCTTGATTTCGGCGATTGTTTTCGGCTTTGTTTTAAGCTTGCGTTAAGCCTCCAACATTGCACATCACATGTGATAGTCCACTGGATTTGTATTCGGTGAATTTTGTGGCCATTGGTTTTTGTGATGAAATCTGGACAGTAGGCCCGCAGCCAGTTCTGTGCGCTGGGCGGCGTTGCGCGCTGTGTGTGCTGACGCGCCGTCCTGCTGGAAGATGAATCCCGTGGACAGCCGGCGATTGCTGTAAAAGAACGATAATTTAGTGATAATTTATAAACAAAATAAATTACTGTTTATCAAAACGTCACTGTGACGTCATCCGTGATAATGTGGTATTCGGTTTTTGAAAATTAAGTAGTATTTTTAGCTTCAACATTTTAATGCTAAAAAATCAGTAAGCGGTCATGTTAAAAATTTTATAACTTCGTCATTTGTCAACAAAATGACATTTTACTTGGCAGTTAGATGTAAAACGTTTCAGTCAATAAATTAGTAAAATTTCAAATTAAAATTCCCAACAGTAGCTAAGTAAACAACGAAAAACTGTAGGGGGCTACTTTTTTGCCGCACCCTCTATCTAAAATTCTACATGTTGCCGAATTTTTAGACGGATATCAGTCAGGGGGGTTTACAAAATGTTGTACACGAGGACGCGCATCTATTAAGCTTCCTCTGCTTCAGGCGCGATAGAACACACAGAGAAGCATGCAAAAGTTTTAGGTAAGGGAGATTGAACGTAAAACCTTTTTTTGCAAATGCTTCACTTTGCATAATGTAATTACATCTTGAGTGACAGTGACAGAACAAAAGAAAGCGACCAACCAAGTTGTCGTGCATGGTTGAGGCATTGTCTGTATATTTACTCATTACGAGCGTCATTGATTCTCAGTCAGTCGTGCGATGATGATTAAGATGATGATCACATCATTTCTATCAGAAGTAGCAGCAGCAGCAGCAGCAACCGTATCTGCGCCGATGAAATAGCGACGCACAAGTCACAACTTGTCACAGGCGTCCACGTTCAGATATCACCGTGGGGGCCATTTTTCCTTTTTTTCCTTTTCTTTTTCTTTATTTATTTCATTCATTCATTCATCCATTTCTTTATTACAGCAAATGTCAAAACGCATTCGTTGTTACAAATAATATGGACATATTGCGATTATGTTAACATGTGGGCAGCAGTCAGGCAGTTGACCGGCCGCAAACCGGATGTGGCCAGCGTATTTGAGACTACTGCTAACGACAACTAAAGGAATTAACTCGTTCGATTGATTTTATTAACAGCAAGCTTAAGATTTTACTGCACCGAACTCTAACGACGAATCTGAAGTTCTATAACCTTCCTGTAACCTTCTAGAACGGAAAGTTATGCGACAAGGTCAATAACGTCCACATAATCACACTTCTCGGATCTCTAAGTGGTCAGACTTCTAGGCTGTGGGCTAAGGAGGCAGATAACAACAAAACTTCTGTAGCCGTGCTAAATCTATCGTAGCGACCATTTTTCCCGTTTTGGCGACACACCAGGCTCCCAGGCAGTTCCTAATTATAATAACCGCCTAAAAGCTATCTTAGCCACCAAAGCCCGAAGAATAGATCAGTAACTGCGCAATGGACGCAAGGTCCTCGAACTTGACCTAGATGCAGCCGTCCGTGTGCTGTTTTTCTTTCCAGGGCCACGCCTAGTCAAAATGTACTCAAGATAACCCCAAGTAGCGATTTAGCTGTCTTACACGTAGATGGGGTAACCGCGGAAACGTTGAACGACCATTACGCAGCCATCTCAACGGACAATAACTACACCGCGCCGACTAGAAAGCAGTCGACCACTACCACACAAACTGCATTCGTGTCCAACTGGCAGGTGTTCAGAGCACTGGACAGTTTGCGACCTACGGCGATGGGTCTGGACGGCCTGCCGGCATGGTTTCTCCGAGTTGCTGCTCCAGTTTTCTGCCGACCAATTGCCTCCCTATTCAACCTGTCGCTGGTCACGTCTACTGCGCCACTGCAGTGGAAAGAGGCCAGCATCTGCCCGATTCCCAAAACAACGTCACCCACGCTAGTGGCCGATTTCCGCCCCATCTCCATTACTCCGATCCTAACCAGGATCATGGAGCGATCGGTTGTGCGCACCTTCCTATACCCCGCCTTCTTCAGCCCGCCGCCATCGTTGACGTTCTCAGACCAGTTTGCGTTCCGTCCTACCGGCTCTACTGAAGCCGCCTTCATCACTCTCTTACACACAGTCACCGACCTAGTGCGATCTAATCCGTACGTAGTCGTCATCGCCTTATCCCTTTCTGCTCCTTTTCTTCTTATCCCAGTTTCTGTGTCTCAAAAAACATCCCCGACATTTTTGACTGTAACTAATAATTGTTTGGCGGTCAGTGCTAGAGTCAAACGATTTTTGGTACAGTTGAGGCTTAAACTGTGCACTTTTTGGTCGCTTTTGTATTTCGGACTCATTTGTATTTTTGCAGTTTTGACGTACAAATGGCGACCTGAGTCAGACACCGGGTTGCTAAAATGGCCCATTCTACGCTTGCGAAAAATAATTCAGGAATCAAACTTTCGGGATGGGTGCAATCGCTAGCTCCTATTTTCTCCCTATCGCCAGCACGAAGCCGGACTCGGCGCCAATGGACTCAACTTGTTCCAGTATAGTCTTGCATAGAGCGCAGAGTCTAGTATAGCTAATTACTGGCGACCGCGTGACGCCTTCCCGATCCATCATGTGACGTCACAAGTCACGTGATTTATTGACTATGAGATGTGATATGGGCAAGATGGCGTCTGACAGGAGATATACCGACTCGCACCGCACCCTGGCCTCCCCCTCCCGTGCCGTGATGGCTTGTTACGGTTGATGCAGCGGATCGACCGCACAAGACGCTCGCTCGGTCTGCGACACTGACATGACAATACTCTCAGTCTCTATCTCGCTCTGCATTGTAACGGAATTAATACACGGCCCCGACGACGGACACAATATACGCCGCTCGTTCGTGCAGTTTCGAATGGGGGCCAGCGTTTTATGCAGACCCCCAGGCATTACGGAATAAAGAGAACGTAAAACCCGAATGTCACATTATTAAGTACAAAGTGATGTTTGCTTAGCCACTTGCTTACTTACTTTGAAGCCAAAAAAAGAAGATCAAGATCGAATGCAGATAGTGAGATGGTATACATTTTTGGAGTGGGGCACTGCCTAGATAGGCAGCGGTGGGCAGCGATAGTAAGAATGGCGTCAGACACCAACGGGCATTGAGCCCACGGTTGTCGATGATGATGATGATGATGATGATGATGATGCACTGGGTTCACAACCATCACCTAGATAATGTAATAACATACGGGTAATAATGTAATAACAGCGCCAATAAGACTGTAATAGTTATATTTATACCTGCATTCATTATACACGTATGTAGTCAGGCCATTATAGTCATGTAGTAGGGCCTATAAGTGTAGGTGTTTGTGTGAAACTTGTCCGCCGAGTTGGCCGTGTACGTGTTTTTCTGTGATCCAGATCTTGGTTTCGAGCTTCCTCGCGGCAGCTCGTGCTCAGGCCTGCCAGACAGTACCGGTGGTCACTTGGTCAGTGAGTCTGAGGGGCATCTGTCGAGCAGGTCGGTGCGTCACTCGGGGCACGGCACTGACCACTGTCCGTGGCTGATCGTCGTTCAACCCGGCAAGACCATTGACCTTTACGTCATCGACTTCGCACTCACCTCACGCTACCAGGTAGGCCTATGCGCCATCCCTATGAAGTTTATTACGTGTTCTATCGTACTCGCCGAAATATTTCCCACTGTTTACCGGCGTGGTCCGGTCTCGTTAATGTATCTGACGGAAGCCGCATCGACGCGTTCTTGAGAAAGTCCAAGCGTTTAGGACGCTGCGATGTCAACACGCCGTCAGTTGCCGACATGTTTGCCACAGCAGACGACGCACTGTTCAGTTGTATGACGTCGAATGCTGTCCACGTGCTGCATGCAGCTTTTACTACGAGACCATTACACGCAGTCACTACTAGAACCTTCTCAGCCGACGTCATTACCCAGAACTCAACCCATCACAATAGTTTAACATTTATCATTACATCTTCGATTAAACACAGTTATTCTTTTACCTGTTTGTGTTCGGACTCCTACTGCTAGCATTACTGCGGTGTTGGCTTTGATACCATTATTTGATACTTTGTTATGCAGCCGCCATAAAAGGCCGTACTACGCGTCTTGTCCATCCCCGTTATGTACGGAATCCTACCTCGGAAATAAACAAGCGCAGAAAACCCAAAAGTGGTGCGAACGTTCCCCGATGCAGAATTAATCGGCATTTCAATTTTCAGCTTAAACGTACATTGGGCATAGGTCAGGTGGACGGCGGCACAATGTGTTAGCACCGAGCCGAGACAGTTTTATAGTATTATTCAATCTATCATCGCGAATAGTTGCGATCTGCCAAAAACTGTTATGTTAGACAAATGTATAAATGCATGCGAATGAATCAGGATCTCTTGATGACGTCATCAAACATCAACGATGACGTCATGACCTATGATGATGACGTTACGACCTATGACGATAATGATGACGAGGACGACTACTGTCACGCGTACGCCACTGTGCGTGAGCTGGCGTCCAGTCACGGTCATCATTCTCAAGGACAAGTTCAAGGTCGAGGTGATGACATTCAAGGTCAGGCGGAGGATGAGGCGAGGATCTGCGCGGGCAGCAGACGAGAACAGCGCGTCTACTCGTCGACGTCCAACGCTCTCAGCGTCCGACTTTCATCGCTCGTCTTCGACGATCCGTCCGCCAACTTTCTACTCAAATACGTCGGTAATTTTATGGCGTCAGCTTTTTATCGCATTTCACCTTTGCCTTATGTCCTTAAACACTCTAGTTAAATAAAAGGCCCATGGGATAGTGAGTCAAGACATAAATAATGGAGAACGGAAAAGAGTGCGAATTTCAGTTTTCATAAAGGAAGGAAACGGAACCAAAAAGATAAGAGGTAAACATTGTTGTGCCTTTAAGGCTGGATCTTATTTTGGAGTAGTACCATTTGTGACATGAAAGGGGTTGTGGGCCAACCTTCATGTTCAGGGAGCCGTTCTACGAAGACATAGGGGCATGCGCAGCGGTACAATAGTCAGAGTGTGTATGATGGTTTGTTGCATGGTGCGTAGTGGCTAAAGCGCGGCGGTCGATCTCGGTAGACGAATCTGATCTATAAGCTGGGCCGCGTGCTACAGGTATGCTGTCTCGGTATTTAGACAATCGCCAAGGTTAACTCGCAGCCTGCCCATCCTTTGGGTTAAGGCGGAGAGCGTTCACCTGTGTCGGGTGGCACGTAACATTGTGTGATCGCATATGGCAGGTGACGCTCCGTAGCTCTGAGATGGGTTTCAGTGAAGTAACGTGTGTTATGTGTCGTGCGTTGGTGCATACAGCTCGTGGTTGTGCGGACGTGCGTGCGCCTCGCAATGGCTGGGCGCGTCGAGAGGGCGATCGCGTCACCGTAACGTGTAACTACACCTCACACACCTGGCACCTCGTCTGTAGAGACACGCAGTGGATCGGACAGATATCCACCTGCGACGAAGGTCAGCAGCTCTCACGTCTCTTTCTTTTCCAGTTCATACATTCCACAATATAATGCCGATGGCTGCTACGATAAGCAGTTGTGATCTCGGAAAATACACGTCACGGACAATGACAGCAAATATAAGTAAGTAAGTAAGTAAGTGAGAAAACATGGAAGCGATTGGTCGCAATGTGCAGCCATCTTAACGTCCTAAAAAGTCTTTAGCAGCCGCTTAAATTGTTCATGTTGTTTTGTAGCAGAAAAAAAACGAAAGTGTAAAAAATAGATAACACCAGCTTTCGCTGTACATAATATGTAAGCTAATAATACATCTTTTTGGCGCATGCGCTGATAAATTCAGCGATAGCCCAATTGTAAGCAACAACCGCTGTTTGGCGGCTGAAATTTGATGGTCATTTATGTTGCTGGTACTCGTGTTTTAGGTCCAATGACAGAGAAGAGAGTTGTTACGTTCGATCAGTTTCCCACTTACGGTACATTTCACTTGCTCGCTACTAAAATAAGTACGTTACGTGAACTCTGAGTAAGAAGCAGCCTATACGTAAACTAAAGCCGTGTACAGAGCGAACAAAATGAACTGAGTTGAACTGCCAGTCTGTTCGCTCTATACACTCCGTGCTACGCAACTAAACTCTCAGTTCAGTTCAGTTCAGTTTAGTCACTCTGTACACGGTTTGACGCAGCGCATCAGCATAAACATCTCTGTTATGCTGCACGCACGATTACTGAGCATTCGGTACACCAAGGTGTAATTTTTGGTAGGAATTTTTTTCTCACTGCACAATTGCAACCCAAAACCCTTCTTCGTTTACGACACTGGTGCCGAGAAAATAGGCAAAGACAGAAACAGGCATATTGCAGAGTGCGGTTTCACATGTCGCACGTACGCTGACGACACACAGGTCTATACCTCAGCTGGTGAGCCTGTGACGACATCGATGCGATGGAACGCCTGGCAAGCTGCATCGAGCGGATTCGCGGCTGGATGGTCGACAGTCACTTAAAGCTAAACGAAGAGACAACTCAGATCATCTGGCTGGGTACTCGTCAGCAACTAAACAAGCTAAGCACTCAGGCTTTGACTCTTCCAAACGCCACGGTCCAGTTTTCAACTGCAAAACATGGAAGCGATTGTATTGGACAGTCAGCTTACCTTGGCCAATCGTGTTGCTGCATTCAGCCGATCCTGTTTTTTCTACATCCGGCAGCTCAAGTCAATTAAGCAGTCACTGACACCAGAGGCAGTGAAGACATTAGTATATGCCTTCATCAGCAGCCGAATTGACTACTGTAACAGTGTGTGCACCAGCATCAGTGGTCAGTTGCTTCAGAGGCTGCAAGCCATCCAGAACGCCACTGCCCGTCTCATCACTGTGGCCAGAAGAACACGTGACACTGATACTGCGTCAGTTGCATCAATTACCAATACGGCAGCGTATTTTTTTCAAGACGGCCGTGTTGGTGTACAAGTATTGGCACAATATGGCTCCGTCTTACCTGTCGACATACTGCATCCCAACGTCAGCACATGACGGTCGGTGTCAACTTCGCTCTGCGGATCTGTTCCACGCACGACGACGAACTACGGCGACCGCAGCTTTGCTGTTAGTGGTCCGGTCGTGTGGAACAGTCCGCCAGCTGCACTTCGATTAGACATGTCAGTGTCGGTATTTCGTAGGCGGCTGAAAACATTCTTCATAACAAGCTACTGACAGCCTGTATCAGTTGACATGGCGCTTTTGCTGCATTTTTTGAACTTGCGCCTTATAAATGGCATTAATAATAATAATAATCACAGTGTAGCACGGTAGTGCGTAACGCTGTTGTAAGGGCTACTATCAGTCAATGGAAAACCCCAGATTTTGGGCACCTGTAGCCCCCAAACCCCTGAATCGATCGACTTTAAATTTGACCCGAATGATTAGGTCGGCGGTGTAACCCTACGTGTTGAAAATGGTACGAATCGGCCCAGCAGGGTCGGAGGGGCAAAGGGTTGAAACATAATGTTCAAATGGGTTATTTTCTTTTTTTTACTTTTCTTGCCAAGCTCTGGAGAACACATTTTTGGGAGTATCGCCGCATTTTTTGCACCGAATAACGTGTTTCGGTAGGGATTGATTTTCTAGGGGTCTCAACATTCATCTTTCATATTTCCTCTTTTTAGTCCTTCAAAATCGCAAATTTTAGGCCCATTTTCGGACTTTAAAAAATTACAACTGAAAATGCTTAACAATGGAAATGCTCATCTACAAACTACCGTTAATCGTCATCGTAGCCCCACCAAAGTGGCATAGTGAATAAGCAATAAGGAAATTCCAAATATGCGGTTATTTTGGACCCCCTACCTACAAGTCACGTAACACGGCGCATGCGCAGTGAACTTTTGGCCTTTAACATGGGCAAATGCAAGTTTGAGGCTTAATATCTCCCTAACCGTGCAAGTTAGACGCATGATTACAATGGACCACCTATAGGAAGTCACCCACCGCGAGTTGAATGGTCACGTGATTGTTTGGGTCACATTATTGCTTTTAACTCACAAATTCACAATTAAATTTGTTAATAAAACAGCAAATATTAAATATAAAAAAACTTATTAGTTTACACTACTGTGTAAGGGCGACCAAGTCACACATCCAAAACAGCAGAAATCATTTTAGTAGGACACAGAGTGATAGAACGACGAACTGGCTGCCCTTACAAACCCATGTGAGTGATGTGACGTGACCCCATTTAACCTTTTCCACTCCCGCATTATCTCGTAAGCCAATAAACGTAGTCAATGCAAATCCAATACAAATGTTTTCCAGCTGATTAAATGTACCTTTGGTCTGTAGCTAAAAAAAGCTACATTGGAAAAATGCTGAACCTCTTTTGGAAGACTGGTTATATACGGGCATGTAAATGTACGGTACCTTAATCACCATGGGCTGTAGGCCATTCATTCATGCAGATTGCAGAAGTCATGATTTCGTCAGTTTATCCACACCTCGCATGACATGAATCACTTAAGTTTAACCTTTGTCTTATCAACCTCAAAACTTACGAACGAACATTTCAAGATTAAGAACGAAATCGATCCACAATGTTTCTTGCCACACGTGTGCGCAAAGACTCTGTGTTCAATGCTTACTTTACTTGAGAGAAAAGGAACACGTCACTCGATAAGTATTGATGGTGAAAGGCTTTAGCCTTAATGTAGGGGCCTATTGGGTACTGGTTTATTACAAATTTACAATAAACGTAACTTATTAATATTTCTGCGCTACCACGCGCCTGTGATGTAAGTTAAGTCATATGGAAATTATAGGAGTTAGGACAAAAGGACTTCATTCCTGCTGAGCCGGTGGCCGACTCCATACAAGCTACAGTGCAAAATTTCAAGTTTACACATTTATTGGCTCACGGAATAATGCGGGAGTGCAAAAGGTTAAATGGGGTCACGTTACACGTGAGAGAAGCCAGTTCGTCGTTCTATCACTCTGTGTCCTAGCAAAATGATTTCTGCTGTTTTGGATGTGTGACTTGGTCGCCCTTACTCAGTAATGTAAACTGGTAAGTTTGTTATATTTAATAATAATATTAATATGCATTACGGTTACAATGTGCAGGTTTGGTAATGGCCGTTGTCGTCGGAGTGGTTATTGGTGCGGCGTCCGGTTTCGCTCTACTTACCGCCATACTCTGCTGCAAACGGTCAGTGTAGCATTATACTAATATTATGTACCATTCTGAATTTCAGATAATGCTAATATCAATAAAGATACTGATGATGTCGACTACACCAGCGCAGAAAAGAACGCAGTATGTAGGCTTAAATGCCTAACATATGTCGGCTGAGTGCCGATATATTACGCGGCCGTCCGCCTGATCTCTGACTTTTTACACTGAAATTGGCACCCCGTTTACTCCTGTCCTCGGCAACGTTCATAATATTATCAATTTTGATTCCTCTGTTGTCGTTTCCGAATCAGAAGCCCGAACGAGACGGACGGACGGACAGATCAGACCCAGACCCATAATGCTTCTTATTACGACGAACACATAATGAATGACCTGGGCAGTAATGCGAACAAGTTCAAGGTTAAAACCACGAGTCACAGGACACAGATAGTCGGTCTAATAACATTTCATTATTAGGCCCAACCTATAGATCGTGTTGATCTTGACGTCAAAAATTGCAGTTTTCTCCCCGCCTTCTGTTTAACTCACGACGACGTCCCGCTCTCGCTTCGCTCGGCATCTGGAAGGACGGACGGCCCCATATCATGTCGGCACTGGGCGTCGATCGAGCCATGTTTTCTGTTGGTTTTGACAGGACGGCGGAGCAGCGACTCTACGGAGTGGCCAAGGCGCCGGATAGAACTGTAGTCTGTGGTGGGGATGTGGAACTCGTGTCTCTGAGAGGATGTGATGTCGACTATGAACAACGCCTGCCGCTGAAACCGCATCACCGGCTGCAGCAGCAGCAGCAGCAGCAGCGTCTCAGCGTAGGCCAGTGACCAGCAACTAACTGAAATAATTACTAATCTATAATAAACAAATTTTAGCTAAAGAAATTTAATTAAATCAAAGTATTATTTTGGCAATATAGTTAACTCAACTTATTTTTAATTTTAACACTTTTCTCAGTTAATTCGCAACAGTTTGTTTAGGTGGTAAATCGGTGCAACATTGTCGACAAATGGTTACGCTAAATTTTGCCGACCGTCAGTTTAAGAAAAATCTAAACATTTTAAACAAGTGAAAAGTAGAATACAAAATTTAGTAAAACGTGACTGTTTTAATTTTCGAATTTAACGTCACAGCCTATATACAAATGATATATTGAGGTCAAAAATTGTACAAGTGATTCAACTATTTTTATGTTTTGAGATTAAACTGTTACAGTTGCTAACTAAAAATTTGTAATTAAGGTACTGTTTTAACTAGTTTTAAACTATTTTAATTCAATTTACGATTGATCTAACTGAAATAAATTTATATTAAACTATTAGTTAGCAGCTTTTTAGTTAACTGACTTTATTGGTTTAGGAGGCGATTGCTGCAGCTACTCGCACGTCTGGCCGCTTATGTCAACTGCGGACGTCGCAGACAACTCTGCGGGGCAGCCTCAGCCTAGTGTCAGGGCTCCAGTGTCAGCGTCCTTGGCGCAGTCGAGACGATGTCATCTCACCACACAGTCTGCAGAGCACGTCGAACACACTTACCGGTCGGTCGGTCAGTCTGTTCTGCCCAACGGCTAATGCTTATGAGACGCGCGAGAGCCTATAGCAGTTCCTGTTTGCAGATTGTCTTGATCTATCTCCATCACCATTTCGTCGCAATTCACGCTTCTGCAGGCGAAAATCGCAGAAAAATCACTAGACTCTTATTTTGTTGGGTTCAAAGTCATTTAAGGTCATCGATGTTAATACCATTAAAAAGCATGTCACCAGTGCTTGTTATAATAAGTAGCATGTTCGTGAATATCTGCAACCGTTTTTACGACAGACGAGCCAATAGCGGAAAAATAACCACTTTTAGGTGTACCTTTCTTTGACACCCGCGTGTCCAAGCCTCCGTAAACGTTGGGTGACGGTACTTAGACTGCTAAAATCGACATTCAATGGCCAAAATTTCATGTGCAGGTTATCTTGGTCTATGTCCAGCCATTTCGGCACAATTCAATCTTGAAATGCAACTTCGTGTCCCGCCTAATAACTCTCGCGCGTTATAAGATGGGACATGAAGTTGCAAATTTCCGACACAGCAAATTATCGATACCCAAAATGTTAATTGTGCATTTAAAATTATCCACAATGGAAGTTTTTTAGCCCCAAATGTGGCACTTTTGGACAAAAATTTTCGGACAAAAAAGATTTTCCGGTACTTTTCCGACAGCCCAAAATTTAGTGGGAGCAATTACCCCCGTTACCCCCCCCCGGCCTCTACGCCACTAGTTTCGCCCTGGTAGCAAACCCATTTTTCAGACTTTGGATGTCAGTTTTACTTGGTCCGCGTACAATAAGGGATTTTGTTTTTTTTGGAGTAAGGTGGGGTAGGTGCAAGTTGGACCCCGTTAAACAGCAGTATGAATTAGTATAAAATTTTTAGCCATCGTGCGTGTAAAGTTGCCTGTTATTCTGCTGCTATTTTTCCGTGTTTTTCGCTATAAATGTGCTTCTCATCAAAATGCAGTGCACTGTTCATGGCCGGCCAACTAAATTAATAGAGATGGCGGGTTAAGGAGAGAAGGGGACCGAAAGGAAAAAATAATGAAATTAAAAGGAGTGTGGACAGAGAGACAAAATAAAAGGAAGGAAAACCAGACAAACATTTTTTTTCAAAAAACATTTTTGCAAATATTTTGTGTTTTATTTTTCATTTGCAACCATTAACCAACAATGCACCAAGCCGTGCGCGATTGTACTAAGATGTTATAAACAAGAAGCCCAGCTATCGCTAGGAAGAGCCGACACATACGTCCAAAGCTCAGCGTCTGAATTCCAGTTACAGAGAGAAAGCGATTTGTCAGAGATGAGACAGTTCCACGCACGCTATGTTGACGGAACGCTGTCTCGAAAGGTATAATGCACACATGAAAAAGTAGAAATCATACAGTCACCAAATTTGCGGCGTTAAATTTTGTTCACGTTGTCTGTGACACTATGTGTACAAAATTCTGTAGCAAACGGACCACGTTTGACAAAGTTATAGTAAACAAGAAATTTGAGCTAATGCTCACGAGACGCGCGAAAGCCTATAGCAGTTCCGGTTCACGCTAAGTTAACATACAAATACCAAATTCTTTATCTGGATCGCAGAACGACAGTAGCGTGGCGCCACCTTGTGAATGATATAGACTTGTGTCGCAGCCCGAAATTGCCAAAAAATCCATAAAACCCCCTATTTTGGCGTTCAAGGTCATTCAAAGTCATTGAATTCGGCGCCAGTCGAGAGCTAGTGTACGACTTCCTATTAGTGATTAATAGTAACCTAGGCCATATCTCGCACCGTTACTGAGATACAGCGACTTATTGGCCAAAAATCGCAAATTTTGCCCACCCCCTCTCATTTAGCGC